>Ga0169931_10003431_pt1 | contig 25135 bp, 30 predicted proteins | sample Kivu_15m_20L_FD_129675 | JGI IMG/M metagenome (GOLD analysis project Ga0169931, IMG submission 129675) | Freshwater microbial communities from Lake Kivu, Western Province, Rwanda to study Microbial Dark Matter (Phase II) - Kivu_15m_20L... | ecosystem: Environmental > Aquatic > Freshwater > Lake...
ATGGTGGTTGGCAGTTAAATTTTCAGCTTTTTAGTCCGTTTTTAGTCCGTGTGAAGAGGAGGCTGTTTTTGTCAGAGAGGCTGAAACGCCCGTCTGGCGTCGAATTTACAATTGCTGTCATCCCTGGGTGCTACTGGCCCTAGGGATACGGCAAATTCTCTGAAGTATGAACTGACCCACTCTAGGGCGCTCAATGACCACCACTGGCCGCCTCGCCAGCCGTTAAGATAAGGCGATCGCCTGATCGGTAGCCCCAGGGAGCGTGCGATGGAACGGGAATTAGTCTTGGCCCTGGCGGGGCTGCTAGCGGGGGTGCTGGCAGGGTTTTTGGGCATTGGCGGCGGCACGGTCATGGTGCCGGTGATGGTATCCCTGGGGCTATCGGGGGTGCAGGCCGTGGGCACCAGCACCCTGGCGATCGCGCTCATTTCCCTGGTCGGCAGCCTGCAAAACTGGCGCATGGGCTTTCTCAACCTCAGGAACGTGGCCATGCTGGGATTGCCCGCCCTGGTCACCGCCTACCTGGGCAAAGAATTGGCTACCGCCCTGCCAGAGTATGCCCTACTGGGAATTTTTGGTCTGTTTCTGCTGCTGAATATCTACTTGATCAGCCTCAAAAAGCAGGTCGTGCGCCAGGCCACGCAGACCGAGAACCAAGGCACACCCCTAGGGACAGAGTCCCTATCGCGGGAGGTGTCGCCCTTGGTGACCCGCTTAGGTATTGGTGGCCTGGCCGGATTTTTGGCGGGCCTGTTTGGGGTGGGCGGCGGCGTGGTGATGGTGCCGCTGCAAATTTTGTGGCTGAAGGAACCGATTAAAGTGGCGGTGCAAACCAGCCTGGGGGCGATCGTGATTACCGGCCTGTGGGCCTGCCTATGGCACGCCCAGGCCGGCAATGTGCAGTGGACCACCGGCTTAATCCTGGGAGCCGCGGGGGCGATCGGGGTGCAGGTCAGCACTCGCTATCTGCCCCGCCTGCCCGATCGCGCCGTGGCCAAAATGTTCGGCACCTTTCTGGTCCTCATGGCGGGCTACTTTTTCTATAAGGCCTGGGTCAGCTACCAGGCCCTCGCCCTGTAGCCCCACGCTCCTGTTATGCCAAACAGCCGACCGCTGGTACCAGCGGTCGGCTGTTTGGGGTGACCTAACCCAGGGATTTTAAAGGGCAGATCCGTTACTTCGCCGCCGATTCGCCAAAGGTAGAAATGACGGCCTTAGCCGAGGCGATCGCCTCGGTGAGCAGGGTGGCATGCTCGGTGAGCGCCGTTGCCGCTGCCGCTGGGTCAGCGGCAGCGACAACGGTGTCTTCAGACAGCGCGGCAATGGCCTTAGACACCCCCTCAAAGGCGGTTTGCAGGTCATCAAACTGGGTGCCCAGCTGAGTGTCAATGGCTTCTTTGAGCTGGCTGGGGGTAGTGTCCAGGGTCGACTTAAATTTCGCGGTATCGGCCACCAGGGTATCGAAGGAGGCTGCAGCGCTATCTAGAACGGTTTTGGCCCCTTCGATTTTGGGCGCTAGGGTAGTGGCACTAATAGAATCGGGGGCCGCGGCGGCTTTGCCCAACTGCTTGGTGAGATCCTTCGTCACCGATTTGAGGGGCTTGAGTGCCTCAGAAAACGAATCTTCCAGAGCATCAGAATAGTCATCCAGAATAGACTCGACAAACTCCTGGGCAGCCTTGGTCATCTTGAGATCCATGGTTTCGGTCAGGGTGCCCTTGGGTGCCGCCAGGGCCTGGGAACCGGCTCCAGGCAGGCCCAGAAACACTAACGTTGCGATCAAAACACCGGCAGCCACAGCCCTAAACGCTCGACCGGTGAGTTGATGAAGGTGAGTCGGCATGAAACCATTCCTAAATTCTAAAGAGACAAGAAACTTCAATGACGTTACCAGGGCTAGCTGAATCGCTGGAGCCTAACGCTTACCAAGCCCTAGAGCCAGCAAAACGACCTCAGACATCACATCCCCCAGGGTCGATGTGACCTAGGCAACCTACCATGGGCGAAATACAAAAATTCACGCGTAGGAAACTACTCTCCATAGGCAACCGAGAAGCCATCGAGCCAGCCCAGCTGGCCATGAAGCGATTCAAAAGCACTGTACACAATCATCTAGCCTTTTTCAATAACCGCACCAAAATTGCCAGACTCTCTGTAAAACTTGGCGACGGTGGCCCATTTCACCCGCTAAATAAGAGCGCTAGGGTGGGGGAAACGGACTGCTTCTGGATCACGAAATTGAGGCTGAGCGAGGAACTTTAAGCCTTTTTAAGGGTTGTTACAATGGCATTCAAGTAACCCTGGGGTGTAGGCTTCATTAACTTATTTCCAACCGTTCCTGGACTGGCTGCGCTTGCTTTCTAGGCTCAAATGTTGTCGACTCCTCACATTTCAGGGCGCTGCCTAGGATCCCTAGGCAAGTCAGGAGACCGGCTAGGGAGAGATAAGCCAAGGATGCACAAGGGTTTAAGCCCCTGCCTAGGTGGCAATTAGTGCTATGGTTAAGGCTATAGATTTGTGCTGATATAAGGAGTCTAACCGTGGTTGAGCCGTTGCTGAGTGGCATTGTTCTCGGGCTTATTCCTGTTACCCTGGCGGGCCTGTTTGTGGCGGCCTACCTGCAATACCGCCGGGGCAACCAGTTCGACCTGTAGCCTGTCATAGTTGCGATCGCGATGATCGAGGTGTTTTCTACCAACGCGTACCAGCCCTAGCGGGTGTTGCCAGCCCGGTTAGGCCTGCTGGCTGAGGGCTAGATAGGCACTTCCCACCGCCGCCTCTTTTGAGGCGGCGTTTTTAATGGGTACCGGCATCAGGCTGGCCCGGAGCTGTCGCCAGGTTTCATTGGCGGCTCCCCCGCCAGAGGTATAGATTTGCTGCAGCGGTGAGGCCCCAAGCTGAGCCAGGAGATCGTAGCCCCGCTTTTCAATGCGGGCTATACCCAGGAGCAGGCCGTGCAAAAAAGCCACATCATCGGCAGGACGGGGGGTGAGTCGGGGAGCCAGATCAGGGTTATTGACGGGGAAGCGCTCACCGGGCTGCACCAGGGGGTAATAGTCCACCCCAGGGGGAGTAGAGCAGTCAATCCGCTGGCTGAGGGTGGTGAGCATCGCTCGGCTAAAGAATTTTTCCAGCACGGCTCCGCCGGTATTAGAAGCTCCACCCACCAGCCAACGGTGGCCTAGGCGGTGACTATAAATGCCGTATTCACTGGCATCGACCCGCTGCTCGCTGAGCAGCTTAATCACCAGGGTTGAGCCCAGGGAAGTGACCCCGTCACCGGGACGGCAGGCCCCGCTGGCTAAAAAGGCGGCGATGCTGTCGGTGGTGCCAGCGACCACCTGGCACTGGGGCGATAGCCCCAAGCGCTGGGCGATCGCCGCTGTTACCTCACCCACCACGGCCCCTGGGGCCAGCACCCTGGGCAGCACCGGGCTCCAGGGTTGTCCCAGCATCCAGGCGGGGTAATCGAGGCTGCCCACGTCGTAACCCAGCTTGAGGCTGTTGTGGTAGTCACTCACCCCCCACTGGCCGTGGAGCTGGGCACTCAGCCAGTCAGCCTGGTGGAGCAGGTAAGCGGCCTGCTGCCATCGGGACGGCGGTAGGGTCCGCTGCCACCAGACCAGCTTCGCGAGGCTGGAGGTGGCGCTGGCGGCGGGGCTGTGGGCTGGGGCTAAGGCCTGGATGGCAGCTAATGAGTCTCTACAGGGGTGGTTGTAGAGCAGGGGCGGGGTCAGGGCAGCACCGGAGCGATCGCACAAAACCACCGTGCCCGAAGTGCCATCGATCGCCAGTCTACCGATCTGCTGGGCCACCGCTGGGGGCAGTTCCCTGAGCAGGGCAAACAACGCCTCTCGCCAGCCATCGGGGGCCGGTAAGTCGGGGTAGCCCTGCCGATACTCCCAACAAAGACGCCGCTGCGGATTGACCACAGCGGCACGCACTCCGGAGGTACCAAAGTCTATACCTAAAGCTAAGGGTAGGAGGGTCACAGGGCAGGGGCCAAGGCAACTACAGGACTGACCATTCCCAACCCCTCGGCTTAAGTCTCAATTTAAATGCTGATCTCGCTCAGTTCACGGGTCATGTAGTCGAAGGGATAATCGACCACGCTAGGGTCAGCTACCCCCGCCTCCTGGACCTTGGCCTTCACAATCTCTTTCATCAGCTGGATGCCGATGACCGTGGGGGCAATGGGTACACCCAGGGAGTTGTAGGTTTCGCGGAGGCCGGTCAGCACGCGCTCGTCGAGCACGTCGGGGTTACCCGCCACCAGGGCATAACTGCTGTAGCGCAGGTAGTAGTCCATGTCCCGTAGGCAGGCGGCGTAGCGACGGGTGGTGTAGGCATTGCCACCGGGGCGAATCAGCTCGGGCACCTGGTCAAATAGCGTCATCCCGGCCTCTTTAACGATGCCTGCGGCATTGGCGCTAATGACAGCCGCTGCCTTAATGCGATCGAGGCCGCTATCAAAATAGGACTTAATCGAGTCAAGGGCGTTGCTATCGAGGTAGCGCCCCGTATTGTCGTAGGTTTTGATTAGCGTTGTGACAGCGTCCCGCATAATGGTTTCTCCCAACTCTCACTTGGCAAACAGCATTTCATAAAGGTTGGCAGACCTAAACGCCTGCCCCTGGCCTGAGGCGATAACCCCTTCAAAAGCCAAGTTTCATACTCGAAGAAGTCTACCACGCAGGCTGAACCCCTAGGCCCCAAAGCCCCGCCAGAGCAGGGGCTTTATGAGTGAATTGTTACAAAACATCATGGTCGGCCCGCTGGCTTTTGTCGGCTTTCCCTGACAAAGAGTAGTCGGCGATGCAAAATGGGCTAACCCCTCTTTCTAGGATGGTTGAGGTAAGCTGAGGCCTCTGAACCAGAGGTTTCAGCCTGAGCGTTTGATTAATTGTGTTGATTGATGTGTTGATTGATAAGGAGTCATTCATGGCAACCCCAGCAGACATTCTGAAGCGCATCGAGGATGAAGGCATTGAGTTAATTGACCTAAAATTTATTGACATGCCGGGCATTTGGCAGCATCTCACCCTGCACAAAAGCCAGATTGATGAGGACAGCTTTAGCGCTGGGGTTGCCTTCGATGGTTCCAGCATTCGTGGCTGGAAGGCCATCAACGAGTCGGACATGATGATGGTGCCCGACCCCACCAGCGCCTGGCTCGACCCCTTTATGGCGGAGCCGACCCTGAGCATGATTTGCACCATCAAAGAGCCCCGCACCGGCGAACTGTACGCTCGCTGCCCCCGCGCGATCGCCTCCAAGGCCGTTGAGTATCTGAAGGGAACCGGCCTGGGAGACACCGCCTTCTTTGGCCCCGAGGCAGAGTTCTTCATCTTCGATGATGTGCGCTTCGACCAAACCGAGCACTCCGCCTACTACTACGTCGATAGCATTGAGGGCCGCTGGAACACGGGCCGCGAAGAGAAAGATGAGTTCGGCGTCAGCCGTAATCTAGCCTACAAACCCCGCTACAAAGAGGGCTATTTCCCCGTTGCCCCCACCGACACCTCCCAGGACATGCGCAGCGAGATGCTGTTGACCATGGCTCGCCTGGGGGTGCCCATTGAAAAACACCACCATGAGGTGGCCACCGGCGGTCAGTGTGAGCTGGGTATTCGCTTTGGCGAACTGATCCAGGCCGCCGACTGGCTAATGATCTATAAGTACTGCGTCAAGAACGTCGCCAAGCGGTGGGGCAAGACCGTTACCTTTATGCCCAAGCCACTGTTTAACGACAATGGCTCTGGCATGCACACCCACCAGTCGATCTGGAACAATGGCCAACCGACCTTTGCGGGCGATCTCTACGCCGGGCTGAGTCAGCAGGCCCTGTGGTACATCGGCGGCATTCTCAAGCACGCCCCCGCCCTGCTGGCGTTGACCAACCCCACCACCAACTCCTACAAGCGCCTGGTGCCGGGGTTTGAGGCCCCGGTAAACCTGGCCTACTCCCAGGGCAACCGCTCAGCCTCGGTGCGGATTCCCCTCTCGGGGGACAACCCCAAGGCCAAGCGCCTAGAGTTTCGCTGCCCCGACGCCACTTCTAACCCCTACCTGGCCTTCTCGGCAATGCTCTGCGCCGGGATCGACGGCATCAAAAACCAGATCGACCCCGGCGAACCGCTAGATGTCGACATCTACGACCTCAGCCCTGAGGAACTGGCCAAAATTCCATCGACCCCCGGCTCCCTGCTGGATGCGCTCAAGGCCCTAGAAGCTGACCACAGCTTCTTGACTAGCCCTGGTGTCTTCAGCGAAGACTTCATCCAGAACTGGATCGAGTACAAGCTCGATAACGAAGTCAACCCCATGCGGCTGCGACCCCACCCCTACGAACTGGCGCTCTACTACGATTGCTAGGACGATCGGATAGCTCCTTGAATGAGGGGCTATCCGATACCCCAGTGGTCTGGCCCCTGAGTCTAGACCACTGGAGCCCGGGTTTAGCCCGCCACTGTTCACCCTTCCTGGGGGTTAGGGCCATCCCATCCAGCGGGTAGTCTCTGGACGACGAGTTCATTGCCCTCGCGGCCCATGACGGTAACCGTGTCGCCGGGCACTAGCGGGGTGCTAGGGGGAATGGCGATCGCCGTCCAGTAGACGCCCTCAACCTTGACCTGGTACTTGTGCCCCTCCAGGGACGCTTCCACCAGGGCCGTTTTATCCGTCCAGGCACCCTCCGGAAAGGTAGGCTGATCGACTGAATCAGCGACCCAACGCACGTTCTGAGGAGAATCAGCCTCGGGAGAGATACCTTCTGGCATAGCTTCAGATTCTTATAGGATTTAATTGTCCTAATACTCTTCCTTGAGTATAGAGAGCGGCGTGAAATAGAGGGTGGTTTGAAACAGATAAGGTGTCACCCCGAGTACCATGAGTTGGCAAGGGCACCGCTAAATCGCTATGCTGCCCTGGAATGTGAGGACAGGTAACCGCAATGGCAGGGTCTCAACTAGAACAGTGGCAAGCGGCAGAGCCAGAACAAAATCAGCCGCTGCGGGATCCGGCCACCGCTGCCGCCATTACCCTGGCGCCGTCCTCGGTGCTGGCACCACCGCTGAGGCGACCCCGGTGGCAGTGGGGGTTGGCGATCGCCGCCGCCCTAGCCGCGATCGGCGGTCTCGGCTGGCTGGTCTGGTGGTTTTTGCTGCGCATCCCACCCCGGCCCTACGTGCTCGACCTTTCGCCATCCCAGAGTCAGTATGCGATCGCCCAGGGGGAGAGCCCCCGCCTCAGCTGGCAGGTCAGCCAGCCAGGCCAGGTGCAAACCATGCTGCTGCGCGGCTACGCTCCCGACGGCACCCTCGTCTTTGGCCCTGAAACCTACGACCTGACTGAGGGGGTGCCCGTTAGCCTGCTGCCCTACTGCGATCAAACGGGCCGACTGCTCACCTGCCGTGACGTGCCCCTCGACCTGCGCCAGCCCGGTCAGTATCGCTTTGAGCTCACCCTGCTGCCGGATATAGCCCTCAACCTGCCGCCCGTCCAGGCCGAGAGCAGTTTGGTGACCGTGGCCGATCTACCCCAGCCCACGGTAATTGAGCTAGCCCCCGAACAGGTGATTTACTCCGAGGCTGGTACTCAGGTTTCGGCAGCTACTGCCGATTTAGCGCCGCCGGTCACCGATGCCGGTATTCGCGTCAGCTGGATTGTGAGCCACCCCGAAGGCCTGAAAGACTTGCTCCTGGTGGTCAAGCGGCCCGACGGCACCACCTTGGGCGGCCGCCGCTTTACCCTGCGCAGCCCCGACAACCCCACAAAGGTGACCCTACCCGAAGAGCTAAAACCGTTCTGCCAACTGAAAGACCAACTGATTTGTCAGGGGGTACCCAGCGGCATGATGGCCGTGGGGCAATACCAGTTTGAGCTCACCCCAGTGCCTGTCAACCTCGGCGATAGCCCACTACCGGCGGCTAAGCAGAGCGAGGTGGTCAATATTCAACCCCGGCCGGTGCGCATCGCATCGTTTACGATCAATGGCCGCGAGGCCGAGCCCAAGTATCTGGTGCCGGTAGAGCCAGGACAGCGCATTCCTGGGTTTCAGGTCGCCTGGCGGGTTGAGGGCGGCTCGACTGCCAAGGTCGAGCTGCTGCCGTCCCCCGGCACCGTAGGCTTGCAGGGCTCTCTGTCCATGCCCCTGCCCCCCAGCGGTACCACCACCGTGACCCTGCGAGTCACCGACGGACAAAACCCACCCCTCCTGAGGGCCGTGACCTTCGAGACCTTTAACCCCCGGCCCAACCCGCCAGTGATCCTGAACCCAGGAGCTAGTGCCCCCAATGGCAGTGGATCCAATGGCAGTGGATCCAATGGCAGTGGCCCCAGTGCCCCAGCGACCCAACCAGCAACCCCGGCCCCGCGCCGCGACCCCCTCGGCGATAGCCTGCGAAACTCCGATACAGCCCCGGCCAGCCCCCTCCCAGACATTCAAAACCAACCCCCAGAGGATCTAGATTTGAATTTTTAGTCCCAAATCCTATCTGTAAACCAAGTCCACGTTGAGAACCGTAGTTCTGGCCCACCCTTCGGGAAGCAAGCTACACCCCCAGCCCCTCTCCCAAAGGGCGTTCGCGAAGCGTCTCCAGAGGAGACGGGGAGCCAGAAAATACTTCAAAGTCCCTCTCCCAGGGAGAGGGATTTAGGGTGAGGGTAAACTCCGGGTTTCAATCTAGACGAGGTTTATACCCCCGATTGGCAGGATATTTGTGCACCGAATTCGGTATGACTGAAGGCTGGAATGAATGGCTAGGAGAGAAAGAGCAAGTCATCCAGATCAGGATCACCGATCGCAGCCAGGTAGTGAAAATTTCCGGTACCAACGCTGGCTTCTAGGGTTTTGATCACCTTGTCAACATTGTCGTTGGGGCCGCTCATAAAGAAGGGCTGGCCGTCTTTGCCAAACTCGATGGGCAGCAGGGTTTCAGGTCGCAAGCCTAGGTGAACTTGGGCCTTGGTATTAAAGTCTTTGTGGGGTTCGAAGCCCAGACTGTGGGCATAGTCCATAGCACCGTAAACGATCGCCTGGGCCTGCTCAAGGGTGATGTCGACAAAGGGTTCGTCAAACCGCTCTTCGCAGAACTCAAGAAATTTCTGATACTCGCTGGTGCCCATTTTGCGGGGCGGTATGGCGTCTTTAACGCCTAGGCACCAGTAGTCGATCAGGTAGCTGCCGACCAAAAGGCGATTGTGCTCTTGGCGAGCCACAATCAATTGGCACATCCCCTCAACGCCCTGGCTGGACTGAGAACGAAGCTTAGACAGGAGAGATAGTTTCTTAGGGAACAGCTGTGGAACCGCGCACCGATTGACCAGACAGGCCTGAAGTGGCTGTAGATCGCCCGATCGCGCCTTCTCCAGATACGCCTCCTCGGCGTGGTCGCGAATAAAAGCCGTCACCTCTGCGGGCCTTAGGCTCAATTGACGGGCAATTTGCTTAGGAGCAACCTTAGCGTCTCGCAAACGGATAATTTCGGCGGCTTGTTCAGGTGTCATGGGAATCGGAGGCAATCTACATCCCTAAAATTTTAGACTGATCCTGGGGGTTGCCCGACAGCATGACTACCCTGATCAGTAGATTGATCTAAAAAATCAGCTAGACGAACCTAGCGAGACTGGTCTGGCATAGGCTGGGATAGCCACCAGGGACAGTCTTTGACCAGCGCTGGCTTACCGACCCACGGTATGGGTAAATGGGTCGGAGATTATTACAATAGGTAAACGTGGAGCCGCCCGACTGCTTCATGGTGCGAGTCCCAGCTGGATCGCTTTAATTACCCTCAACCCTTGGGGTTGAGGAAGCTTTGTGCTTCTAATTTTTCCCTGTAGCGCTCCCTATGGCCTTTTCCTCTATTACCCGCGCCCTGCAACGCTCTCCTCTGACCGGCGAGCTGCTGACCAAACTCGACCAGCAGGGCCTACTGGTACTCAACGGTGTAGCTCGATTGCCCAAGGGGTTGGTCGCCTCGGCCCTGGCCCAAGCGCAAAATCGTCCTCTGCTCGTGATCACCGCCACCCTGGAAGAAGCCGGGCGGTGGGCCACCCAGCTCGAAGCCATGGGCTGGGACACGGTGCACTTCTACCCCACCTCCGAGGCCTCCCCCTACGACCCCTTTGACCAAGAATCGGAAATGACCTGGGGCCAGCTCCAGGTGCTGGCCGACCTGCTGGCGTTGCGGGCTGCCGGGGAAGCGGCGGTGGCTCGAAAGCTGGCGATCGTGGCCACGGAGCGCGCCCTGCAACCGCACCTGCCGCCGGTATCTGCCCTAGAGCCCTACTGCCTCCGGCTACAGCTCAAGCAGGAGGTCAACTTCAAGGCCCTGGGCCAGCGGTTGGCCCAGCTCGGCTACGAGCGAGTGAACACCGTCGAAACCGAGGGCCAGTGGGCCCAGCGGGGCGACATTATTGATGTGTATCCGGTGGCGTCGGAGCTGCCCGTGCGCTTAGAACTGTTTGGGGATGAGCTGGAGCGGCTGCGGGAGTTTGACCCGGCCACCCAGCGATCGCTCGATGCCATCGATCACCTGGTGCTCACCCCCACCCAGTACGGCCCCGTGATCATCGAGCACCTGCGCCACCAGGGCAAGCTCGATGCCCTGCTCTCGGCAGCGGCCCAGGAAGGGCTCGAAAGCGGTATTTTGCCGGAGGGCACCCGCCGCTGGTTGGGGCTAGCCTTCCCCCAACCCGCCTCGTTGCTAGACTACCTGCCCGATAACAGCCTGATGGCCGTAGATGAGGTTGACCAGTGCCAGGCCCATAGCGATCGCTGGCTAGAGCATGTCGAAGACCATTGGCAGGAAGTCAGGAGCCAGGAGTCAGAAGTCGGGGAGGATGGGGGAGGGGAGCAAGCTCACATTCAAAATTCAAACTTCAAAATTCAAACTCTCCCCAAGATCCACCGCCCCTTTCTCAACACCCTCGGCGACGCCGAGGTCTTTCCCCAGGTGCACCTGTCCGAAATTACCGAGATTAACCAGGGCTTGAACCTGGCCAGCCGTCCGGTGCCCGCCATTCCCCACCAGTTTGGCAAGCTGGCGGAGACCATCCGGAAAGAGTGCGATCGCAAATACTCGGTCTGGCTCACCTCCGCCCAGCCCTCGCGCTCGGTCTCCCTGCTGCAAGAGCACGACTGCCCAGCCCAGTTTATTCCCAACCCCAAAGACTACAACGCCATTGATAAGCTGCACACCCAGCACGTACCCGTGGCGGTGAAATACTCGGGCCTAGCGGAGCTGGAGGGCTTTGTGCTGCCCACCTTCCGCATTGTGGTGGTGACCGATCGCGAATTCTTTGGCCAGCACACCCTGGCCACCGGCGGCTACGTGCGCAAGCGACGGCGGGCCGCCTCCAAACAGGTCGACCCCAACAAAATGAAGCCGGGGGATTTTGTCGTCCACCGGAACCACGGCATTGGCAAATTTATCAAGCTCGAGAGCCTGGTGCTCAACCAGGAAACCCGCGACTACCTGGTGATTCAGTACGCCGATGGGCTGCTGCGGGTGGCCGCCGACCAGGTGGGCTCCCTGTCCCGCTACCGGGCTGCCAGTGGTCAGGCCCCGGTGCTCAACAAAATGACCAGCACCGCCTGGGAAAAGACCAAGGGCCGAGCCAAAAAGGCGATCCAAAAGGTGGCGGTGGATCTGCTCAGACTCTACGCCCAGCGGGCCAAAATGGAGGGATTTTCCTACCCCGCCGACATGCCCTGGCAGCAGGAACTGGAAGATTCCTTTCCCTACCAGCCCACCCCAGATCAGCTCAAGGCGGTGCAGGACGTCAAACGCGACATGGAGAGCGATCGCCCCATGGATCGCCTGGTCTGCGGCGACGTGGGCTTTGGCAAAACCGAAGTCGCCCTGCGGGCGATCTTCAAAGCCGTGACCGCCGGGCAGCAGGTGGCCCTGCTGGCCCCCACCACGATTCTTACCCAGCAGCACTACCACACCCTGAAAGAACGCTTTGCCCCCTACCCGATTCAGGTGGGGCTGCTCAACCGCTTCCGCAGCCAGCAGGAGAAAAAAGAGATTCTGCAACGACTGAAAACCGGCGAACTGGACGTGGTGGTGGGCACCCACCAACTGCTGGGCAAAGGGGTGGCCTTCAAGAGCCTGGGCCTGCTGGTGGTGGACGAAGAACAGCGCTTTGGCGTCAACCAAAAAGAGCGGATCAAATCCCTCAAAACCCAGGTGGATGTGCTCACCCTCAGCGCCACCCCGATCCCGCGCACCCTCTACATGGCTCTGTCGGGGGTGCGGGAAATGAGCCTGATCACCACCCCGCCGCCGTCGCGCCGCCCGATCAAAACCCACCTGTCGCCCCACGACCCCGAAGCCATCCGCACCGCCATTCGTCAAGAACTCGATCGGGGTGGCCAGGTGTTTTACGTGGTGCCTAGGGTCGAGGGCATTGAGGAGGTCTCGGCCAAAATTCGGGAGATGGTGCCCGCCGCCCGGATCGCGATCGCCCACGGGCAGATGGACGAGGGCGAGCTGGAATCGACCATGCTCACCTTCAGCAACGGCGACGCTGAGGTGTTGCTCTGCACCACGATCATCGAGTCGGGGCTCGATATCCCCCGGGTCAACACCATTCTGATCGAAGATGCCCACCGCTTTGGCCTCTCCCAGCTCTACCAGCTGCGGGGTCGAGTCGGACGGGCCGGTATTCAGGCCCATGCCTGGCTGTTTTACCCGAAAAAATCCCTCACCGACAAAGCCCGCCTGCGCCTGCGGGCCATTCAAGAATTTACCCAGCTCGGGTCTGGCTACCAACTGGCCATGCGCGACATGGAAATTCGCGGCGTCGGTAACCTGCTGGGGGCCGAGCAGTCGGGCCAGATGGATGCGATCGGTTTTGACCTCTACATGGACATGCTGGAGGAAGAGATCGCCGAAGTTCGCGGCCAAGAAATTCCCAAGGTCGAAGACACCCAGGTGGATCTCAACGTCACCGCCTTTGTGCCCAACGACTACATCCCCGATCTGGAGCAGAAGATGAGCGCCTACCGCTCCCTGGCCTCGGCCAACAGCAAGGTAGAGCTGATGCAGATCGCGGCGGATCTGAGCGATCGCTTTGGCCCCATCCCCCACGCGACGGAACAACTGGTGCGCATGCTGGAGCTGAAGCTGGTGGCCAAACAGGCGGGCTTCTCGCGGATCAAGCCCGAGGGCAAGCAGCACGTGGTAATGGAAACCCCGATGGAAGAACCGGCCTGGAAGAAGATCAGCGAGAAGCTGCCCAGCCACTTGAAATCGCGGTTTGTCTACAGCGGCGGCAAGGTGGTGGTACGCGGGCTGGGGGCGCTCAAGCCCGAAAAGCAGTTGGAGAGTTTGACGGAATGGTTGGGGTATTTGCAGGGTGCGATCGTAGAGCCTGTACTGAGTTAAGGGCAATGGCGACTTTAGAACCCCGGTTTTTGAAAAAAAACGAGGTTCTCGCTCCATAAAGTTATCCTAAGGCAGCAGAGTACAATAGTTTGAGAGCTTTAGAGGTTAGTACCTTTGCCAACAAACATCAGTGCTTTTACCTAAAACTGCCTTCATTGCAGAAGAAAAGCTGAGCCAGTACCTGCTGGTTCTTTTACCGAAAGATGACAAGTCTAAGTTCTTGGCACAAGCTGGGTATGCGTTAGACAACTGGCAGCAGCTTGAACAAGACCTGCGGGCTCAAGTCTTGACTCAACCCGCTGAATTCGTTGTGACCACTCGCTATGGCGAGAAATACTTCATCCGGGCTAGTTTGCGTGGTAGTAACGGAGTAGAACTACGCGTTCTGACAGTTTGGATGGTGGAAAATGGTACAACCCGCTTTGTGACCTTAGTGCCAGACAAAGGAGCAAACTCATGAAACCCCAGTATCCGCTCTTTTCGCAGGTTGCCTTAGCTGAAGATTTGCCAGAGCATCACCTCAAGCGGGGTGATATTGCTACAGTTGTGGAGCACTACCCTATGCCTGATGAGGAAGATGACGGCTATAGCTTAGAAGGGTTTGGGGTGCCGAATATAACCGTTGAGGTGGCTGCCTCACAAATCATATCGGTCAGCCAGTGGCAACAAGAGGAGGAACTCTTAGGAAAAGTACGTCAGCTCTCTCAATCCAGATTGCTGCAACTGGAGGAGTACCTTGAATTCCTTTTGCAGAAAGATAGATTAGAGAAAAAAAGCGCCTAACTGCAACCTCTTTTAGAGCAGCGAAAAGCCATGCAAAAGATCGATACCACGTCACCCCCCGTAGTATGAAAATCAAGGCTGTTATCTGGCAAGAAGATGGCGTTTGGTGTGGTTCTGTGCCTGCTTTGCCCGGGTGCCACACCTGGGGAGAAAGCTATGATCACCTACTTGAAATGCTAGAAGAGGCTATCCAGAGTTGGCTAGATGTTGCGAGTTTGTCAAATGAGGTAGAAAGAACACCATGAAAAACACTCAGCTGCGACACACGATCAATCATTATCTGGATCAACTATCGGGCGATCGCCTCCGCCTGGTGGCTGACTTCCTCAACTTCCTGGTTCACACAGAGCATAAAGCCCAATCCCAGGCCACTGAATCTACCGACTTTCGGCCCCCATCTGGTGGTTCTCTACTCAGCCATACCGAAACCTGGGAAGGCTCAGACTTTGAAGACTGCCTAGAAACCGTTTACGAAACCCGCTCCCAGATCCAGGCTTAGGCGATGTACCTGCTCGATACCAACCACTTCAGCCGATTGATCCAGGGTGACCTGACCATCCGCCGCAAAATTGCTGAGGTCGGAGAGCAAAACGTTGCCGTGAGTATCATTACTGTAGGCGAAATTTACTACATGGCCTACCACTCGGAGCGCCAGCAAGAAAATCTCCGCCGTGCCAGAGCCTACTTGGCTGACATCAGCATTTACTCCCTTAATGAGCCCATATCTGAACTATATGGCCAGTTTAAATCCGCCCTCATTCGCCATTATGGCCCCAAGGAGCGTCAAAAGCGTCGTAAGACTAAAATTGAGGAAATAGGCATCAGCGATAATGACCTATGGATCGCCTGTACCGCTTTACACTATTCATTGACGGTTGTTTCCAGAGACCAAGACTTTCCCCGCATGAAGCAAGTCCGTGACTTTTCGCTAGAATCCTGGCTTTAATGCCCTCTGAACCTATGCACAACCCTAAGGCCGAGTTGCAACCTGAATATCGCTTTGACTACCAAAAAGCGAAACCCAACCGCTTCGTACATCAAGCCCGAGGGCAAGCAGCATGTGGTGATGGAAACCCCCATGGAAGAACCGGCCTGGAAGAAGATCAGCGAGAAGCTGCCCAGCCACCTGAAGTCGCGGTTTGTCTACAGCGGCGGCAAGGTGGTGGTACGGGGGCTGGGCGCGCTCAAGCCCGAAAAGCAGTTGGAGAGTTTGACAGAGTGGTTGGGGTATTTGCAGGGGGCGATCGCAGAGCCACTGGCTAGCTAAACTAGAGATTCAGACCTATGGGATTCATGATTGCTATAACGGGTATAGGCTATGCTACGAGATGCTCTAAAGCAAGAAATTGATAGGCTCAGCGAAAGCCAGCTCAGAAGAATTGCCGAATTTATTGCTCTGGTTAAGCTTCAGACTCAATTCGCAGCCACAAGCACACCGTTTTGGCAGCGAGCAACTCCCGTAGAGCGATCCGACGATTTTCGGGCATGGGTCGAACGGTTGCCCAAGACTGGACTAAGTCTTGGGGATGAAGCCTGCGATCGCGGCAGTATTTATGACTGATGACCCAGTATTTGCTAGATACCAACATTGTGTTACGCCTGAGCAACCCCTCTGATGACCAGCACTCATTGGTGACAAGGGCCATTACTGCGTTACTCGTCCAATCAGACGAATGCTACCTAACAGCGCAAGTGTTGATTGAGTTTTGGGTTGTCGCCACGCGCCCTGTCGATGTTAACGGCCTGGGCTGGTCAACCGAACAAACGCGATATGTCATTGATCAACTGCCGATGCCGCAGTTTTTCTACGCTAACGAGAGGTTAGCCAAATCGGGGAACGCATCTCGGACAGCCGGGTGCACCAGTTTGCCGCCAGACACATTGAGCCCGCCCCTCAGGCCTTTGTCCGTGTCTAAGGCGGCCATGCCCTGACCCGCGAGTTTGAGCACGTAGGGTAGAGTGGCATTGTTGAGTGCCTGGGTGGCGGTCCAGGGAACGGCACCGGGCATATTGGGCACCCCAAAGTGCACCACGCCGTGCTCCAGATAGGTGGGTTGGCTGTGGGAGGTGGGCCGCAGGGTTTCAATGCAGCCCCCCTGGTCTACGGCGACATCAATAATCACCGATCCGGGCCGCAGGGTCGCCACCAGATCCTTCGAGACCAGGGTCGGGGCTCGGCGCCCCGGCACCAGCACCGCCCCAATCAACAAATCGGCCTGGGGCACAGAGGCAGCGATCTGGGCGGGGCTGCTGTAGAGCAGCTCAACCCGAGAGCCAAATAGGGCCTCGAGTTCGCCCAGGCGATCGACATTGATGTCGATGATCTGCACTCTGGCCCCCAGGCCCACGGCCATTTTGGCGGCCTCGGTACCTACCACCCCGCCGCCCAAAATCACCACGGTGCCGGGGGCAACACCCGGAATCCCCCCCAGCAGAACCCCGCGCCCGCCCTGCTGACGCTCCAGGTAGCGGGCCCCAAACTGCACCGACAGCCGCCCGGCGATAATGCTCATGGGGGTGAGCAGTGGTAGCCTGCCGTCGGGGGTGGCCACGGTTTCATAGGCGATCGCCACCATACCGCTCTCGAGCAGGGCCTTGGTCAGCGATCGCTCCGCCGCCAGGTGCAGGTAGGTAAACAACAGTAAATCGGGGCGAAAGAAACCGTACTCCGAAGGCTGGGGCTCTTTCACCTTGACGACCATCTCCTGGGCCCAGGCGGTGGCCGCATCCTCGACCAGGGTGGCCCCGGCCCGTTCATACTCCTCATTCTCGAAACCAGATCCGGTGCCAGCCCCCGTTTCTACCATCACCCGGTGGCCCTGCTGGCAAAGGCCCTGCACCGCTGCCGGGGTGAGGCCAACGCGAAACTCCTGATCTTTGATTTCCTTCGGTAGCCCAATGCGCATAGAGGGAGGCTCTGAATAGGTAAGTAGGGTCGTTCCTATCCTACTAAACCAGGGCTGGGCAGATACAGGGTAAAACAGCTGCCTTGGCCCAGTTCAGAGGTCAGGGCCAGGGTACCGCCGTGGAGTTGGGCGATGCGCTGGGCCAGGTGCAAGCCCAGGCCGTGGCCAGCGCGAGCCTGGTTGCCCTGGCGAAACCACTCAAACACGGCCCCCTGCTCAGCCTCAGGGATGCCAATACCGGTATCGGCTACGGCCACCCACACCCAAGCCGGGGCAGGCCCAGGGACGCTCGCCAGGGCTACCCCAGACGGTAGGTCAGGAGCGGCACCCACTGTAACGTTGACCGTTCCCCGGTCGGTGAATTTAATCGCATTGCCCACCAGGTTAGTCACTACCCGGCGCAGTTCCAGGTGGTCGCCCGCTACGGTCAAGGACTGGGCTTGAGCCTGGGCGGTGGCTTGGCCGCCGCTGTCTGGCTCGGCCCACCCATCGAGACTGGCAAGGCTGGCGGTTCCCCCTGGGGGGAGAGCGGGGGCAGCCTCGAGCCGGTCAGCCCGACGGAGCAGGCAGGCCAGCTGCTTCTCAGCGGCCATGGGAGCCAGCTCCATCACGACGGTTTCAGCCAGCTTAAAGAGATCCACCGGGGACAGGGTGAGGGCCTTGTGGCCAGCTTCGTGGCGATAGACCTCGAGCAGGGTGTTGACCATGCTCAGCAGATTTCGGTTACTGTCGATAATGGTCGCGATCGCCTGCTTACCCGCCTCAGTCATAGGGCCAAAGGCATCGGTTTGGCACAGCCTGAGCATGCGGTTGGCGGCCACCAGGGGGGTACGCAGGTCGTGGGTGAGGCGAGCCACAAAGTCGTCGCGCTGGCGAATCATGGCAGCTTGGGTATCTATGCTGCGCTTGAGGCGCAGCAGCGATCGCACCCGAGCCCGCAGTTCGTTCACATCCACCGGCTTGCGAATAAAGTCATCGGCCCCGGTATCGAGCCCCTGCACCAGGCTCGACTGATCGTGGGCGGTAATCAGCAGAATGGGAATATAGGGCAGGGCCAGGTCACCGCGAATTTTTTGAGTCACGGCATAGCCATCTAGCCCCGGCATCATCACATCTAACAGAATCAGGTCGGGCGGAGTCTGATGCACGATCCGCAGCGCCTCGTAACCGCTCATCACGCAGGTGATGCGGTAGTGGGGGTCATCCAGAACGGACTCAATCAGAAACAAATTGTCGGGAGAGTCGTCTACAGCCAGGATGGCATAGGAATCCTGAGAAAGATCCGAAGGCATTACAGGTTCACGGTATCGTGGCGGTGCTCATTGAAATGGATAGTAGCCAGAATGAGAAGTAACGAGGTCATCAATCGTTGCCTCAAATTGCGCCCTATCTTAGGAATGCCACGACGGATTGAAAATAGCCTCTATCCCAAGGTATAAGCTGACACCAGACCTGGTCAGAATCTCTACGGCACCATAAATAGCTCTATCCCCTGGGCTCGACCCCGAATGGGGTGATGCCCCACCGACTGCAGGGGCCACGACCCCAACCGCTCGCGGGTCGCGGCACTCACCAGCAACGGGTGTCCCAGGGTTTTGGTCAGGGCTTCTAGGCGGGCCGCCACATTGACGGTTTCCCCAATTACCGTAAACTCCAGCCGACCGCTGGTGCCCAAACAGCCCGCCACCACAGGACCAGAGTGCACCCCCACCCCCATGGCCAGGGGCGAAATCTGCTTCACCTCCCGCACCATGGCGGTAGCGGCGGTGAAGGCGCTATGGGCATGGTTTTCTAACGGGTCGGGGGCCCCGAACACCGCCAGCATACCGTCGCCCATAAACTTATCGACCCAGCCCCCGTGGCGTTCGACCAGGCCAGCTCAAACGGCCTCAGCCACCACGAGCTGCCCCACCATGCCCGCTTCGGCATGGCCTGCAATGGAGCAGTGCAGCTCATAGGTGCCGGGGCGCTCGGGCACAAAAACCCATTCGGCGATCGCCCCTGGCTTGAGTTCTAGCTCGTGGATCGCCCCCTTCACCTCCACCCCACCGGCCTGTACTTTTTGGGTCCAGAGACCATCGGCAAAGTCTTTGGCGGTGAAGTAATGCTTTTCGGAGCTGGGGTTGTCGAGCACCAGGCGGTAGCGCTGGCCCGCCGTAAACTGAAGCTGGTCGGGCTCAAAGCGCAGATTGCCCGTCGCAGTACCCAGGTGAAGGGTGACGGTTTCGACCGCAGCCGGTGGGGCGATCGCCACAGACTGACCAGCGGCCAATGCCCAGCCCCCGTCCACCAGGAGCCCAGCTAGCATCCCCAGCAGCACCAGAAACATTCCCAGGAGCGATCGCAGACGCTGTAAGCGGCTCTGGTGCCGGCCCATAATCGGCTGACCCATAACTTAAATCCCTATTTCTATAAATACCCCAGGGGCAGATCGTCGGGGTAAACCTTCTTTAAAGATTCTACCGCGCGCTGGGTCATGGGGCCCATCACGCCGTCAACGGCACCGCTGTAGACCCCCATTCGATTCAAATACACCTGGAGGGCCTTAGTCCGGTTCTGTAAATCCTGCCAGAGGGTATCGACCCAGGTTTGACCGATCCTGCGGCGCAGCTTAGTTTGCTGCTGCTTGAGGGCCTCTTCAGACAGCCGGTGCTCCCCCGCCCAGCAGTCGGCTTCATCGATCCAAAAGCTGAGCAGGGGATCGTCTATGGCCTGGGTCAGAATGGTGGTCATGCGGTCTTCATCGGCTGCGGTGAGGTGGGTCTGAAGGGCCAGGGTCAGGTAGGTGACTAGGGTGGGGCGGTGTTGGTCTAGCGACTGTACTAGCGCCTCTAGGGGGGCGGTTCCCCCAGTCTTGACGGGATGATCTAGAGAATCGGCTAGGGGATTGCCGGGGGGGGCCGCTACGCCGCAGCAGCGATCGTCCAAGGGCATGGTCGCATAGTTTGGGTTCATGACTCCTCGCGTGTTTTCATCGGAAAACAAAGATAAATAACGTAGATCGGTTTAGGTTTTTGGGGGAGCGATGGCCGGGGCACCAATGCGATCGCAGGCGTCAAAACCCTAGCGGCTTGACCCCAAGGGCTCAAGGCCACTAACACCCCGGTACAGCACAGGCTAACCGGGTGCCCAGCCGGGGAAACCCCACGACTAACCACCTGGAGCGTCGGTCAATCCCCCAAAACCTGGCCATGGAACAGGGTGCTGCCTGGGCAAGGTTAACCTGGTGATTGCCGCGCTAGTGTATTAGTGCTCTGACCCCCAAGGTTGTGACAGGGAACGTTAGCTTTTTTAATGAGTTTCGTTTTGATCCGGTTGGGGGTGAGTTTCCGCAATTTCCTTTGTCACAGTGGAGCAGCTTATATCACTTACTCAGTGAGTGACGCCGCGACCTGAGGCCAAAGGGATTATGAGCCAACCTGACGATGCCAGTGGTTTAAACCCGTTTCACCCACCCGCCGATGCTCCTGCCCAAGACGGGCTCGATCAAGCCCTGAGTGACATTCTCGGCAAAGACAACCCCCGCGCTGTTCCGATTCTGAATGCGATTCAGAGAACCCTTCACCAGTACCATCTAGAAGAGCACTACGAAGCCTACGAAATTCTCCATGAGGCTTACCTGCGGGGCAAGAAAAAGCTCCAGACCGGAGAGATCATTCGCAGCCCCTATGCCTGGTTGAGGGCCACGGCCTTTCACGTCATCTATGAGCGCAAGCGCAAGCACCGTGGCGGTGCCACCGACCCCCAGGTGATGGAGGCGGTTCTGCCAGACCCCTGCCTGAACCCCATGCAGCAGCAGATGCTGAGCGAAGAACTGGATCTGCTCTACCAGGCGCTGCATCGGCTGTCCCAAGAAGATCCCGAGGGCACCTGCCTGCTCTATCTCCGCAACGTACGCGGCCTGTCCTGGAGTCAGATTAGCTCTCAGCTAGTGGCCCAGGGGCAGCCAGTTCCCACCGAAGTGACCCTGCGCCAGCGGGCTTCGCGGGCGAAGCGTCGTCTGCGAGCGATCGCGATCGCCCCGCCCAGGTCAACATCCCTGGGTCTCCCAGGTCGAGCCATGGCCAGCCCAACCGCAAAAACTAGCTAGACGGCTCCCAGAGCGGCATGATGGTGGTTAGCGCTAGCTCAGGAGCCGACGGATGAACAAACTTTGGGAACGGATCCAAAGCTCTAAGCTCATACTGTGGGGTGTGATTGCAGCCCTGGGCCTAGGGACGCTGGTGCCACTGCTGTTTTTGCTGCCCCGCCGCAACCAGACGAGCCCGCCCGATAGCCCCGAGGCTCACCAGGCCGTGGTGACCGAGGTGATTGGATCGATGGATCGGGCCAGCCTGATTGGCTCGTCGCCCACTAAGGGCAACCCCAATGCGGCCATCGTGCTGTTTAAGTTCTCCGACTTTCAGTGCCCTTACTGCACCGTTGCGGCAGGCTACATGAAGGACTTTGTGGGTGCCCACGAAGCCGATATTCTCTATGTCTACAAAAACTTTCCACTGACCCGCATTCACCCCGAGGCGATGCCAGCGGCCAAGGCCGCCTGGGCCGCCGGGCAGCAAGATCAGTTTTGGCTGTACCACGACGGCCTGTTTGTAAACCAGAACCGCCTGGGAGAAGACCTCTATGTTGAGCTAGCCGAGGCCATGCAGCTGGATATGGAGCAGTTCAACCGCGATCGCGCCAGCGCCGAGGCCGAAGCCGCGATTCAGCAAGACCTGGAGTTGGCCCAGCAGCTACGGCTCCAGGGCACTCCCTCCTTCATCATGAACGACCTGCTGATTCCCGGTGGAGCCCCCCCGCAGCTGTTTGAAGAGATTTTCAACCAGATCAACGCGTTGATTAAGACCAAGAGCTAAGCCGCCGTTGGGGAAAACAGACACCTCCATGTAGGGGCGCAGAGCCCTGCGCCCAAAATTCTTGGGTCGTTTCGCGGCCAGCATTGCCCTGAAACTACCGGCGGCGGCTCCCGCGATCGGGCGGACAATTCCCCCAAGGGAACTATGCCAGTTGAGTGTGCCAGTTGGCGACCTGCCTGCGAAAACCGGCCCAATTAGGGCCCTAGAGATCATTGCAATCGCCCTTGATTTCCCATCACAACCGCTCAAACCCTTGATCTGAAAGAGGTGGGTAATCCGGGCTGTTTTCTCAAAGGGTAGAGCCGTATCACCCACTACACAAAGTGTCATGGCCCTGCCAAAGGGAGCCTCGGCCCCAGCGCTACAACAGGGACATAGCGCAAGCAACTCATCTGCTTCACCGCTACACCCATCCCGACCTAATGACACTGACTCAAACCGTTATGGGATGGCATTCAACGCTACACCGTCAACAACACACAGTTTGCATTTGGAGAATGACCATGAAAACCCGTTTTATCGCTGCGATCGCATTGGGTCTCACCACCGCTTCTATGGCTGCTCTGCCCATGGCCGCCAACGCCCAAGAAAAAACCACTGACTATAACTACGTCGGTGCCGGTGTTGGCATCGGCACCCTGGGGGAAAGTGACCTGGGCCTGTCGATCAACAGTAAAGTGACCGTCGCCGACAACATCTCGGTGCGCCCTGGTCTGATCACTGACCTCAACTTCAGCGACAGTGGCGAAACCGTCTTTCTGGTGCCCGTCACCTACGACTTCAACGCCGTGACCAGTAACGGTCGCCTGCTGCCCTTTGCCGGGGCTGGCCTGTCGGTATCCACCGAAGGCGAATGGGCGGTTGGCCCCCTGCTGACCGCCGGGGTTGACTACCGCATCACCGACCACGTGGTGGCCAATGGCACCGTCAACTGGTCGATCTACGGCAACAGCCAGGTGAATGGCTCCGTGGGTCTAGGCTACTCCTTCTAGGCCCTTTAACCCCCTACTCTAAACCAGCTCTAAAGGGATCGGTGGCAAGCCACCGATCCCTTTTCTTTGGGTTGATTCATGGCCTAACGGCCAGAGTCGCGGTTAGATGCCGCGATCGCCTCAGACCGTGCCCTAGGGCGATCGCTAAGGAGATGTCCAGATCAGAACTTGCCCTATCATTCCGGCGTGGGATAGGCATCCCGCCTGTCCTACCTGGGCAGGCGAGACGCCTACCCCACAAAGCTATGAACAGTCTCCAGAAATCGCCTAACAGGCTGAGTTAAGATCCTGAAAGATCGATAAAACCGGCCCGATACCAATACCAAAACAAAAACATCACGCCAAGGCTGCGGCAAATGGTTCAAACCCCCACCAAACTCGTCACCCCCATCACCATTGATGAGTTTCTGCAACTGCCAGACACTAAACCTGCCAGCGAATACATCGATGGTCACATTATCCAAAAACCTATGCCCCAGGGTCAGCACAGCCGTATTCAGCAAAAGTTGATTAACGTCATTAACGCTGTTACCGAAGATGCCCGTGTTGCCCTGGCGCTCCCCGAACTCCGCTGCACCTTTGGCAACCGATCTACGATTCCTGACGTGGCCGTGTTCCAGTGGCATCGCCTGCCGACCAATCCAGACGGCACCATTGCCAACGCCTTCAACGCGCCCCCCGACTGGACGATTGAAATCCTCAGTCCTGAGCAGTCATCTACACGGGTGGCTAGCAACATACTCCATTGCCTCGACCATGGCTGCCAATTGGGCTGGCTGATCGACCCTAACGAACGGTTGGTGCAGGTCTACAACCCTGACCAACGACTGATTTCCTTAGAAGCTCCCGAAGACGAGCTGCCCACTCCGGTCTTTGCCGGGGGCCTTCACCTGACGCTCAAACAGCTGTTTGGCTGGCTTCAAGTTCTTTAGGGCCAACCTAAAAAAACCAGACTAAAAAACCAGACTAAAAAACCGGACTAAAAAACCGGACTAACAAACCGGACTAACAAACCGGACTAACAAAAAATAAAGGGCAGCCATGTGTACCCCAGGCGGGGATGGCTGCCCTTTAGCATTGATCAATCATCTGTAACTTAGTCCAGTCGTCTACTCGTAGTAGCGGTTGTCTAGCCACTGGCGCACATCCTGCTCCGAGGTAAACGATCGGGTGCGATTGGTGATGGGGTCGTGGGCAAACCAGATCAGGCGACCGTTGCTGGTGCGCTGCCAAATGCGGAGGTCGTTTCCAGAGGTCAAAAACTTCATTGTCTTTTCTCCTACGGTGGTCAATAGTTTTCTGAGGCCCAAGTCAGCGAAACCATGGATCGGCTTTACCAGGGTTTCTAGGCGCTGGCGATCCTGCTCTAGGTCGTGGTTTGGATAATGAGTGGTGTTATTCATGGTTGTCCTCCCCATGGCGAATGTGGATCCCCTCGGATGGGGCAGGCAGCGCGGGGTTTTCAGGCAGCACTCTCTATTAGCCCGTGGAGTCACGGCCTAACTAAATGACGCAGAGGGGTAATCATGCTCTGAAGCAATCGGCCCTAGGGGCTTCGTTTCTGTAGCGGTTAGGGCATCCGGCGCTGATGTATCTAATGTATCGGGTGGGCCAAAATGTAACAAAGCATAACGTGAATGGGGTCTATGCAAGAAATCGATAGATTGGCGTTGTCCTCACCCCTTAGAGGTTGTTTGAAAAGCCAAAGAGCGCCTCAGGTTACACCTGTGGATTAGGCCAATGTGTTCACAATTCAGCGTTTTTGCTGGCTCTTGGCGACAGATTAGACCTGGGACAACCCTTTTCAAACAACCTCTTAGCCTGGGAGTGAGCCTTTAGGTGCTTTGAAGTAGCCATGAACCCAAGCAAGATCAAGCTTTCGCAACTGCGGGCCCTGGTGGCGATCGCAGACTGCGGCAACTTCAGCGAAGCGGCCCTCAAGCTCGATGTCACCCAGTCAACCATTAGCCACGCCATCACCATCCTAGAAGAGGATCTGGGCATCACCCTGGTACAGCGGGGGCGGCACGGAGCACGACTGACCCCCGTGGGCGATCGCATCACCGCCCACGCCCACGATATAAGCAGGTGGACATAATTAAATGCTGTCATTCCGACCAAAGGGAGGAATCTCGGACTCCGCCAATGACCGAGATGTCTCGACTTCGCTCCGCTTCGCTCGACATGACAGGACTACGTTTATA
>Ga0169931_10003432_pt1 | contig 25131 bp, 18 predicted proteins | sample Kivu_15m_20L_FD_129675 | JGI IMG/M metagenome (GOLD analysis project Ga0169931, IMG submission 129675) | Freshwater microbial communities from Lake Kivu, Western Province, Rwanda to study Microbial Dark Matter (Phase II) - Kivu_15m_20L... | ecosystem: Environmental > Aquatic > Freshwater > Lake...
ACGTTCTTCGGATCCTTGCGATCCACGTTGCACGAGCAGTGCATCGGGAACACGCCGCGCTCGGGCAGGTCGTGGTTCATCGCGTAGAAGATGCTCTTCTTCATCTCGCCCGCGTAGCGCGTGCCCAGGATGACCACCTTCTTCTTCTCCAGGCTCTGGATGATCGCCACCGGACCCTTCACGCCGTAACGCGCGGGATCGCTGATGCGCAGGCTGCCCGCGTTCACGATGGTCCAGTCGGGGCTCCAGTTCGCGAGCTCCTTCGGCTCGGCGTTGATGAACAGCGTCTTCGCGAAGAGCGAATGCCACGCCTCCTCGGTGAAGACGCTCACCTTGCAGCGGTAGGCCGGATCGGCGCCCGCGTAGCCGTCGAAGCGGAACAGGTCGCGACGCTGGCGCAGATGCTCCATCGCGAGCGCCTCGAGCGCCTCGAAATTGGCCGGGGTGATCGCCTGGTTCACCTTGCCCCAGTCGATGTTGCCGTGGATGCCGGCGGTGTCCTCGAGGAACTTGTCGTTCGGGCTGCGGCCGGTGCGGTCACCCGTGTCGCACGCCAACGCGCCATTGCTCGCCAGCACGCCCTCGCCTCGGGCCAGCGCCAGTTCGACCAGCCGGGGCACCGGCAGGTTGGCGTGCATGGAGGCGGTGCCGAAATCGAGCGCGCGAAGGGTGGCGGTCGTCATGTCTGCTCCTTGAAGAGGAAGGGGCCAATCTTACCACCCCCCCCGGAGGCCGACCAACCTCCCCGTTTCCTCTGGCGTCCCTGCCTTGCCGTCCCCCCCGCAAGGTCGTACAGTTGTCCCTTCGTCACGGAGACCGTAGCTCAGTTGGCAGAGCACCGGGTTGTGGTCCCGGGTGTCGCGGGTTCGAGCCCCGTCGGTCTCCCTTCTTCATGCGCTGCGTCCTGCTGCAATGCGATCCCGTGTGGCAGGACCTGCCGGCCAGTCGGCGTGGCATCTCGGACTTGCTCGCCTCCGCAGGTGATGTCCGTGGTGCGCTGGTGGTGACCCCTGAGATGGCGGAGAGCGGCTTCACCATGCATCCCGAGCATGCGTGCGATGGAGCAAGCCTGCCCTTCGCCACAGATCTGGCGCGCCGACACGGGTGCTTCCTGCACATGGGGTTCGTGGAGCGACACGGCACCACCTTCCGGAACGTCACGGTCACCGTGAATCCCGAAGGCCGCGCGCTGCTCCACTACGCCAAGAACCACCTCTTCTCGCCGGCCGGCGAACCACGCGCCTACGCGTCCGGGCGCGGCATCGCGATCGCCGAGGTCGGTGGCCTGCAGACAAGCGCCTTCATCTGCTACGACCTGCGTTTCCCGGAGTTGTGGCGACACGCCGCCGTGGCCGGTGCGGAACTGATGATCCTGTCCGCCTGCTGGCCTCAGGTCCGGCAGGCGCATTGGCGTGCGCTGGCCATCGCACGCGCCATCGAAAACCAGGCATTCGTGGTGGCCTGCAACCGCGTGGGACAGGAACCCAACGCGACCTATGCAGGAGGAAGCCTGATCATCGCACCCGACGGCGAAATTCTGGCCGAGGCTGGTTCCGAGAAGATGGCGTTGTTCGCGGACATCGACCCCGAGCGCGTTCGCGCCTGGCGAGCCAGATTCCCGGCCCTTCGCGACATGCGCCGAGAACTGCTCGGTTCTCCTCCGCACTGAATCGCGCCGATTGTCTGGGATTCCATTGACGAGGCCTCGCCCCGGTTTAGACTGCGGCCACAGGTCACTCGTGGCGAATTCAACTGCGACAAGGCGAGACGTGGTGGTGCGCGGACCGGTGCCGATCGGCGCCGATGTCGACGCGATGGTGCGCCGCGCCTGCTTCGCCTCGGCGGCCGAGGCGCTTGCGACGTTCCGCGTGCACCCCGACGAGATCCTGACGCACCTCACGCAGGCGGGCTTGGCCGTGGCGAGTCGACCCGAGCGCGTGCTGCAACATCTCGATGGCGTTGCGCATGCCGTCGCGTGCGTGCGTGGCGACGCCGCCGCATGGACCGACCTTGCGAACCATCACGGCTGGTGCCTCGAGCGCGCCGCCATGGACCAGTTCGGCATCGAGGGCGCACTGGCCGCGCGCCGCTTCTGGACCGACGCCCGTCGTGGAACCTTGGGCGCCCCCGATGATCGCGTGCGCGACGACGGATGGCCCCTGCCTCGCCTGCAGTGGTACGCGGGCCTTCGCCCGCTGCGACATTGGCTCGCGGACCGACTCTTCGGCGGCATCGAGGCCCGCCATGTGAGCTCGCAGCGCGCGGAGAGTTCCCAGCGAGAGCGCCTTGACACGCTGTCCAACGGGCGTAGCCTTGCCTCCCCCGCGGTGAATGCCGCGACGGCAACTTAGCTCAGTTGGTAGAGCACCGCATTGAAAATGCGGGTGTCCCCGGTTCAAGTCCGGGAGTTGCCATTCCGCGCCCCACGGCGCCCGCCCGCACCTCAGTCGCCGTTGTCACCCAGGCGCGCCTGCCCCAGATCGAACGACCCGGGTCGCATGCCGGGCGGTGGACCGCCCTCGAAGGCGAAGCGCTGCATCAGCGCAGCGGCGAGATCCTCCTCGCTCACCAGTCGAACGCGAGGCCGAAGTCCGAGCACGCGACGGATGAAGCGCATCGCGCGGCCGGCATGCGCCGCCGTGCTCAGCACCTCCAACTCGTCGCCCTCGCGCCGCACGGGCACGACCGCGAACTGCCAGGCCTCCCGACGACCGATTCCTCGAACATGGTCCATCCCGTTCCCTCCGGAGCGTGCATCGGCGGTATTCCATCGCCTGTGAAGCCGACCCACGGGTTTCCTGACACGCAGTTTCCGTCTGTTCCGGCTCCAAACCCCGCAAGGTCCGCATGAAGGCGCACGCGATCTCGAGCATCCTGGAATCCCTTCGGAAGCAGGCCCGCGCCTGCGTGGACCGCGCCAACTTCGACACCCTGCAGCGGCTGGTGCAGCGCCTTGAACGCGCCACGGCCGAGCGCACGCCCGCGGTGGTGGCCGAGATCCTCGTCGCGCAGCGGGCCATGCGCGCGGGCTGTTCGGTGGAGGCCGAGACGCCCACGCCCACGGGGCGCACCTGCGACTTCCGCCTCACCCGCGGCGGCGAGCGACTGCATGTGCACGTGAAGCGACTCGAGGTGCCCGACTTCAAGCCGCCGGCCATTCCCGCCGCGTTGCGCAACTGCCTGCGGCAGGGCCGCCCCGCGCGCGTGGAGATCCGTTGGGACCCGCAGCTGAACGCGCTCGGAATGCGCAGACTGGGTCACGCCTTCGAGGCCTTCCTGCGCGACGGCGACATCGGCGAGTCCATCTGCGTGCGCGACGCGGCGCAACGCGAACTCGGTGCGCTTCGCATCGACCGCCCCGCCGAGCGCCTCGAGGTGCGCGTGGAGCGGCCCGACCGCGAGGCCGTGCTCGCGCGCATGGACCGACTGCTCGAGCGCGCGGCGCAGCAGTGCATGCCGGGGCAAGCCAACGCGATCATGGTGGTCGGAAGCAGCGCCTGCGACGCGGATCTGCTCGATCAGGCGCTGCTTGGATCGTTCATCGCGCGCTGGGACCGCATGCCCCGCCGCGGCGAGCGTCAGGCCTACGGTCGCGACGACACAGGACTCTGGTCGCGCGGCCTTGCGCGCGACGCCGGCATCGCGTGCTGGACCGTGCTGCAGGGCGAGGGCTCGCGCCCCGTGCTGAGCGGCGGCGAGATGTGGTTGCGAAGCACGCCCGCACCCTCGGGGGCGAGTGCGGCACTCGCGCGCGCGGCGCTGCTGCGTTCACGCGCCGGATAGGCGCGCGCGACGCACTCACCAGCCCTCGACCATCCGTTCGTGCGGCGGTGCACCACGATCGGGGCGCATGGGCGCGGGATCCCACTGCGTTCGCACGAAATCGTTCGCCGGCACCCCCTCGATCTCGAAGCGCGCGCCTCGGGACAGCAGCTGGTCCACCTGACGGCGCCCGATGTCGACGGTCAACGTCACGCTTGCATCGACGTAGTCGCGCGCCTGCACGGGGCATCGCTTCTCGAGGAAGTCGACCGTGCGCGCGTCGCGCAGCGGCACGGTCAGGCGCAAGGTGCGCACGGCACCCTTCATGCGATCCAGCACCGTGGCGGCCAGCGCGTCGAGCCCCGCGCCCGTCCGCGCGCTCACCGTCATCGCGCCGGGATGCCGCTCCAGCCACCACGAGAGCGGATGCACGCGCTCCGCCTCGCGCGCCGAGAGCGTGTCCAGCCGGTCGCTCTTGTTCAGCACCAGCAGGCGCTCGGGCGTGGTGGCGCCGATCTCGTCGAGCGTGGACTGCACCACCTCCAACTGCGTCTCGGCGCGTGGATCGCTCACGTCCAGCACCACCAGCAGCAGGTGCGCGTGCACGGCGTCCTCAAGCGTGCTGCGGAAGCTCGCCACCAGATGGTGCGGCAGGTCGCGGATGAAGCCGACCGTGTCGCTGAGCATGCAGGCGTTGCCACCACCCAGGTTCCACTGCTCCACGCGCGTGCCCAGCGTGGCGAAGAGCTGGTCGTTGGCGAAGGCGCCGCCGCGCGTGAGCGCGTTGAACAGGCTGCTCTTGCCCGCGTTCGTGTAGCCCACCAGACCCGCGGTGAAGTGCTCGGTGCGCCGCGCCTGCACCTCGCGCTGCTTGCGGCCCGCGATCTCGTCCAGCTCGCCCTTGAGCCGGTCGACGCGCGACTTCACCAGTCGGCGGTCGATCTCGAGCTGCTGCTCGCCGGGACCGCGCGTGCCCACGCCCACCGGCGCGCCACCCGTCACCTGCCCAAGGTGCGACCACATCGCGCGCAGACGCGGCGCGGTGTACTGCAACTGCGCGATCTCGACCTGCAGCTGCGCCTGCCGGGTGGTGGCGCGGTTGGCGAAGATGTCCAGGATGAGCTCGCTGCGGTCCAGCACCTTGCAGCGGATCGCCTCCTCAAGACCCTGCACCTGGCTCGGCGAGAGGTCGTTGTCGAAGATCACGGCCTTCGCGTCCAGCGCCTGCACCATCGCCGCCAACTCCTCGACCTTGCCCTTGCCCAGATAGGTCGCGCCCCGCGGCACCTTCAGGTTCTGCTCCATCTCGCCCACCACCGTCACCCCCGCGGTCTCGGCCAGCGCGCGCAGTTCGCCCATCGGGTCGCGCTCGTCCACGTCGCTCGAGGGCAGGCGCACCTGCACGAGGATCGTGCGCTCCGCCAGGATGCGCTCTTGGGCAAGGCCGGTTTCCATGAGGGGCGGATTCTAGGATGCCGGGGTGACGGCTCCGCTGCACATCCTGGCGCTCGAGACAAGTTGCGACGAGACCGCCGCGGCCGTGGTGAGCCTGCGTGGCGAGCGCATCGAGACCTGCAGCGAGGCCGTGATCACGCAGGACGAGGTGCACGCCGAATACGGCGGCGTGGTGCCCGAGCTCGCCAGCCGCGCGCATCTGGAGAAGCTCACCCCCGCGATCCGCACGGCGCTCGAGCGCGCCAAGATCGAGCCGCGCGCGCTCGCCGCGGTGGCCGCCGGCAACCGTCCCGGCCTGATCGGTTCACTGCTGGTCGGCACCAGTGCGGCGAAGGCCTTCGCGTGGGCGATCGGCAAGCCGTTCCTCGGCGTGGATCATGTGCAGGCGCATCTGGCCGCGTGCCACCTCGACACCGATCCGCCGAAGTACCCCGCGATCGGACTGGTCGCCAGCGGCGGACACACGCACATCCTGGCGCTCGATTCGCCGCTGCGGGCTCGGATCCTCGCACGCACACGCGACGACGCCTCGGGCGAGGCCTTCGACAAGGCGGCCAGCATCCTCGGCCTCGGCTGGCCCGGCGGTCCCGCGATCGAACGCGCGGCGGCGAGCGGCAACGCGACCGCCTTCGAGTTCGAGGCCGGACGCTTCCCGGGCAGCGCGGATTTCAGCTTCAGCGGCCTGAAGACTGCGCTTTTGTATGCGGTGCGCGGCGTGCCGAGCGCGCCCAACCGTCCGCAACGACCACCACCACCGCCACTCGACGCCACGCGCGTCGCCGACCTGTGCGCGTCGTTCCAGGCCGCCGTGGTGCGAGCCCTCGAGAAGGGAATCGAACGCGCGCTCGACGCGCATCCGGCCTCCACGCTGCTCGCCGGCGGCGGCGTGATCCGCAACGGCGCCGTGCGCGCCATGCTTGAACGACTCGCGGCGCGACGCGGGCTCGCGCTCCATCTGGCCGCGGCACGTCATTGCACCGACAACGCCGCGATGATCGGCGCGCTCGCGGCGCTTCGACTGGCGGCGGGTGAGTCCGACCCGCTGTCGCTTCCGGCGGAACCCCTCTCGAGTCTGGCGGCACGATGAGCTACCGACCCCCCTTCGTGAGCGAGCGCTTCCGCATGGTCGATGCACCGCATCCGGCCACGCTGGAAGAGGCCGACCTGCTGAAGCACTGCGAGATCGAGATCGGGCGCGTGAGCGGACCGGGCGGGCAGAACCGCAACCGCCGCGACACCGCGGTGTGGATCCAGCATCGCCCCACCGGCATCGACGCACAGGCGACGGAGCGGCGCAGCCAGGCGCAGAACCGTCACATGGCGATCAAGCGGCTGCGGCGTCGGCTCGCGGTCGAGGCGCGCACGCTCGCAAGCCGCGACCGTCATCAGGCCAGCGATCTCTGGAAGGCACGCCGTCAGGGCGACAAGCTCAGCGTGAATCCCGATCACGCGGACTATCCGGCGCTGCTTGCGGAAGCGCTCGATCTCGTGGTGGTGAGGCGATTCGACCTCGCCGGCGCCGCAGGCCTGCTGGGCGTGACCATGAGCCAGCTCAGCCGACTCATTCGCCACGACAAGGCCGCCTTCGCGAAGGTGAACCAGGGCCGCGCCGAGGTCGGACTGGCTCCGCTTCGCTCCTGAGGCACGCTTCGGATCCAGGATCCGCCCCGCTACCCTGCCTGCATGAGCGACGCCGCACGCATCCGATCGCTGATCGAGCATGAGGTGCCCTCGCTCACCACGCTTCGCCGCGAACTGCACCAGCATCCCGAGATCGGCTACGAGGAAGTGAAGACCGCCGAGCGCATCCGCAAGGAACTCGACGCGATCGGCGTGAAGCATGCGGACGGACTCGCGCGCGGCACCGGCACGCTGGCGCACATTCCAGGCGGCGCTGCAGGCGCGAAGGCGGTCGCGCTTCGCGCGGACATCGACGCGCTGCCGATGCAGGATCACGGCACGCACGCATGGCGCAGCCGCATCGACGGCCGCGCACACGCCTGCGGCCACGACGGCCACACCACCATCGCCATCGGCGCGGCGCGCGTGCTCTCGAAGCTCGCGCGTGACGGTGCGCTTCCGAATCCCGTCACCCTCCTCTTCCAGCCCGCCGAGGAGGGCGGCAACGGCGGCGCGCGCATGGTCGAGGACGGCGCGCTGGACGGTCGCGTGCTTGGGCCTGCCGTGGCGCAGATCTACGGCCTGCATGGCTGGCCGTCACATGCGCTGGGCACGGTCTCGTCTCGGCCCGGCCCCATGCTGGCCGCGGCGGAGGCGTTCGAGATCCACGTGCGCGGCGCCGGCGGACACGCCGCCTTCCCGCATCTGGCGTGCGACTCCGTTCTGGTCGCCAGCGCGATCGTGCAGAACCTGCAGTCGGTCGTGTCGCGCAACGTGCGACCGCTCGACGCCGCGGTGGTCACCGTCGCCGCGTTCCATGCAGGCAACGCGCACAACGTGATTCCGGAATCCGCCCGGCTTCTCGGCACCATCCGCTGGTTCCACGCGAGCGTGGGCGAACTGGTGCGTCGACGCATGACCGAGTGCGTGCGGCACACCGCGCAGGCGTTCGGCGCCTCGGCCAGCGTCGAGTTCAAGCACACCACGCCCGTCACCAGCAACGACACGCACGCCTTCCATCGCTTCGAGCGCGTCGCGCGCCAGTCGTTGGGTTCAAGCCGCGTGGTGGAATTCGGCGATCCGGTCATGGGTGCGGAGGACTTCTCCTTCTATGGAGAGGTCGCGCCCGCGTGCTTCTTTGCGCTCGGGCTGGGTCGTGCGGACGATCCCTGCCCGCCACTGCACGACCCGACCTTCGACTTCCGGGACGATGCCATCGCCACCGGCGTTGAAACCATGGTCCAACTGGCGCTCGCGCCGCTTGGACCGTGAATATCGGTCGAAATTTCGAGGTCGGCGTTGGGAATCGGCCCATGCCGGAATATGTTTTGCCCGATGGTCGCCCCACTGCTCGCCGTCGTGTTGTCCGTTGCCGGTTCCCCTCGCCCCGAGGCGGGTGAACTGCCCGCCCGCGCGACTCCGTTCGCCGCGGTCCCCGTGGGCTCGCTCCTTCTGGATGGCGCCGCGGGCCCAGTGCTGCCGGCCGTGCAACTGCGCATCGACGAAGTGGCATGGGCCGAGGTGACCCGCGGCGAGGTGGCGTGGATCGACGGCATGCCGCTCTCGGATGGCGACACCGCCGACCTGCGGCTGGTGCGCGTGAATCCCTTCGCACCCGACGCTCGCATCGTGGTGATGGAGGCCGGCCCGAACGGGCAGCCCGTCGAGCGCGAGGTCGCCCTGCCGGAGGTCTCCGCGTGGGCCGGCACGGTCGCCGGACGACCGGGCTCCCGCGCCTTCATCGCACGCAGCGAGGCCGGCACGCACGGCTACATCCAGTTCGATGGCCGCACCGAGATCATCTCCTCGGGCGAGGCGGCCGCGAAGGGCCCCACCTGGATCGCCAGCGGCGCGTCACTCCCGATCGCGGACTTCCAGTGCGGCGCGATCGCGCCCCCGGATCGCCTTGCGACGGATCGGCCACCCTCGGGTGCGCCGGCGCTCACCGCCGCCTGCCGTCAGTTGCCGATCGCGTTCGAGACCGATCAGGAGTTGCTGACCCGTCTGGGCAGCGTGCCCGCCGGTTCCGCCTATGTGGCCACGCTGGTCGCCGCACTGACCGACATCTACCGCAACGACTTCAACGCGCGCCCCACGCTCGCCTACCTGCGCTGGTGGAGCACCACGGATCCGTGGACGCAGTCCGGCACCTGCGGCGGCGCGGGCGCGGACCAGCTTGGCGAACTGCGAAACTGGTGGAACGCGAACATGCAGTCGGTTCCGCGTGCGCTCACCGCCATGCTGTCGGGCCGCAGCCTTGGCGGCGGATGCGCGTGGCTCTTCGCCACCTGCGATGACCCGACGTGGGGCTACGGCTACTCGGTGTCGGCGAACCTGAACGGAAGTTTCCCCTATCCGATCGCGAACCAGAACGGCGGCAACTGGGACCTGTACGTGGTGGCGCACGAGATCGGCCACAACCTGAGCGCGTATCACACGCACGACATCGGCGTGGACGGCTGCGGCAGTGGCGACTGCTCGCTTGCGCGTCAGGGCACGATCATGAGCTACTGCCACCTCTGCTCGGGTGGCGTGGGCAACATCAACCTGCGCTTCGCGCCAGAGAACATCGCGCAGATCGAGGATCACCTGCTGTACGCCTCATGCACGGCCCCGGAAGCCAACAACCCGGTGGCTCTCGCCGACACCTACTCCACATGGGAGGAGATCCCGCTGGTGCTCGACGTGCTGTCGAACGACCTGCCGTCGAACTGCGAAGCGGTGAGCATCGACGCGCTTCCCGCAAGCAGCGCGCTGGGCGCCACGCTGACCGTGCTTCCCACCGGGAGCCCATCGGGAGGTCCGGCGGTCTCGTATCTGCCGGGCCCCGGCGTGCGCGGCCCGGACACCTTCACCTATCGCCTGCGCGACGCGAGCGACCAGTATTCCAGCACCGTGACGGTGAGCATCGACGTGAAGCCGGTGCTCGCGAGCGTGTCGGGCCTCGCCGGCAATGAGTCGGGACTTCGAGGGCGCTACTACGCGCTCAACGCGCCGACCTCGATGCCGGACTTCGACGCGCTCACGCCCTACCAGTACGTGAACATCCCCCTGCTCTCGTTCGGCTCCACGCAGGCCTCCTGCGTCGGCAGCGGCCGTTCCGACAACTTCGGCGTGGTCTTCGAGGGCTGGGTGCTTGCGCCGAGCGAGGGCAACTACACGTTCTCGCTCACCTCGGACGCCGGCTCGCAGCTCTTCATCGACGGCTTCCAGGTGATCAACCATGACGGCATCCACACCTTCAGCGAGAAGACCGGCACGGTCTTCCTGAAGGCCGGCCAGCATGCCGTGCGCGTGAACTTCTTCGAATACACCGGCGCCTGCGGCCTGCAGCTGAAGTGGGCGCCGCCGGGCACCACCACCCGCGTGTTCGTGCCGTCCACGGCGCTGAGCCGCGGCGGTCAGGTCTACGACCTCGACGGCTCCGGCTCGGTCGACTCCGGCGATCTCTCCTTCCTGCTCCTGAGCTTCGGCGGCGATTGCGCTGGACAGCGCTGCTACGGCGATCCGAACGATCGGCAGTTCATCGGGCTTGAACCGTGCGTCTGCGCCGAGGATCTCGACGGCTCGGGCGAGATCGACTTCGGCGATGTCTCGCTGCTGCTGCTCTACTGAGCGCGCACCGAGCGCTCACGCAGCCGAACCTCGGCCTGCCTGGCCGCCTCCATGAAGCCCTCCGCCGCTCCGTGGTTCCCCAACTGGCGCAGATGCACCGCGGCAAGGCGCCGGTAGGCGGCCGGGAAGTCCGGACGCTGGCGAACAGCCTCGAACAGCGACTCCAACGCCTCGTGCGGCCGACCCGCCGCAGCCAACGCCGTGCCCCGAAGAAAGTGCATCTCCGGATCCATGAACCGAAGCGCCAGCGCCGATCGCGCGGCCTCCGCCGCATCGTTGAAGCGGGCAGCCTCGTGGTGACAGCGTGTCAACATGGCGTGTGCGGACTGCGTCCCCACGTCAAGCTCGATCGCCCGAAGGCAGGCGGACGTCGCCTCCGGCTCCCGCTTCAGACGCAGCAGCACCTCGGCGAGGTCCACCAGCAGCTCGGCTGACTCGCCATGCCGTGCGATCGCCTCACGAATCCGCTGATGCGCTCCCTCGGGACGGTCCTCAAGCAGTCGCACGCTTGCTTCGAGCGAATCGAGCCGCGCGGAAGGTCGCGGTGCCAGCGCGTGCCACTGATCGATCTCGCGACGCGCCTCAGGGATCTGGCGCTGCGCAAGACGACAGCGAACGCGCAGTTCCAGATGCTCGGCATCGAGCTCACCCCCGGCTTCCTCAAGCGCGAGCATCGCCTGACGCCATGCACCCTGCAGCATCCAGGAACGCGCAAGATTGCGGGCCCGATCCTGCATGACACCGCGGACTTCAGGGGAGGAGAGGTCCGCAGAGAGACCCGTGAGGACATCGCTCGGAGGGCGCGCCTGCCCTCGCATCGACGAAGAGGGCGCTGCCTCCGTCATCACACCGGCCACGGGACCGACATCGCAGTGATCCGTCGGCAACCCCATCGCCGCCAGCAGCGTGGCGCATGTCGCGGGCACGGTGGCGCCATGCATCAGCGCATCACCGCGAATGCCCGGCCCCGCCATCAGCAGAAAACCTGGCCTCACACTCCGTCCATGCTCCGCGTCGGGGGCCGCGCGCAGTGCAGCCAGATCGAGGCCCGACTCGCTCGCAAGCATGAGCACGCAGTCCGAACCTGCCGCCGCAACAAGCGCCCCCAGCAGTTCATCATGCTGTCGCCACGCCTGACGAAACACCTGCGCGAAGAGTCGCGCTCGCTCCGGAACCACCCAACCGGGCGCAGGCGGATCGAATCGCGCGAAGTCCCGTGCCAGCACGCCGAGTCCCCGGAAGCGCACGGCGACCAAGGCGTGCGACGGAAGCGCCTCGATCGCATCGCGCGCCGAGCGCAGCGAATCCGCGACCGCCTCACGCAACCGTCGCATCCACTCCGGCTGCAGCGACCGCGCCTCGTCGGGATCGACGACCATCGCGCGCAACGCCGCCGCGACCTCTGCCGAGTCGGCACCGGATGCGTCCGGCGACTCGCTTTCCCAACCGATCTGCGAAGCACTCGCGCCTGCAGCTCGCACCGTCTCCCAGATGGCAGGCACACGCAGCGAAGCCAGCGACGCCCACTCGACCTCGCCCTGCGGCCCGATCGCCTTCTCGTGCAGGAGGCCATGATGATGCGCCCAGCAACCCGTGATCATGCAACCCCATGAGGCGATCGGAACCAGTGGCGGCACCGGAACCAGCGCCCCACTCACGCCACGATCGACAAGAAGCGAAAGGTTCGGCAGCAGCCCTGCCTCGATCATCGGCCCAAGGACGGCCCGATCCGCGCCCGGCCACGCGACGATCAGTGCACGTCGCGTCACGGCGGCGGCGTCGCTCAAGCCTGCCCCTCCAACGAACGCTCGATGCCGCTCGCCTCCTCCGCCCTGCCCGCGGCGTGCAGCGCGCGAGCCAATGACGCGCGCCCCTCGCGCCAGCCGGGGGCCTGCACCGCGCACACCCGCAGCGCCTCCACCGCGCCCGACGCATCGCCCAGCTGCAGCAACGCCATCCCCACCGCATGGTGTGCGCGTGTGGCCCCGTACTCGAGCGCGGTGGCAGCCATGCCGTGCTCCAGCGCCGCACGGGCGTCGCCCTGTCGCAGGCGCGCGACCGCCAGGCCCGCAAGGCATGCGGCGCTCTCGGGCTCCAGCGCCAGCGCCTCGAGGAAGTCGCGTTCGGCCTCCTGCAGCAGGCCGCGCTCAAGCCGCAGCTCGCCCAGCCTCGCGTGCAACCCCAGACCGCGCACCCCCGCCTTCTGCATGTCGATCAGACGCGCGATCGCCGCGTCCGGCTGACCCTCGGCCGCCTCCACCGACGCGCGCAGCAACCCGATCTGGGGCAGTTGAAGGCCCGCCCGCATCATGCGCTCGATCGCGGCGCGCACATCCGAGAGGCGCCCGAGCGCGAGCAGGCAGCTCGCCTCCAGCAGGCGACCGGCTGGCGACTCGAGCATCGACGCCTCGACCTGCCCGAGTGCCTCCAGCGCCTTCGCCGGCTCGCCCGCATATGCGTGCGCGTGCGCAAGCTGAAACAGGTTCGACGACTCGGTCGCGCGACGCGCCTTCGCGTCATCCTCGCCGATCGGCTCGATGTATCCGAGCGCCACCAACTGCTCCAACGCCGCGCGGCTCTCCGCGGGGTCGATGCGCATCTCCGGCGGGTGCATGCCGCACGGGCCTGGCACGGCTTCCCACGAGTCGATGCGCTCCGGAATCACGACGCCATCGATCGCCTCGGCCAGCACCCTTCCCGGCATGTCACGCCCGGCCGGAAGCCCGAGCAGCGTGAGCACCGTGGGCGTGATGTCCAGGATGCTGCCGCCGAACAGTCGAGCCCCCTGCCGCACACCGGGCCCCGCGGCCGCGAACACGCCGTAGGGCCGGTGCCAATCGACCGGTCCGGCGCGGCCCTCGCGCGGGTCGGGCCGCCGATGGTCGTTCCAGTAGCCGTGGTCGCTCATCACGATCACCGCGGTGTCGTCACCAACCACCTGCAGCATCGCGTCGAGCATCATGTCGTGGAACCGGTAGATGCCCGTCATGCAGTGTCGATAGGCCTCGAAGTCCTCCTGCGAGACCTGCTGCATGCGCGGCGGATGGAACTCCATGAACTCGTGCCCGAAGCGGTCGATGCCCTCGTGGTACGCCGCAAGGAACTGCCAGTCGTCGCGCATCGCCAGTTGCATCGACATGGCGTGCGTGGTGGCTGTGTGGGCCAGCAGATGCTGCAACTTGCCCACGCGGTGACCCTCGCGCTCCAGCAGCCGAGCCGCGTCGGGAATGAATGGAAGGATCGCCTCGGCGTCGATCTCTCCAGGGTGCACGCGACAGGCCGCCAGTTCCGCGGCCAGATCGGGCGGATGCACGCTGCCCGCGGGCAATGGCGACAGCGGCCCCGGATCCGCACCCTCGAAGCCGATCTGGTTCGACACCATCACGCCGTCGATCGGCTCGGCCGGATGCGACGCGTACCAGCCCACCACGTGCGAACGCACGCCGGCCTGCGTGAGCATGTTCCACAGCGCCTTGCAGCGACGGCTCGTGCTCGCCACCGCGCGCACACCCGGGCCGTCGGGCACAGGCTCGGTGAATCCCAGCACACCGTGGCGGTCCGGTCGCATGCCCGTGGCGATCGAGTTCCACAGGATCGGCGACAGGATCGGCTGCGTGGTGGCCAGGTTGCCATGCGTGCCACGCTCGCGCAGCGCCGCGAGCGTCGGCATCGCGCCGTCGCGAACCAACGGCTCGATCATCTGCCAGTCGGCCGCGTCCCAGCCCAGCAGCACCACGCGGCGCGGCCGCTGGGCGGAATCGATGCGAGCGATCGCCATGGCTTCAGCCTAGCGGCGCAAAACGGCAGCCGCCGCGCGCCCACCGACCCTCGCGGATCGATCGGCGCGCGGCGGCGCGCGTTGAGCCGGAACTCAAGCCTTCTGCTTGCGGCGACCGCGCAGCGTGCCCAGACCCAGCGGGCCCGCAGCCAGCAGTGCCAGCGTGCCCGGGCCCGGCACGGCGCCGGCGGTGATGCCGGCGTTGTTCGTGTTGTTGTAGGCCCAGTCGTTCACCACGAAGGTGCCCGCCGCGTTGTCGATGCTGACGCGAACCCACCCGTAGTAGGTGTTCGCACCGGCGGCGAAGCGCAGGCCGAGATACGAGCCGGAGGCATTGTTGAACTGCGCGTTCGGGTTGGAAGCGCCGTAGGCCATCGAACCGAAGAAGCTCGAGGAACTGATCTGCGTCGCGTTGATCGCGGCACCGAAGGCGAGGCTCTTCACGTACGCAAGCCCGTTCGCGTTGAAGGTCATCAACTTCCCGGGGTAGTAGTTCACCGTGGCGCCCTGATAGTTGCCACGACTGAACACGTAGTTCTTCAGAGTCACGTCGCCCTGACCATCCAGGTTCAGGTCGAGGTTCAGCGAGCTGAACTGGCTGATGCTGATGTTCTGCGAGCCGGAGTACACGATCGCCGCCTCCGTGGCGGCGGCGGTCGCCGCGGCAGCGCCGGCGGCGAGTGAATAGGCGACGCGGGAGGTCGAGAGAGTGCTCATGGTTTGGAAACTCGGGAAGGGGGAACGGGACCCGGGATGCCGCTTGGGGAACGAGCAGCCGCCGGAGGAGCGGTAACCCCGGGAGTTTGCACCAAAATCCGCGTGCGGCAAGCTCGAACTTGGGGAATCGGAAAAACGTGGCGCTTCATGGACCGAAACCAGAAAATCAACGCCAGAACCGGCCTCCCACGGTGGACTGCCCTCGCGGCCGGGCTACCTTCCACCCATGCAGAAGGCCCTGAAGTCGATTTCCATCCTGCTCGCCCTCAGCGTCGCGGCAGCCGCGCTCGGGAAGGACCAGCTCGACGCCCCTGTCGCACTTCCCTTCCGCACCATGGCCATCCGTGCCATTCCCCTCGCCGCCGCCCTGCCCGAGGGTGCCGCCGGAGCGGTGCTTCCCGCAGCCCGAATCGTGATCGACGACGCGGCGTGGGCCGAGATGGATCGCCACAGCGTTGCCTGGCTCGACGCCGTTCCGCTGTCCGACGGCTCGACGGTCGACCTGCGCCTGACGCGTGTCGATCCCTTCACCGCAGACGCCCGCATCGTGGTGGTCGAGGCCGACGGACAAGGCGGCATCGTGGAGCGTGAAATCGAGCGACCCGAACTCTCCGCCTGGGCTGGCGAGGTCTCGGGGCGACCGGGTTCGCGCGCGTTCATCGCGCGCAGCGCCGCCGGTCTGCACGGCTACATCCAGTTCGAGGGCCACACCGAGATCATCTCGAGCGGCCAATCGGGCCTCGGGCTCGATCCGATGATCGCCGATGCATCGGCGCTTCCGGTCGTCACCCCGATCTGCTCCGAGCCGCCGCCGATGGATCCGGCGGACGCGCTCCACGACGACGTTCCTGAGTTCACGGGCTACTCGCTGACAGGCCCGTGCCGCCAGCTTCCGGTGGCCGTCGACACCGATCAGGAACTGCTCGCGAAGTTCTCCGGCAGCGTCAGCAACGCTTCCGGCTACGTGGCCACCATCTTCGCGGCCATGGCCGACATCTACTCGCGCGACTTCAACATTCGCCCGAGCGTCTGCTACCTGCGTTGGTGGACCACGACCGATCCGTGGACCTCGACCGGCACCTCAAGCCAGCTGAGCCAGTTCCGCACGTACTGGAACAGCAACATGCGCTCCACGCCCCGCGCGCTGGCCACGCTGCTGTGCGGCCGCTCGCTCGGCGGCGGCGTGGCATGGCTGAACGCGACCTGCGCCAGCACCTCAGGCTCGGGCTACGGCTACTCGGTCAGCGCCGATCTCTCGGGAGCGTTCCCCTACCCGCTGCAGAGCCAGAACGGAAACAACTGGGACATCATCGTGACCAGCCACGAGATCGGCCACAACATGAGCGCCTATCACACGCACGATCTCGGCGTGGACGATTGCTACACGTCGTCTGGACTCGGCGCGTGCACACAGCGCCTGCAGGGCACGATCATGAGCTACTGCCATCTCTGCTCAGGCGGCGTGGCGAACATCAATCTCGTCTTCGATCCCTCAAACACGCCGAACGTGATCAGTTACGTTGGCGGCGTCTCCTGCACGGCCCCCACGACCGCGGCACCCGGGGTCGCCTCGGACACCTTCACCGTGATGGAGGGCAGCTCCAACACGCTGGACATCCTTGCCAACGACCTGCCCGCCAACTGCGAGGCCGTGACGATCCAGAACCTGCCCGCCACCAGCGCGCTGGGCGTGCCGCTGTCGATCAACCCGACCGGCAGTCCGAGCGGCGGCCCCGCGATCCGCTACGAACCCGCCGCCGGTGTGCGTGGCGCGGACAGTTTCACCTACAGCCTTCGAGACGCCAGCAACCAGAACTCCATCACCGCCACGGTCAGCATCGACGTGAAGCCGGTGCTCGCGTCGGTCTCGGGCCTGGCCGGCAACGAGCCGGGGCTCAACGCGCGCTATTACAACCTCACCGCCCCGACCACGCTGCCGAACTTCGATGCACTCACACCTTTCGCGTACAGCACCGTGCCGTCGCTGGTCTTCAGCAACAGCTCCGGCGTGTGCGTGGGAAGCGGCGTCAGCGACAATGTGGGCGCGGTCTTCGAAGGCTGGATCGAGGCGCCCACCGAGGGCAACTATTCGATGGGCCTCGTGAGCGACGCGGGCTCGCAGCTCTACATCGACGGCGAGCTCATCGTCGATCACAACGGGCTCCATGTGTACAGCGAGAAGGCGAACACGGTGTATCTCAAGGCCGGCTTCCACTCGGTGCGCATCCCCTACTTCGAGGCGACCGGCAACTGCGGCCTGCAGCTGAAGTGGGCGCCTCCCGGAACCACCACCCGCGTGCTTGTCCCTGGCACGGCGATCAGCCGCGGTGGGCAGATCTTTGACTTGGACGGCTCCGGGGGCGTCGATGCGGGCGACATTTCCTACCTGCTGCTGAGCCTGGGCGGCGAGTGCCCTGGCCGCCGCTGCTACGGCGATCCCAACGGCCAACAGGTGATCGGCATTGACCCCAACTGCAGCTGCCCCGAGGACTTGGACGGCTCCGGCGAGGTTGACGCCGGAGACATCGCGTATCTGCTTCTCTACTAAGCCTTTACAAACATTCCGAAACCGCTTTCCGCCCCCGGCACAGACCGGGGGCGGTTCGTTTCATGGGCCGCCTGACTTCCCGGCAACCCCTTGCGGCGCCCTCGGGGTCCCGATAGACTGCGCGGCTCGACATCGCACGCCGTTCGAACTACCGAACCGGTGCCGGACTCTTGGCTGAGCCGGCTGCGCCCCGTGTAGGGGCCCGCAAGGTAGGAGGTAAGGACCCATGGCCAAGAAGGTTGCAAAGGTTTTCAAGATCATGGCCCCGGGTGGCAAGGCCACGCCGGCTCCGCCACTCGGCCCGGTGCTGGGCGCCAACGGCGTCAACCCCGGCCAGTTCATCACCCAGTTCAACGAGAAGACCCGTGAACTCAACGGCCGCGTCGTCGGCTGCGTGGTCACGGTCTACTCCGACCGCACCTTCGAACTCGAGATCAAGTCCAGCCCGGTGAGCGTGATGATCGCCGCCGCGCTGAAGATCGAGAAGGGTTCCGGCACTCCCAACACCGTCAAGGTGGGCAAGCTCACCAAGGACCAGGTGCGCAAGATCGCCGAGGAGAAGTTGAAGGACCTGAACACCCGCAGCCTTGAGGCCGCCATGCGCGTCGTGGCCGGCACCGCCCGAAGCATGGGCGTGACGGTGGAGGCTTGAACATGAGCATCGCGACCAACAAGAAGAAGGTTCTGTTCCGCGGCTTCGGCAAGCGCATGCGAGCCAGCCTCGAGGCGCAGCCCAAGACCGCCCTGAGCCCCGCGGACGCCGTGAAGGCGCTGCGCGCGTTCAAGGCCCCGAAGTTCGACCAGACGGTCAACGTGGTGGTGAACCTCGGCATCGATCCGAAGGCGGCCGATCAGGCCCTCCGCGGCTCGATCGCCATGCCCCACGGCATCGGCCGCAGCGCCCGCGTGGTCTGCTTCTGCCAGAGCGACAAGGTCGCCGCGGCGAAGGCGGCCGGCGCGATCGAGGCCGGCGGCGAGGAGCTGGTGGCCAAGATCGAAGGTGGCTGGATGGACTTCGACGTGGCCGTCGCCAGCCCGGACATGATGCGAGTCGTCAGCAAGCTCGGCAAGGTGCTCGGCCCCAAGGGCCTCATGCCCAGCCCGAAGGCCGGAACCGTGACGCCCGACGTGGCGGCCGCGGTGAAGGAGTACGGCGCCGGCAAGCAGGAGTACCGCAACGACGACGGCGGCAACATCCACTGCGTCATCGGCAAGATGAGCTTCAAGGACGAGCAGCTCGTGGCGAACCTGTCCCACTTCATCGCGACCATCGAGAAGGCTCGACCGGCCAGCGTGAAGGGCACCTACCTGAAGAAGTGCGTCATCAGCGCGTCCATGAGCCCGGGCGTTCTGGTCAGCGCCTGAAACGGAGCGAACACCCAATGAGCAAGCAGATCAAGCAACTGGTCGTCCGCGAGTATCAGCAGCGCTTCGACGGCGTCGAAGGCGGCGTGCTCGTCGAGATCCGTGGACTCGACGCGGGCACGAACAACCGCATGCGCACCACGCTGGTCGACAAGAAGATCCGCGTGACCGTGGTCAAGAACACGCTGGCGCGCAAGGCCTTCCAAGGCACCCCTCTGGAGGGTCTGTCGAAGTGGCTCAGCGGCCCGAGCGCCCTGGTCTACGGCGGCAGCAGCGTCGTCGAGGTCGCGCGCGAGATCGTGGCGCTGGCGAAGGACAAGGAGGCCCTGCAGTTCAAGGCCGCCATCCTCGACGGCATCACCTTCGAGGGCAAGGCCGGCGTCGAGGCGCTGAGCAACTACCCCACCCGCGAGGAGGCGCAGGCCAAGGTCATCACCCTGGTGCTGTCCCCCGCGCGCAAGGTGGTCGGCGCCGTCAAGGGACCTGCCGGGCGCGTGCTCGGCATCGTCAAGGAGATCCAGCGCAAGCTCGAGGCGGGCGAGACCATCGCCGCCAAGGCCTGACGCACGCATCGTTCACTTCACTGAACCTTTTTGCCCTGATTCTGACTGGCCCTGTCGGGTCAAACGCCGGAAGGTCCGGCGCCTCTCGGAACAGGCACAGGAGTTTGAGACATGTCTGAGACCAAGACGTTTGACGCGAAGGTGACCAAGATCGGCGACGAGATCGCCAGCCTGACCCTGAAGGAGGCTGTCGACCTGGCCGAGTACATGAAGGACAAGTACGGCATCGAGCCGGCGGCCGGCGGCGCAGTCATGATGGCTGCTGCGGGCGGCGCGGCGGGTGGCGGCGCGGCGGCTGCTGCGGCGCAGACCGAGTTCGATGTGATCCTCGACAACGGCGGCGCGAACAAGATCCAGGTGATCAAGGTCGTCCGCGAGGCGACCGGCCTCGGCCTGAAGGAGGCCAAGGACCTGGTCGATGGCGCTCCGAAGCCCGTCAAGGAGAAGATCTCCAAGGACGACGCGGACAAGCTCAAGACCGCCCTCGAGGCGGCTGGCGCCAAGGTCACGATCAAGTGACTTCCGCGCGGGGCTCCTGCCCCGCCATCTCGACCCCGAGATCCAACGGGCCCGGTCGCAAGATCGGGCCCGTTCCCATTTTTGCGTCCGCGTAACAGGGTCGGAGGTAGTTATTGACCACTTGATGAAATTGGCCAAGAACTACCTCCGACCCTCCATAAAAAGATTCAAGCAAGCAGGCTCACCTTGTTGCGGTCTTGGCCCGCTTCTTGCTACCCTGCGGGACTTGGCGGTGGGCGCAGCCATCTTCGATTCCACGCGATGAACCACGGCTCCTCGGCAGGAGCCGCGTCGGTGATTGCTGCGCACAGACAACTGGAGCACGGACCTCATGGCCCTGAAGACTCGCGACTTCTCGAAGCGCGGCGACGCGACCCCCGTCCCCAATCTCACGCAGGTTCAGCGAGCGGCATATGACCGCTTCCTGCAGCAGGACAAGGAGCCTGCGCAGCGCGACCAGAGCATCGGCATCGAGTCGCTGCTGCGCGAGGTCTTCCCCATCGAGAGCTACGACGGCAAGGTCAAGCTCGAGTACCTGCACTACCGCCTGGAGCAGCCGCGCTACACGCCCGACGAGTGCCGCGAGCTTCGCCTGACCTACGGCATGCCCTTCCGCGTGGGCGTGCGCCTGTCCCGTGAGGGCGGCGGCACGATCAGCGAGGAAGAGATCTACCTTGGCGAGATCCCGATCATGATGGGCGGCGGCGAGTTCATCGTGAACGGCGCCGAGCGCGTGATCGTGAGCCAGCTGCACCGCAGCCCCGGCGTGGACTTCAGCATCGCCAGCAGCATCGGCGATCGCCCGCTGCACAGCGCGCGCATCAGCCCCGAGCGCGGCAGCTGGATCGAGCTCGAGGTCACCAAGAAGGATGTGCTCACGATGCGCATCGACCAGAGCACGAAGCTGGCGGCGACCACCTTCCTGCGCGCGCTGGACGAGCGTTTCGGCAGCACCGAGAGCCTGCTGAAGCTCTTCTACGAGATCGAGCAGGTCAAGGTCGAGAAGCTGAAGCCCGAGCACCGCAGCGCCGAGCTGATCGTGGACAGCGACACCGGCGAGGTGATCTGCAATCCGGGCCAGGAGCTCGGCGAGAAGGGCGTGGCCGTCATCCAGGCCAGCGCGCTCAAGACCGCCAGCGTGATCACCAATCCCGGCGACTCGCTGATCCTGAACACGATCGCCCACGAGGACCTGAACTTCTTCGCGGACATCACCGAGTATCAGGCCGCGCTGCTGAAGATCTACGGCAAGCTGCGTCCGGGCAACCCGCCGCAGGTCGACAAGGCCGTGGCGCTGTTCAAGGAGAAGTTCTTCGACGAGAACCGCTATCGCCTCGGCCGCGTGGGCCGCTTCCGCATGAACCGGAAGTTCGAGATCTACAAGGAGAGCGGCAAGGGCGAGGGCCGCAACTGGAAGTGGAGCGAGGCCGACGCCCGCACCCAGCACCTGCGCGCCGAGGACTTCCTCGCCGTGGTGCAGTACATCCTGGACCTGCGCTCGCGCAACGCGCGCGCCCACGTCGATGACATCGACCACCTGGGCAACCGCCGCCTGCGCACGCTCGACGAGCTCGCCGTGGAGGAGATCCGCAAGGGCTTCCTGAAGCTGCGCCGCACCGTCCAGGAGCGCATGAGCGTGAAGGATCCGAACGAGCTCGGCAAGATCGCCGACCTCGTGAACTCGAAGAGCATCTCGAGCGCGATCGAGTTCTTCTTCGGCCGAAGCGAACTGAGCCAGGTGGTCGACCAGACCAACCCGCTCAGCATGCTGGTGCACGAGCGCCGCCTGTCGGCCCTCGGCCCCGGCGGCCTGAACCGCAAGCGCGCGACCTTCGAGGTGCGCGACGTGCACATCTCGCACTACGGCCGCATCTGCCCGATCGAGACGCCGGAAGGCACCAACATCGGTCTGATCGCGTCGCTCGGCATCTACTCCGAGATCGACGACTACGGCTTCCTGCTCACTCCCTACCGCGAGGTGAAGGACGGCAAGGCCACGGGCAAGGTGCGCCGACTGCGCGCCGACGAGGAGCTGCGCAAGGTCCTCGCCCCCAGCGACACCATCGACCGCGATGGCCGCTTCAAGGGCGACACCGTGGTGGCCCGCCGTGACGGCGACCTGACCCCGCTCGCCTCGGACGACGTGGAGTTCGTCGACATCAGCCCGAAGCAGATCGTGGGCGTGAGCGCCAGCCTCATCCCCTTCCTTGAGCACGACGACGCCAACCGCGCGCTCATGGGAAGCAACATGCAGCGACAGGCCGTGCCGCTCATCCGCGTCGATCCGCCCGTGGTGGCGACCGGCATGGAGAAGGTGGTCGGCGGCCACAGCGGCATGATCATCAAGGCCAAGCGCGCCGGCACGATCACGCAGGTCGACGCGCAGCGCATCGTCATCGACAACGCCGACGAGTACGTGCTCCGCAAGTTCGTGGGCCTGAACGAGCGCACCTGCCAGAACCAGCGTCCGCTGGTGAAGATGGGCCAGAAGGTCAAGGCCGGCGAGATCCTCGCCGACGGCGCCAGCACCCAGATGGGCGAGCTGGCGATCGGCCGCAACGTGCTCGTGGCGTTCAACACCTTCGATGGCTACAACTTCGAGGACGCCATCGTGATCAACGAGCGCCTGGTGAAGGACGACGCCTTCACCAGCATCCACATCGAGAACTTCGACGTGGAGCTGCGCGAGACCAAGCTGGGCCGCGAGGAGTTCACGCGCGACATCCCGAACGTGAGCGAGCGCCTGCTGCGCAACCTCGACGAGAACGGCGTGATCCGCGTGGGCGCGAAGGTCGGCCCCGGCGACATCCTCGTCGGCAAGGTCAGCCCCAAGAGCAAGTCCGAGCTCAGCCCCGAGGAGAAGCTGCTGCACGCGATCTTCGGTCGCGCGGGCGAGGACGTGAAGAACGATTCGCTCGAGGTGCCGGCCGGCACCGAGGGCATCGTGATCGGCGCCAAGCGCTTCAGCCGTCGCATGCACCTGAGCGACGAGCAGAAGAAGGCCCTGAAGAAGGAGATGTCGGCCTACGAGGACGAGATGGACGGCAAGACCATCGCGCTCTTCCGCCAGATGGTGGCCGAGATCAACAAGGCCACCGGCAGCGAGATGGTCGACCCGAGCACCCGCCAGAAGGTCGGCGCGAGTCCGCTGCCCGAGGTCATCCTCGAGCAGGTCGAGGGCTTCAACACGAAGTGGATCAAGGGTTCCGCCGACGCGAAGGCGACGGCCGAGATCACCTACGGCCAGTTCTGGCCGCGCATCCAGGCTCTCCGCGAGGAGAAGGAGCGCAAGCTCGGCCACATGAAGCGCGGTGACGAGCTCGCCAGCGGCGTGCTCGAGATGGTGAAGGTCTACCTCGCCACCAAGCGCCAGCTGAGCGTGGGCGACAAGATGGCCGGCCGCCACGGCAACAAGGGTGTCATCGCCCGCATCGTGCCGGAAGAGGACATGCCGTTCATGGAGGACGGCACCCCCGTCGACGTGCTGCTCAACCCGCTCGGCGTGCCGAGCCGCATGAACGTGGGCCAGATCCTCGAGGTGCACCTCGGCTGGGCGGCGAAGGTCATGGGCTTCCAGGCCGTCACCCCCGTGTTCGACGGCGCCACCGAGTCCGAGATCATGGCCGCCATCGACGAGGCCAACACGCACGTGCGCGATCGCGTGCAGGGCTTCGAGAAGACCGGCAAGGAGCCGGGCCATCCGCGCGAGCTGCTCGCGCAGATCCCCTTCGGCGGCAAGGTGCAGTTGCACGACGGCCGCACGGGCGAGCCGTTCCACCAGAAGACCACGGTGGGCTACATGTACCTGCTGAAGCTCCACCACCTGGTCGACGACAAGATCCACGCCCGCAGCACGGGCCCGTACAGCCTGATCACCCAGCAGCCGCTGGGCGGCAAGGCCCGCACGGGCGGCCAGCGCTTCGGCGAGATGGAAGTGTGGGCGCTCGAGGCCTACGGCGCCGCCTACGTGCTGCAGGAGCTCCTCACCGTCAAGAGCGACGACGTGGAGGGCCGCACCAAGATCTACGACAGCATGGTGAAGGGCACGAACACGCTGCAGGCAGGCATGCCCGTGGTGTTCGACGTGCTCTGCCACGAGATCAAGGGCCTCGGCATGAACATCCAGCTCGAGAAGCTCGCCACGGACAGCGCACCGCTGCTCTGATCCGCACTCCGAACGCACCCCGTCCCAGACACGACCCGTCACGAACGAGATTCAAGCCATGACCATCGCTGCCAACGCCGCAAACGCCGCCAGTGACAACGTCTACGACCGCGTGAACGACTACGGAGCCGTCCGCATCAGCCTCGCAGGCCCCAACGACATCCGCTCGTGGAGCTTCGGCGAGGTGAAGAAGCCGGAGACGATCAACTACCGCACCTACCGGCCCGAGCGGGACGGCCTGTTCTGCGAGCGCATCTTCGGACCCGAGCGCGACTACGAGTGCGCCTGCGGCAAGTACAAGGGCACGAAGTACAAGGGCATCATCTGCGATCGCTGCGGCGTGAAGGTCACGCACAGCCGCGTGCGCCGCAAGCGCATGGGCCACATCAACCTGGCCGCGCCGGTCGTGCACATCTGGTTCTTCAAGGCCATGCCGAGCCGTCTGGGCACGCTGCTGGAGATGAAGACCAGCGACCTGGAGAAGGTCGTGTACTTCCAGGATTACGTGGTCGTCGACCCCGGCGCCACCGATCTGGAGTTCAAGCAGGTCCTCACCGAAGAGGAGAAGAACGCCGCCGTCGACAAGCACGGCCCCGCCGCCTTCACGGCCATGATGGGCGCCGAAGCGGTGCGCGAGCTCCTCTCCCCCCTCAAGCTTGACCTGCACGAACTGAGCGACGAGCTGCGCCAGAAGCTCGGCGAGACCAAGAGCAAGCAGAAGCAGAAGGACTACTCCAAGCGCCTGAAGCTCGTGGAGCAGATCCGCGGCAGCAGCAACGATCCGCAGTGGATGGTGCTCGACGTGGTGCCGGTCATTCCGCCGGACCTGCGTCCGCTGGTCATGCTGGAGAGCGGCAACTTCGCCACGAGCGACCTGAACGACCTCTACCGCCGCATCATCAACCGCAACAACCGCCTGAAGAAGCTGATGGACCTCAACGCCCCTGAGGTCATCGTGCGCAACGAGAAGCGCATGCTGCAGCAGGCCGTCGACGCGTTGTTCGACAACGGCCGCTGCCGTCGC
>Ga0169931_10003433_pt1 | contig 25130 bp, 21 predicted proteins | sample Kivu_15m_20L_FD_129675 | JGI IMG/M metagenome (GOLD analysis project Ga0169931, IMG submission 129675) | Freshwater microbial communities from Lake Kivu, Western Province, Rwanda to study Microbial Dark Matter (Phase II) - Kivu_15m_20L... | ecosystem: Environmental > Aquatic > Freshwater > Lake...
CTTCTCCTGACCGATGACATCTTTGAAGGAACTTGGGCGGTACTTCAAGGCAAGAGGGAGATCCACAACTTGCCTCCTCTACAAACTCGATGTCTTACAAGGATCCCTCGTGCACCCGAAAAACCAGTCTTCCTTTGCTGTCTTCCAACCCTGGAGGGTGAAACAGATCCATCGCCGCACGAGGAATCAGGGCTGAGTCTAGTTTCTGACTCCGACTAGACTCCACCTTCGCGTCGCGACTTCGGTCGCAACGTCCTAGGAGGATTCGCATAGCGGCCGAGTGCGCACGCTTGGAAAGCGTGTATAGGGAAACCTATCGAGGGTTCAAATCCCTCATCCTCCGCAGGAACTTCGATCCCCAAGCACCAGATGCTTCTACATCATTCTGCGAAGAGTTCCGCTATGTGTTCCCGATTTTCCATATCCTGCTCACACCAACGCATAATTCCATCAATGACATACTGTGCAACTTCACCCTCACGAAAAAAATTGAAATTTAGGAGTCCGTCATCTCTCATGTTCCACCAAGGTTGCAGACCATTAAGTTCGTCATCAGCCTCTAGAAGCTGAATTGCCTTAGCAAGGGCCTTATTCGGATCGGCGTTTGGGTGAAAGAGGAGACTTTGCTGGTTGTAAGACATTTCTTCTATTAGTTTGTCCACCAACTCACGGGGAATATGCGGATTATTAACAAACTCAGAGCTTCCTTGTTTGATTTGGCTAACCAGCCAGTCAAAATCCACCCTACTCGAATGCAGCGCAATTAGAGTTGGACTAGACAATTTGGATGATAACTCTTTGAAGTCGTTGGGAGTGAAGAACTGGTCTGCAATATCGGTTAAACTTTCGAACCAATTTCTGATACCGCAAAGAGGTATAAAATTGGAATTATATCCTCCAATTGCAATCATTAAGTATTGATATTCATAAATCGCATCCAAAATGCGCCCAAGTTCAAGAGCTGACTCTCTATTTCTCGGAGTTACTGACGACTCCCTTGCAAATAGGGACCACGTCAAATCAGCGCAAGTGTGAAATAGGCGACCTGAAACAGTAGGCATCGCATTGGAAAAAATCGGGACATTTTCAGATGTATCACAAGTGGCAATTGCAAGCCGAAATATAGTCTCAACTGAAATGCCACTTCCCATTGATGCCACAAGAGAAAAGATTTCTCTTTGACGAAGGTCATCTAGGAATGAACTCGAAGAACAGGATTGAGCACAAATTGCTGCAAAATTATGACGAACAAATTCATCATTTTCGGCGCTCTTAAGAACTTGATTGAGATTATTCTGCTTGATGTGATACTCGACAACACTTAGTATCTTTGTATTTAGGTGGGTACCTAGGTATTCGTTCCAATCACTTTGAGGAAGTTGATCAATATCTCGAAGAATCTCTTCGCTAACACGTTTCAAGTCAGGAATATTCATTGTTCTACTTTCCGTACTTTCAACTAACGGCGTTCAAGGAATTGAGAATAGATATAAACACCGACAAAGCCTACTTCTGTGCCAATTTCGTGCCAAGAAATCCATAAAAAATGACCACCAATATTGATATTGGTGGTCTGAATTGAGCGTGATTTCTTGCTATCTAGGGATTAGGCGGCATAATAATCACGCGGGAAAGCCCAAACTAAAGGATTAAAAGTCCGTTGACCCACAAACTAAATTCAAAACCCTTGCTAAGAGCTCACTATCTAGATAGCGTGCCGTTTATGACCCGTTTACCTAAAAAACGGGGAATTACCCAGGATGAAGAGGATAAATCCCTCATCCTCCGCAGAAGTTTGGCGATATCGCTTTGCAAATCAAGTTGACACATGGCGGTGGCGGTGGGATTTGAACCCACGGTTGAGTTTCCCCAACACGCGCTTTCGAGGCGCGCTCCTTAGGCCGCTCGGACACGCCACCTCCAGAATCATACTTTGCTTGGAGTTGCCGTGGGACTCTGCTAGGAGCCCGCTATTTCCTCAAAGTTGCAAGAACCTTTCTATATCCTCTTCCATAGCTTGTCGCACAGAGACTCCGCTGCTTACTCTTTGATGCCAATTCACAGTCCATTCAACTGAAGCATCGAAATCCAATTTGTCAATCCACGCCAAGCTAGTCCGTGCCTTATTTGAATCAAGGAGCAAGGTTTCGGCCTCGGGCATGGCCTGCTCTGCACTGTGAAGCCAAGTCGTGTTGCTTCCCCAAACATTGATTACTTTCTCTGCAACATCCGAGACGGTTCGAACATCCGCTGGATTTGGACCAAAGTTCCAAGCCCCGACAGCCCCATGATGCTGTGCCATAAAGTTGATCAACTTGAAATAGCCAGCTAGACAGTCCAGCACATGTTGCCAAGGCCGAATTGCTGCTGGATTCCGTAACTCCACCTGCTTTCCTTCGATCATCGCGCGTATCAAGTCAGGCAAAAGCCTCTCTTTACTTACATCTCCTCCACCGATCACATTTCCCGCACGGGCAATACCAATGCTCAGATTCGGATTCGTAGTTTGCCAAGCTTGAATCAAGAGATCTGCCACAGCCTTTGATGAACTGTATGGATCTTTTCCTCCAAGTTCATCGTCCTCTTTGTATCCACTTCTCCTACTATCGTTGGCATAAACCTTGTCTGTGGTAATCATCAGAGCGAGCGGTGGATGCTCCAATTCTGAAAGGGACTTCAAAATGACATGGGTTCCATGGACATTTGTCTCATAAGTGCTGATCGGATCCCGATAGGACTCTCGAACCAGCGCTTGGGCAGCCAGATGGACGACCACATGCGGATTCACTACTTGCATTGCTCTTCTTACCTCGTAAATTGATCTAATGTCACCGATCAAAGTATGGTTGTAGACAGAAGGAGCATCAAAGAGATCATAAAGTGAGCCAGGAACAGGGTCTAGGGATAGCCCACTAACTTCGTGACCCATTCTTTTGAGCATTAAAGACAACCAAGCACCTTTGAAGCCAGTATGCCCTGTAATCAAGAATCTCATTGCTTGTGGCGTCCCACAAACTCTTGGATATTTTCAACCACATACTCCAGCATGGGACGAGTCAACCCTGGATAGACACCTAACCAAAAACTGCGCTTCATAATAATGTCCGCGTTTTTCAGATCTCCAATTACACGCTTTGGAATATCAACATAGCCTGGCTGACGAAGAATATTTCCCGCAAACATCAATCTAGTGCCAATCAGTCGAGAATCAAGGAACCGCAATAATTCCTCCCTATTGACCGATGAATCTTCACTGATTGTGATGGGGAATCCAAACCATGATGGTTCTGAGTCTTTCGTGGCCTCAGGTAGCATGAAGTCGTCAATGCCTTCTAAAGCGCTATGGAGAAAATCAAAGTTATCCCGGCGTGCTCTGTGAAATGACTCAATCTTCTGAAGTTGTGTAATTCCCAATGCTGCTTGAAGATCTGTACCCTTCAGGTTGTATCCAATATGACTGTAAACATATTTGTGGTCATACCCTTCCGGAAGAGACCCCAATTGCCACTCAAATCTCTTTTGGCACGTGTTATCTTGACCTGTCGCGCAGTAGCAATCTCGACCCCAGTCGCGGAATGACTCCAATTGACGGCGAATCAATGGGGATTTGACCAAAACAGCGCCACCTTCACCCGTCGTGATGTGGTGTGCGGGATAAAAGCTCACGGTTGCGAGGTCCCCGAAGCTTCCAGTCCTCTTCCCTTTATACGTTGAACCCAACGCATCACAATTGTCTTCAATCAACCATAAATCGTATTTCTTACATATATCCAATATTTCATCCACATTGAAGGGGTTCCCTAGAGTATGTGCCATCATGATGGCGCGAGTCCGAGGAGAAATTGCCTCTTTTATTTGCTCCAATACGGCATCGTAGGTGGGGATCGAGACGTCCACGAAAACAGGAATCAAACCATTTTGGAGGATGGGGTTTACTGTTGTGGGGAATCCCATCGCCACGGTAACAACTTCATCACCAGGTCTCAAACGCTTTGCACCAAGTTTTGAAGAGGTCAAGGCACTCAACGCCACTAAGTTGGCACTAGAACCACTATTCACCAAGATAGACGAACGAACACCGACATATTGGGCTAGGGCCCGCTCAAAACTCTCAGCATAATCGCCATAGGTCAACCAACCATCAAGCGCCGCATGAACTAGATTCGAAATATCATCACCATCAAGAACCTTGCCAGAAACAGGAACAGGTGTTTCTCCTCTTACAAAATCTCTTGTTCGCAGCGAAATTTTAGCGAAGTCTTGCACTTGCTTGATGATTTCATTTCGCATTTGATGCCTATTATCCACATACAGAGTGTATACAAGGATGTATCAGAACATCCAATTTCTCTGACTCTCTTGACCCTTCCGGTCTACTTGTCCCCATCCATAATCAACTGTTCCCACTTTGACGCAATTCTTTCAGGGTTTCGAAATTGCTGTTCCCTCTTTGCAATACTCTCTGTAGGTCGAATAGCCTTGAAGTTATCAGCTTGACTGATTCCCAACTTCCTCACTAAGTCATCAACACTCAAGAAATGATTCACTTCCGGAAGGTTGAACCGACGATGATCAGGAGTATCTAATAGCATAAGCGGTTGATTTCGAATGATTGCCTCCGCGATGCTTCTTCCATCGCCTTCGTGAAGAGAAGCAGAAACAAAGACTCGATTTGCTCCTATAGACGACCAAACATTCTCAACATAACCATGGAAATGTATGTCGCCGCTACCTTGAAATTTCTCCTTTAGTTGCCCAGAGAGTTCACCATCGCCAAAAATGTCAAGCCTGAGATGGGTCTTTACAGAGACCTGGCACAACAATTCAACGTTCTTCCCCTCAGTCAAGCGACCGATGTAGATAAGTCCTCGTATTGAATCTGCAGCGTTTGGTACAGTCAGCAATATCGGATTTGGGATACAAGTGAAGGAGTTTAATGAAGGCCAGATCTTCGTCTGTTGGGAGTTCACTGTGACCCAGCGAACGGATTGTTTACTTAAGATAAAGCGAACTATTCGTCCAAGAGTCTGCTTTCTCATCCAAGGTTTCGAAGCGTGTTCAACGCAGATCACTTTCCACTTCCAAATGAATAAGGCAGCAAACATCTCTGCAACTTCGCCATTTACAATAATTTGAGGCTTTTGAATCACGCGAACATAACTGCGGATTTGTAACAACGCTCGAAGTGTTTTTATTATTCCATCGTTGGATTGCCTACCGATAGATATAACAGACACGCGTGGCAGATGTCCATGGAATTCAGACTCGTTGATACCTATCCAAAGAATAGGCCTTGCTATCAATCTCTCAATGGACTCAATAAGAATTGGAGTGGATTTTTCTATCCCTCCACCTACAAGAGCTGGTGTAATGAACACAATGCAATTATTTGCCGTGGTCAAGGACTCGCCCTAGGCTTGCAAGATCAATTCTCGTTGAGATTCGATTCAAGGTTTGTAACAACAAACCAGTCCTTCCTAGAGTAATTTTGGCCATCCGTCTCAGGTCCGCGACTCGGCCATGACCATATTGTCCGTAAGTGTAGGCCCATCTACAGAGTCCGATTTTACGCATACTCGTCACGATACATCTATGAAGATTGATCGACAAGCTTGAAGCAAGTGAAGACATCAGAACGACTAACCTGATGAAAGTTTGAATCAATTTGCACCAGTGATCCATCGTTGGTCCAGAAAGTAGTTGCCTAGGATTTCCTCGACAGAAGTATTTGCGCACTCGAGTTCGATCCCTTATTCCAATCAAGCCGTCAGTTACCCCCAGGGAACGGTCAATTACCCTTATCCTACGGGGCCAACTTGCAATCCATGCCACGAACACGGCACAAAAAAACTTCAGGTGATGAACCAGACCTATCACAAAACCGTATGATGTTTTAGACATGCCATTGAAATCTAAGTCTCGCTTATTCAAATCAATGTCCCTTATCTTTGTTTCGTACTCATTCGCAACGACGACTTCTAGGCCCGTTTCCGGAAGGAGAACCGCTGCAATGTTGTCCGAGGGGAAGTCCAACACACGATTCCACGGATAACCCATCAAAAAAGCGAACTGCATCATTCCGGAATGCCTCAAGAAGATAAGTATATTCATGTCACCGAGACTACAATTCCATCCAAGTCTCTGACTGCATTTACCGAAAAAGACGAGCTCAAAATCAGATTGAGCTTCATGATCCTTCCCTTGGTTTCGTTGGTATAGAGATTTGATGACATGGTGCAAGAATCTGGTGTCACCTTTTACGCAGTTCACCAAGCATGGGATGCGCGCCAAGAGGCGGACTTGTCAATCTTTCTTCATCGCAAGCGAGAACCCGAACGGAGGCCATCTGCGCTCGAATCACTATGCAACGGGCTCTATAATCCTGTACTTATCATGACGATTTCCTACTTCATCATCCCTAATCCAAATCAAGATTCCAGTGGCTTTGCTCCTGTCTTTTTGAAACAGATTTCGGACGCTGGGTGGATCCGCGCACAAGGCCTTGAGACAGCTGACATTCTATTTGTCTTTGATCATCCAAGGCGATTCTCAAGAGTAAAAAGAGCAATTACGAAAGCTAGTGGAAAAAAAGTTTTGTTGCGATTTGAGCCAAACGCAGTGAATCCGATTTTATATCGCAAGAGCACTGTTCAAATCTACGACATTGTTCTCAACATTGGTGGCAGGAATCATCTAGGAAGCCATTCTGCCGTTCTCAGATGGCCTTATTTCTCGCACCTAAACCCCGCAAAACCAAACGCAAATTCGGCACGCTCTCCTAGAGCCGTTAGAATTGCTTCGCTTCAAAAGTGTACACCAAAGCGCTATAGAGCATCTCTGGTGGTTTCGAACAAGGTTTCATGGTCAAGTCCTTCTAACTATGCCTTACGGCAAAGGCTCGTGCTCAATCGCAAATACTTAGACTTGAATACATTTGGTATGCACTGGTCTGATTCAAGGTTTCAAAGACTCCGGCGGAACTTTAGACTTTATCTCTTTTTTCTGAGTCAAGGCGTTATTCCACGACTCTCTCATCTCTTTGAGAACATTGGCTTCACAAGATTGATGGACGTACCAAGCGTAACTGATAAGTTTGAAATACTTTCTGAATCAGAGTTTCACTTGGTGGTTGAGAATTCCTCAACTTATGTTTCGGAAAAACTCATTGACGCAATGATTGGTGGTGCCATACCGATTTACTATGGTCCGTCGCTATCTGATTATGGTATTCCTAGTGACTGCTACATTCCCTTTCCGCATGATCCAAAGGACCAACTTCGACTCCTACAGAGCCTTCACAGAATAGACAAGGAAATCGTGAAAAAGAGAATTGATACATTCTTGAACTCGGCAAATGGGCTTACAGCTTGGATGCCAGAAACTGTAGCTAAGGACATCATGAGCAGGTGTTTATGAGATTCACCGTGGTACTCGTTACCCAACCGTCTCGTACTGGATATCTGCAAGAGTCCTTGGTTCAACTAGATCGAGCATTGAGCATCAACAAAAAAATGGATCTTTTGGTTATTTTTAATGGGGAGTCGGAAACTAGCCAATCCTTGTTGGGGCAATTGAGTATAAGCCATAAAGATCGGGTTCGATTTAGCGTTGTGAATAGAAATTCACCTTTGCCAAATCCAATATTCTCCATCATTCGAAACGAAGGTCTTGCGTGGATTCATATGCCTGGTGACGATGATTTGGTGATTCCTGAATCGTATTCAATATTTGAGAAAACGTTAGCAGAACATCCCGAATCTGTTGCGGTTGCATTCACCGCACTTACGATTGATGATGTCGGTTCTAGATCAGAGAAGATTCTAAAGCCACTAAATTTCGGTGAGATTTCTAAGGAAAAGGCGTTAGCAAATGCGATTCACAAGCCACCATTTGTATGGCCAAGTTTGATATTCGACTCTCGGGTCTTGCCTCAGAGTCTTTTCGCTTCAAGATTTGTATTCGACTGGTGGGTTGGAATGAACCTCTTGCTCGCCGGTGAGATTCATATGGTGAATACGCCTCTGGTGCAATACCGTATTCACTCACAACAAGAGAGCGCTCGTGTGTTAGAGACTCGTAAGAGATTTGAAGCAGAAATGATGCTTCAAACAGTTCTATTCCAGGAAACCGCTTGGAGATTACTCCATCAAGAGATCGATCAAGAGATATTTCTGTCTGAACTGGACAAGAAACCACCAGTCTATGGAGATCCAGGATTTGGAGCATCGATTGCCCTATTGCTGAGTAACTCACTGAAGCAGAAGAATCCACGTTCCCCAAGGTTTTCCAATGAGTATCTTGGAGATTTTGCAGCTAGACATGGTGTCTTGATGAATCTAAGGGAATTTTCACGAATTTCGTTGGTCGATACAAAATCTCCGGAAAGCTTCAATTTTAGACTTGATGCGAAAGAAGGAACGTGTGTTCCCGTGCGAAGAGTCCTAATGGATTTACTCTTGCCTTCCGGTCCGGTTGTGGGTCAAGTTGGATGCGCTCATTCAGATCGCAAAGACCAGCAAGAGGGTTTGCACCTTGAAGTTGATTGTTTCATGACTAACCCGGAATTTTCTGGTATATCACTGAAGGAAGTTGTCTTTCGTCAAATCGAATCTCAGGTCGATATGTTTCATACCACCTACAACTATAATCCATTCTGGGAGGTAAGAGTTCTGAGGATTCTAAGAAAATTCCTGCATTTATTTCGGCGCGCCCGACTTCACTTTCTGCCCAACTAGGAAAAGTGGAGTGAGTCACAAAGGTTTTGGTCTCGTGGCTCTTGAACCCCAGCATCTGAGTCAAATTCTGAATGTATAGATGTGATAACTCACATCCAAAATTCTGGCTGAGAGAACTCGGTATCAACAATGTTCTGATAGACCGCGGGGCTAACTCGGTTATCTACAAGGAGAATGACAATCCACTATCACTTTCGCATTAGATTTCAGCCAACCTCGAAGCTCTTCATCATCTTCCCATAAAGACGTTTCGCGAAAACATTCAAAAAGTGTCAATTCAGATTTCGTTTCATACTGATCATTTCGCTAGACTCTGCAAATAGGGAAGGGTTGATTTGGGGGTGTCAGCATCAAAGCCATCATCTTGGCGGGCGGGCTAGGAACTCGGATTTCTGAAGAAACTGGTACTAAGCCCAAACCCATGGTTCTAATTGACGATAAGCCCATCCTTTGGCACGTCATGAACATTTATGCACAACAAGGGTTTCGAGATTTTGTCATCGCAACTGGTTACAAGCATGAAGTCATTGAGTCTTGGATTGATACTCTAGAAGAGTCGTGGAATGTTGAGAGTCTTTTCACAGGGCTTGAGACTCAAACTGGAGGTCGCATCAAGAGATGCATGGACGCTCACCGCTCTGACCGTTACTTCATCACTTATGGCGATGGTCTCGCCAATGTGAATCTCAAAAATCTTCTACTTCACCACCTCAAGATGAAATGTACGATGACCGTTACAGCAGTACGGCCGCCTGCAAGATTCGGTGTGTTGCAAGTATCAGATGGCATTGTTTCTCACTTTGGTGAAAAGTTGCAAACAGATGCCGGTTGGATCAATGGAGGTTTTTTTGTCGCAGAGTCAACTCTCTACGAGAGAATTGAAGGGGATTTCACTTTATTGGAAACTGGTCCACTCCCAGAGTTAGCGCAAGCCGGACAACTCGCTGCTTTTCTCCATGAAGGATTTTGGCAACCAATGGACACTCTAAGAGAGAGAAACTTACTAAGTGAGTTTGCAAAAGCCGAGGCGCCGCCGTGGTTTTCTCAATTTTGATTTTGTTTTGACCATTTCAACCAATCAATCAATCCTTGATGAAAATCAATTGTCTCTAATTTTCCTAAGTGCTTTTGTGCAATTGTTGTAATTGGAGAGTAGAAGTTTGCCTTGGAATCTGATATATCCAAGATGGTGGTGGGAATATCGAATAGATCAACGAAGATTTGTGCAAGGCGAGAGATTGAAAGTGTTCTTTCGGAGCCCAAGTTTAGGGAAGTTGAAATTGGATTCGCCATGAGTTTGAGAATTGCGACAGTTAGGTCAGCAACATGCAAGTAAGACCTAATGGTGGATGGGTTTCCTTTGATATTGATAGGTTGCTTCCTAAGGGCAGAATTCATGAAGTTGCCAACTGCAAAGTGTGTGTTTATGGGAAGTTTCGGACCATAAAAAGCAAAGAGTCTTGGGTTTGAGATTCTCAAGAGAGGATATTGGAGCTGGAGGTTGTGGAGAGAGTTCTCAATAAGCACCTTAGACATTATGTAAGGATCTTCGCTGAAACTCACAGTTAAACTGGATTCCGTCAAAGGAATGCTGGTTTCCCGGAAATCTTTGTAGATGGCCCCGCTAGACAAGTGAACGATTGATCTTGGCCGCTTGTGATTCTGCTGCAATAGACTGATCAGGTTTGTGGAGATTTGTCGGGCTGAGCTGACTCTATGAAGTTGATCTTCGTTTCCTGAAGCACTCGGTGTGGAAGCAATAAGCAAACAATCTGCATCAAGTAAGCTAGGGGAAAACTCACCCGATAAGTCCTGAAGCACAAAAGCAGGACTGTTTCCCTGAAAACGGGTCTTTGTCAAGTCAGAAACTCTGCTGTTCGTTCTTGAGACCACAATAACTTCAAATGATGTTCCGAATTCCATTGCAGTCATCAGTGAAGCAACAACCCAGCTCCCAATGAATCCGGTTCCACCTAAAACCACAATCTTTTTTCCTTCGAGAGATCTCAGGTCACTTCCAGCTCCATCAATTACGTGCAACAGATAGTCAAGGGGTAAGCCGAATGCCCCTAGTCTCATGCTCGTACCTTATACATGCCTTGGGCAGGCAGATTAGGCGGTTTCGGTAAAGGCTTCTTCTTTCGAGGTGGCCTCTGTTAGAGTCGCGACATGTCAAACTTTTCCCTGCAAAGCCTCTCTCCTTCGAACCCACTATTGATTCTTGATATGGCCAATAACCATAATGGTTCGGTTGCGCACGGGCAGCGCATTGTAGATGAACTGAGTAGCGTTGAAGGAATTCGTGACTTTCCTGTTGCAATCAAGTTCCAATATCGTAATCTCCCTGACTTTATCCAGGAGTCCTTCAGGGAACGAAGAGACCTGAAATATGTTGATAGATTCTTGTCAACAATGTTGTCGTGGGAAGACTTTCTGAAGTTGAAGAATTACATCCAAGAAAATGGGTTTCTCACTGCGTGCACGCCGTTTGATGAAGCTTCAGTGCACAAAGTCATTGAACACAACTTTGATATCTTAAAGATAGCGTCAGCTTCCTTCACCGACTGGAGTCTCTTGGAGGAGTCCGCTCACTGGACTGGGCCAATAATCGCATCCACTGCCGGAGCCTCAATAATTGATCTCGATCGCGTAACCACTATGTTTAAAAATAGGCAGATGGACTTTGCCTTGATGCATTGTGTAGCGGCATATCCCACCCTTGACGAAGACCTCATGCTCAATCGAATTTCCGCACTACGGGAGAGGTATGGCTCGATCCCCATAGGCTATTCAACTCATGAAAATCCAAACAATCTTCTCGCTGGGCCAATGGCTTTGGCAGCCGGAGCTAGGATTTTAGAGAGACATGTTGGTTCTCCAACGCCAGATTCGTCCCTCAATGGATACTCGTCTGACGACAAGATCTTGAGTGAATGGATCCGATCCCTGAAGTCTGCAACATCAATGTTAGGTCATGAGGATGTTTGGCAAGTGACCAATTCAGATGAACAGAATGCGCTGAAAGGGCTGCGGAGATTTCTTTTTGCCAGTCGAACGATAAAGAAGGGCGAAGTCCTCATTAGCAAGGATTTCTACTTTGGTATTCCTGGATCAGACAATCAACTGCAGTCCAAGGATGCTGGGAAGTATGATCTGTTGGTTGCGTCTTGCGACATAGAAGCAGACGAAGCACTCACATTTGACAAAATAGATAGGTCTGAACGGGAAGCAAGAGTTTTTTCTATTCGTGACCGAATTATTGAATTGGTACGAGCAAGTGGAGTCACTGTGCCCAATAATTCAGTTCTCGAGATATCACATCATTTTGGATTAGATAACTTCGAGAGAGTTGGATCTTGCATGATCACAGTTGTTAATCGTGGTTACTGTAAGAAGTTGATTTTCATGCTACCTGGGCAAACACATCCGGCTATGTACCATAAGAAGAAGGATGAGACTTTCTTTTTGTTATATGGCGATCTTGATTTACGCCTAGATCATCAAAGCGTACCTTTTGCAGAGGGGGACACAATTTCGATTTCCCCAGGAGTAGTGCATGAGTTTTCCTCTCATAATGGAGCCATCCTGGAAGAAGTTTCATCAAGTCACTTCGTCGATGATTCATTTTATCTCGATGAATCAATAACAAACAACCATAATCGGAAGACCTTTGTTCAGTATTGGATCTAAGCAATGATCTGGACAGAAAGCACGTGAATAGAGGGCGCGATTCTGTGATAACAGTAGCCGATGTGGTTATTGAGAAGATTGCAGCGCTAGGAATCAAACATGTTTTCTTCCTGCCCGGTGGCGGATGCATGTACTTGATTGATGCACTTGCTCGGTCTTGTAAGATTACAGGAGTCGCACTTCTTCATGAGCAAAGCGTTGGTATTGCGGCTGAAGCCTATAGTCAATACACTAATGCGCTTTCGGCCTGCATTGTTACTACCGGTCCTGGTGCCTCTAATGCAATCACAGCATGTGCGGCAGCTTGGACAGACTCTACTCCGATGCTGTTCATCTCTGGTCAGGTGAAAAGTGCTGACGATGCAAAACAGTTTGGAGTACGCCAATACGGATTTCAAGAACTCCCAATTACCGAAATGGTAAGGGCTGTCACCAAAAAAGCTGTGAAGCTTGAAAAGTCTCATGAAGTTCATGCAGTACTTGAGGACTTAGTTCAGACAGCCTTGAGTGGTAGGCCAGGTCCCGTTTGGCTAGACATTCCGCTGGATATTCAAAATCAAGCGGTTTCAACGACAAGTTTTGATTTGGTATTCAAGGAAAACACTGTTGGCAGCACTAACCTTTCTCGCAAGACACATCAAGTATTTCTTGATAAGATGATTTCTGCTTGGGACAAATCAAGGCGTCCACTTCTCTTGCTTGGAAATGGCGTCAGGTTGGCAAACGAAGCTGTTCGCACCCGTGAATTGGTAAGTCGATCCAAAACTCCCGCTCTGCTCACCTGGAAGATGATCGATTTTCTTGATGACCTCGATCCGCTCAATGCGGGTCGACCTGGTTCCATCGGGCAAAGACATGCCAACATTCTCCAGCAGAATTCTGATTTCATTCTTTGTTTAGGTGCACGCCTTGATCTTGGTCAAGTCGCATATCGGCCCGACAATTTCGCTCCTAAAGCAAACAAGTTTATTTGTGATGTTGATTTGGCAGAATTATCAAAACTTCCAAGCCATTTCACCAAGATCAATCTGCATCTTACTGAGTTTCTTGATTTGCTTTCAGAATATATTCCTCGTCTAGAAGATAAGGCAGTTGAACGGGCGGTGTGGATTGAAAAGACGTCTTCACTGAAAAGACAGTTGCAGCTCACTTCCTTCTCAGGCGATTCTTATGCTCATGAAATCAATCTCTATGATTTTGTGGAGCTATTTTCTGACAGTCTTCAATCAAGTGATGTTTTGGTTCCTGGTAGCTCTGGGGCATGTAGCGAAGTTGTTATGCAAGCATTCAAGGTGAAATTGGGACAGCGAATCCTAAATTCTGAAGGGCTTGGCCCAATGGGTTTTGGGCTACCAGCTTCCATTGGGGTTGCAATCGCATGTGAGGGACGACGCATCTATTCAATAGATGGTGATGGTGGATTTCTGATGAATATTCAAGAATTGGTAACTGCCCGTCACCATAAACTTCCGATCGTGATCTTCTTGCTCAACAACAATGGTTACGGCTCCATCAAGAGTACCCAAAATGCATTCTTTTCAGGCAGACTCTTTGGAACAGATCCGGAGAGTGGGCTTGGTCTTCCCTGCTGGAGTTCTCTTATTCAAGGTTTTGGGATTCACTTTCAGCAGTTGAAATCAATTGATGACTGTCGGCTCTTTTTTTCGCAAGTGGAGAATCTGCCAACACCACTAATAGTCGAAATCATTGTAAGCAAGAATCAGAGAACGGAGCCCCGAGTGGCTACTCAGCGTATGTCTGACGGAACTTTGCGAACTGATGATATGTCAGATATGACGCCAAAAATTCCTCGAGAGAGACTCAAAGAGCTTCAAGATTTCTTGGAATCCTGATCCACTCGTAGAACTCTTGGGTACTTGAAAATTGAAAGTCCGGTAACGCCAGCCATGTTCCGGTGTCTTCCCTCGCATTGTTGATTATTATTGATGTACAGGGTGTCTCTCTAGCGATCTCAACGTCTACGGCCATGTCACCCACATACGTGGTACATCCATTTTGCCTCAGATACTCTGTTTTTTCCTTGCCGGATACATCGCCAATCCAGGCTGACGACCAGATGCCAAGAGTTTCAAGTGACAGTTGGAGATTCTTATTTCCTTTAGCGCTAACAATGTGTGTATCGATTCTCTTTGTCTGCAAAAGGGACAAGATTTCAACAACAAACGGGAATACTTTCGTTCCACCGACACCAGTTTCCGGATAAATCAATCCAAAGATGCATTCAAGATCTCCTATTTGATCGTTAGCTAACGGAATTGCTGCCATTCTTTCAATTTGCTCACGCAACTTGAGACCCCTCAAAGTGGTGAAATGTCTTGTTGGGTCATCGACCATCTCTATAGATTTCTGCTCGAAGGACTTCGTTATGGTCGCAAGGACGCCTGAGTTACTATCCACAAGTGTCATGTCAAAGTCGAAAGCGATCAATGCATCTACGCTCTCCTGGTCACTTTCTTGGCTTGACCAATACGCCAAAAGACTCGAATTTGACCCAATGGACTTCCAGTTAGCCTTGGTAGGATTCCTAGTAATAACTGAATCAAGGCAAAGACTACAAGATGGCACTGATAGGCCATTCGCTGTCTATCCTCAAAGGGTGAAACTTGATAGGGATTATTTGGAACGTGTGGGACCGTAGCCAGTTCAAGTTTTTCTGCAGACCACCATTAGCCCTTCCAGGAAGGCCAAGCCTTCACGATCTGCCAATCCTTTGTTCGGTTTGCTAGATGACATCAGAAGGACTTTGAATCCACTGTTCTCAAGTAGTGCCCCAAGCCCTTTCTCAGTAAAAAACTGGATGTGTTCGGAACAGCGAAGGGGAAAAAAACGCCTACTGATGTACGGGGTTCCGTCTTCTATGTTGCGGATTAGACGCCATAAGGGTCTCCGCAAAGATATTTGCTGCAGAAAGGTCTTGTTGTTTGAAACTCCAATCCTCTTTGTGGGAATTCCTTTGGGTACCTCAAAGAGAAACCATTTACTGTTGATGGATCGAACCTGTTGAAGTAGTTTCAGTGGTTCATTCACATGTTCAAGAACGCCACAACACATCACTAGGTCAAAAGTCAAATTTACGGTTTGTTCAAGTGATTCTAATCTCTTCACGCCTGGTTCAAGACGGTTCAGTTGATTCTTATCAATCAGATAACGGCTATCTACCTCTGGCATCACCCCTCCGTGTCCTCCACCAAAATCGATTATGCTTTTGATTTGGGAGAAAGGAATCTGGGCGCTTTCCATCATCTCAATCACTTGCCGACGCCGCGCCAGTAACCACTCAGGACTGCCTACAAGCCCTTCGTTTAGGTGAGTTGTGTATTTAGGTTCCCAACCATTTCGTACTCTAAAATATTCGTTTCCTCTATATTCTCTATATAAGCGAGTCAGAGTTTCCTCTGAATAATGAACGTCAAAAAAAGCAGTTTCACATTGAAGACAACTCAAGTAGTTAGTTAGCCTCGAATCATGTTTGGTCAACTCAGTAATCCATGGCGACACAACACCCAGACCAAAATGTTGGGTTTCGTGACTTTGACAAGCTGGGCAACTCATCCGCACAAACTGAGATTCTTGATTGTTTATCAAATAAATCTCACTCCAATCACACTCATGAAGTCTTCCTCATAACACTTTAGTTTTGTTGCTTGTCTTCCTACCTGAAGGAAAGAAGAACTTGTATGTTCACTTTCTCAATCTTCCCTGTGAAGGATATCAATAGCTGCTCTTCGTTGAATGCAACTACGCCCAGTGCGTCTCGTGCTTACCGAAGACGACATGCCGACTTCGGCATACTGCGGCCAATCTAAAGGTAACCTACAATCATGCCTTATGCGTATAGACCAGTCTCTTTCCGAGGTGTGGCTATACGGCAAAGGCGGTTTTGCGAAGAAGTTGGCTGAATTTCTTGATCGCCAAGGAGTGAATGTTTGTGGATTCTTTGGCTTTGAAGATCTCAGTGATGCGGTTCTAGTTTCGTATATCCAAAGTCAAATCTCATCGGATTGCCCGGTAGTTCTCGGAGTTTTCAATCATGTTGATGATCCAAAAGAAATCGTGGCTGATTTGAACTCAGTTGGCTTTTCATCAGTAATTTCACCGGCACAACTTCTCTTGAGATTCCCCGAATGTCTTTTTTCTCAATATTTTCTTTCTACAAATCCACCACACATGCAAGCAACCAATCTAAAGAAAAGGGTTTTTTCGAATCTATCTGACGATCACTCGAGAGATGTGCTCAGAGGTATGAATGATTATCAAGAGAACGGAAATCTAGAATCAATTTGCCGCTCAGGAACAGCTGACGAACAATATCTCGGTTTGACTCTACCCCCAAGTTTTTCTGAGAGGTGGATGCAAGGCAACATTTCGCTTCTAGATGTTGGGGCATTTGATGGGGATACGTTGAGGGCATTCGTAGAAGCGCGTGGAGTTCAATCCGGAGATGAGTATCTTTGCATTGAGCCTGATAAGCATAGCTTCGAAAGGCTATTAAAGAATGTTTCTGATATGACAGCACAAGTCAGATGCCAGTGTGTTGGAATTGGTGAAGAAGATGGTTTGGTCACTTTTAGTCATAGCGGTTCTCTTTCATCCAGTACTAACCCACTAATTTCAGATGACACTTACGACGAGAATCAAATTTTGATGCACACTCTGAATTCGGTTTGTGAAGACTTCTCGCCCACTCATATAAAGATGGACATTGAAGGTGCCGAGGGCGCTGCCATAGCTAGTGGAATAGATGCCTTGCAACGTCTGCGACCCAAACTCGCTATCTCTATTTATCACACGCCTTATGACATGCTGCTCATACCAGCAAAACTCATGTCTTATTTGCCTGAATATTCTTGGTTCATCAGGTGCTATGGCGCCCATGCCTATGACACCATCATCTATGGAATTCCCAACTAATCGAGTCGCCTTCGGGAATCGAACCCGAGACCTTCGCTTTACGAGAGCGACGCTCTACCGACTGAGCTAAGGCGGCAATGTTCAGTCGACCCGAACGCGTCCGTTTTGGGTCAGGAATGTGACTGATTCGATTCCCGTGTCTACATCGTTGCTTATCCAGGTGAAGTGAATGTCACCTTGTGAAAAAAATCCGTTGAGCCAACAGAGTTGGCTCAGTGACTCTGGATCACCATAGATTTCGATGGCACGCAGGGCCACAGATCAATTTCGCTCAGTCAATGGATGTGAATCACTCTTTCATTGAATATAGAAAGGATTGCTTGTTTGATCCAAAGTATCGAATTGTCAAGGCGAATTTATTATCTTTTCACCATATGCCTGTAATACACAATTGTGCCGATACGTCTTACCTCCAAGACTTCTGTATACTTCGAAACCTGACTCGTCCCACGCTTCGGAGCCCACAATGCCAATCCATCCCTCGGCAGATGTACATCCCTCGGCAGATGTACATCCCTCGGCAGATGTTTGGCATCTATCTCAACTGAGAGAAGGAGTAAAAGTGGGTGAGGATGTAGTAATCGGCCGTGGTGTTTATATTGGTGCAGGCGTGCAGATTGGCGAAAGATGCAAGATTCAGAACTACGCACTGGTCTACGAACCCGCTGTCGTGGGCCCGGGTGTATTCATTGGACCCGCGGTCGTCTTCACAAATGACAAACATCCTCGAGCAGTTCTCCCAAGTGGCGCGAAGAAAATGAATAGTGACTGGGTTCCGGTCGGTGTCGTGGTTGGAGAAGGTGCTTCTATTGGCGCGAACTCGGTCTGTATCGCCCCTTTGGTAATTGGAAAGTGGTCGATGGTTGCGGCGGGTTCGGTCGTTGTACGAGATGTCCACGACTTCGCGCTTCATGCTGGCAATCCAGCAAAACACGTTGGCTGGGTTGGAAAGAGTGGGGAACGCCTTATCATGGATGACACAGCTGATAACGTTTTCGTAAGCCCCGTGGACCACAGTAGATACGAACTTGTCGATCAAAGACTTGTTGAGAAGACGGAATGATACCTAGCGCAAAGCCTCAGATTGAATATCAAGAGAGAGAGGCGGTTGAACGAGTGCTGCTGTCTGGATCTCTTGCACAAGGTTTGGAAGTGGCTAAGTTTGAAGAGGAATTTAGCGAAAAACTCGTTGAAAATCGAAATTCGATAGCGGTAAATTCAGGAACATCTGCACTTCATCTCTCTCTCTTATCTCTTGGGCTTGGACCAGGGGACGAAGTAATTGTGCCTTCGTTTACTTTTGCAGCTACTGCCAACGCTGTAGCTCTGACAGGCGCTACACCCATCTTTGTGGATATTGAGCCGGAATACTTCAGCATCAATCCTCGGGAAGTAGAGATAGCCATAACCTCACGAACTAGAGCGGTGATTCCCGTTCACCTTTATGGACATCCTGCCAATTTGACAGAACTGCTCCGGATTTGCAAAGAAAACGAATTACATCTTGTTGAAGACGCAGCTCAGGCACATGGTGCGCTTTGGGACGGGCGCCCAGTTGGATCCTGGGGAATTCTTGGATGCTTTTCCTTTTATCCGACAAAAAATATGACTTCGGGCGAAGGTGGGATGATTTCAACCCCTGATTCTTTGTTGGCTCGGACCTTGCGATTGTTGCGCAATCAGGGTCAAGAAAGAAGATATGAGAATGAGATTATTGGATTCAATAATCGGATGACAGATATACATGCTGCCATCGGACGTGTTCAACTTTCTAAACTTCCTCAATTCAACCTACGCAGACAGGAAATTGCAGAAAGGTATTCGGTGGGCCTCAAGGGGGTCACAATCCCTACAACTTCATCACAAGCTACTCACGTATTCCATCAATACACTATCCGGGTCGGAAAGCATCAAAGAGATGCAATCGTCGAGGAACTTGCAAAGAGAGGCATATCGACTGGCGTCTACTATCCCATTCCAGTGCACAAACTTCCAGCATACAATCTAGAATTGAATCTGCCGGAAACCACAAGAGCAACACAAGAATGCATCTCTCTTCCCATTTATCCCTTATTGCAAGATGAAGAGGTTGAGTTCATCATCCACTCTGTGAATGCAGTCTACGAAAGTGTCGCCTGAGATGGCGAAATTGCGTGCTGGAATCATTGGACTGGGCGTCATGGGCCAGCATCATCTGAGAGTCCTAACCTCACTGGATGATGTTGAATTGGTTGGTTTCTTTGATAGCAACCAAACCGACTCAGTTGCGCTATCCAACAACCTAAGGGCCTCAAATCTTGATGATCTCCTCTCGCGTGATCTTGATTACTGCGTAGTGGCTGCGCCAACGAGTACCCACCTTGAGATTAGTAAGGTTCTCGCTGAAAAGAAGATTCATGCCCTCATCGAAAAACCTCTTGCTCCGACAAGCCAGGACGCCTTTGAGATTGCACGCCTTTTCCAAACAAGGGGGCTAATCGGAGCGGTCGGTTATATTGAGAGGTACAACCCCGCTTTGCAAGAAGCAAAAAAGAAAATTTTGGCCGGCGAAATTGGCCGAGTACACCAAATTGCTACAAGAAGACAAGGTCCTTTCCCAACTCGAATAACTGATGTAGGTGTTGTCATGGATTTGGCGACACATGATATTGATCTGACAAGTTGGCTGATCGGTGAACCATATAAACGGATTTCGGCGCAACTGTCTTTTCAGTCTGGACGAGAACATGAAGACTTTGTTGCTTCTGTTGGTTTGCTTTCAAATGGAACTATCACAAGCCATCTCGTCAATTGGTTGTCACCAATCAAGGAACGGACAACTATCATCACTGGAGAAGAGGGTGCCTTAGTCGCCGATACCCTTATGGCCGACCTGACGCTATATAGGAACGGAGCAGTTGATGTAACAAGACACGAGGTGGCCATGTTTCGGGGAGTGCGCGAAGGAGATGTCATCCGTTTTGCAATACCTAAACCTGAACCACTAATCCTTGAGCATCGGGCATATCGTGATGCAATCCTAGGAATGAATTCCGATATTGTGTCTATGCAGGAAGGTGTAAAGACGATTCGTGTTGCTGAAGCAATGCTTGAAAGTCACAAATCTGGATCAAGTGTTTCCCTGTGATTGTTAAGCTCTATCTGGTTGAAAGGGCATAGTAGACTTTCTTGTTGAGATCCTAACGACTAGATAGTGTGAGTTCCTCAAATAGCGATTCGTATTTATCAGTGATTCTGTCAAAGGACAAGAATTCATTGACTAGCGCATCCTGACTTGCAACAACCTCATTTCGGTGCTTTTCTTCACAAAACAAGCGAATGATTTCCTTGGCGATCTCACTTGGATCGCTCGTCCTTAGCCGTGCCAGTTCCAAAGTGTCAAAGCTGACCTCCTCCCAATTGTCTTCAGGAATCCAAAACACAGTGGGAACTCGAGCCTGCATTGATTCAAGACTGGTAAGCCCCAGTCCTATACCTTGTAGATCGTGGCATTCTATATCCGCCAAATCTAGAAAGTTAGGTACTTCCGACGACGACACCGCACCAGTAAAAATCACCTTATCCTCCAGCCCCCGTTCTCTAACCAAGTGCGTGACAGTCTCGTCGTAGAGATTTCCTACAATCACAACTTGGATATCAGGAACAACGCTTATGACTGAGGGGAGTGCCTCAATCAAAGCCTTTCGGTTACGCATCGGGATGACGTGTCCTAGGCTCAGGATTGTCTTCTTTTGTCGACTGATTTGTGGGTACTTGGCATAGACTAAATTCCGATCTCCTTCCAAGACTTTTCCTGAGGGTGCCGATACTGGTATCTCGATTCGATTTAGTTTTGGGTGTCTAACCTTCAAATATCTTTTGGTTTGTCGATCAACATTCACTACCCGATGCACAAGCCTTAAGATGGGCGCTATCACCGTAGCATCAACTATCGCTAGCAAGCCATTAGTAATTCGATTTACGTGAATGAATGGACTATGAATCGTAAGCACTACAGGGACTCTAAGTAGCTTCGCAACAAGGATTGCGCTAAGGCAGATGTCAAACAAGTGTCCATGCACATGAACTACATGTGGGTTGAAACTCTTGATCTCACGAAACAACTTCATGAAACCTAGCCGAAGTGTGATGAAGGGTATCCGATAGGAGTAACTAACCTCTCCTAAGTTGAGGCGTACGCTAGGGACCTCGACGATCCCAGATCCATAAACCCGACCGCGGACTGTCGTCGCAAGTGTGGTAAAGACCTTTACCGAGTGTCCATTCTCACTCAACCCTCGAGCCAAGTCATCTGCAAATATCGCAGATCCTGTAATGTCAGGCGGAAAATAAGGTGCTACTGCTGCAATCCTCACGCAGGCTTCAATCTCCGCGCGGGATTACCCACGACTACATCGGCCTCATCAACATCGCGAACTACAACTGCACCCATACCCACAAGCGCATTGTCTCCAATCGTTAGTGATTCTCGTATGACCGCTCCGGCACCGATCCAAACATCACTGCCTATCTCAGAACTCCCACAAAGTACTGCTCCGGCAACAACAAGAGTCCGTTCCCGAATGATTACGTTGTGCGCTACATGGACCAAGTTGTCTACCATCACATCGTTGTGTATCTCTGTATTGCCAAAGGTTCCTCTATCAATGCAAGATTGAGATCCAACTCGCACGTTACTACCTAGCTTTACACCACCGTAATGTGGCAAGGCCACAATCTGATCGCGTAGGCGCTCAAAAGCAAACCCTGATTTACCAATTACTGCTGAAGGCTCCACAAGTACACCATCGGCCAGAGAACTATTTCCATAAATCGTAACACCAGGATGAATAATCGTACTATTGCCAATGTATATGTTTGGATTCAAGAATGCGTAATCAGAGATGCTGCAATTCTCTCCTATTCGACCTTGTTCTCGAAGTTTGGGTTCGATTTCTCGTGCCGGGAAAAGAGTGTCCAATCGTGAAGAAAGGAAGAAGGACTGACACAGTTTAGAGAACCAGTAACGAGGTTGTTCAACAAGGACAATAACTTGGCTTTCCTGACTCTCAAAAATAGTGTCATCGGTTATGACCAGAGAAGCGTTTGTTTGACTTACACTTCGACCTATCCAATTACGGCTTAGGAAGGTGACTTCTCCCCTTTCAGCTGCATGGAAGGAGTTAGGTGAAGTCAATAACACTTCTAGATCTTTCGAAGAAGACTCTTTCTGCTTCCAATCAATTAGGGCGCCTTTTGCCGTTAGATACTCAACAGCCTCTCTTACGCTTATGTGATTCATGCTTAGAAATTCTCCTGAATGCAATCCCTGTAATGCCAAATTGGATGAGTCAATACCTGAATCCTGTCGTATCTTCCCAGGAAGTCTCGAAAGTGACCTTCACGCCAGTTTCCGCCAGAATCGCTAAGATACTTGAATTCATGGAAGAAGAGATTGCTATAGGTGTGGTAAGAAATCCCCCACCGTTCGACTAACTCATCAGCGAAGTCATATGCTTGATTAGACGCTGGAAAGTGAAGAGAAAAGCCATCTATTTCATGATCAATAGCCAACTCAATGACTCTTCGTTGAAGATCTGCAAAGCGCACTCTGTCACTACTCTTAGGTCCGTTCATTTCAACATCTAAATGCAAACCAATTTCGTGACCATTTCGTCGTAGCCTTTCAAACAGGTGTACCTGCTCCAAGCTGAAGATGTTGTAATTGCGAGCACAGACTCTAAAAAAGATTGATGAAGAGAAACCGAGATTCTCTTCAATTGACAAGAAATTGCTCAGCAAGCTGGGGTCAAAGTCAATGTCATGGCGAAGGGCCAAGTAGCGCGATGGTCTCTCCTCTAGGAAAGTCCGAAAAGTGCCAATCTGATAACCGGCCGTCGAAAATGCCGCGAGTGTCTCTTCGTAGTAGTTCAACTTCCAGATATCTGTACTCAACACTGACTACTGCCCACGAGCAGCCTCCCTGGGTTTTCGTAGCACTAAAGACAAGTATTTCACAAGTACTCCTACAAACTGGAGCACACGATAGAGAATTCAAAATCGTATGCCAAATTGAAAGTTGAGCCGCCTTCGGGAATCGAACCCGAGACCTTCGCTTTACGAGAGCGACGCTCTACCGACTGAGCTAAGGCGGCAAACTTCAGTCGACCCGGACGTTTCCATTCTGGGTGAGGAAAGTAACTGATTCGATTCCAGTGTCTGTGTCGTCGCTGATCCAGTTGAATTGAACGTTACTTTGTGAGAAGAATCCGTTGAAGCCATAACGTTGGCTCAGTGACTCTGGGTCACCGTAGATTTCGATGGCGCTCAGGGCCACATTTGAATCACGCTCAGTCGATGGATGTGAATCACCCTTCCATTGAATGAAGAACGGATTGCTTGCCTGATCCAAGGTATCGAGCACGCCTATCTGTTTCCAGAAAAGCTCGTTTCCATCTGGCTTCTTGCGATGGCCCTCTACGGCCTTGCGTTCGAGTCTCGCTTCAATAGGGGAAAGGTCCTCAACTGCAACCACCCAAGTGAGCCACCCACCACCAGCCTCTACCTTTTTGCTAACGAGTTGGCCGAACGGCGTCTTATCAGCCGCCGGATGATTCAAAGGGCAAACCACTTCTATGTATCTCGAGTCCTTGAGAGGAAGTATGAAGTTGCGAGTACCAAATTGAGAGTGGATGCCGCCATCGATAAACGAGGCCCCCAGTTGGCTCCCAATCCGTTGGATTACATCAATGACTGAATCATGAGAGGTGGCATACGAGACATGGTCTAGTTGCATGAGCGCATTCTGCCCGAATCGAGAAGTCCTAATGACCACTGATCAGTGATCGAGCCTCCAAGAGGGGTCGCACTCGATCCCGAATCCTCAGCACAAGTTCCTCCATTTCCAAGGTGGCGTCGAGGACAAGGTATCGGTCAGGGTCAGCGCCTGCCAGGATGGCGTATTCGTCTCGGACTCGCTCATGGAAGTCGAGAGACTCGCTCTCAAGCCGGTCGCTCTCAGTTATTCTCGCTAGTCCAATCGATGGTGATTGATCAAGGATAACCGTCAGATGTGGGGTTAGAGCGTTTGTCGCCCAACGAGAAATCCTTCCAACCTCCTCTGATGAAAGTATGCGGCCCGCACCTTGATAGGCGATTGATGAATCGGTATACCTATCGGTGATAACGACATCTCCTCTTTCAAGACTTGGCTGGATTACAGAGTAAACATGATTCGCACGGTCTGCGGCGTAGAGAAGGGCCTCGGCGCGAGGTGAAATATGTCCCGTCTCCTTAGAAAGAAGAATACTTCTAAGACCTTGTCCCAATTCCGTGCCTCCTGGTTCTCGCGTCAGAATTACAGGAATGCCTTGTTCCTGTAACCATTGTTGAAGGAGTTTTGATTGCGTGGACTTTCCAGAACCTTCACCTCCTTCAAAGGCAATGAAGAGTCCAGAGGTCGTTGTATTCGATGATGCACCAAGATCACCTCGAATGGCACTTCTGATGTCTGCAAAGAAAGAGACTCCAGGTCTATCTCTCATCTTTCGATAAGAGAACCAACCTACTGTTGTTGCAATAAGTCCTGCAAAAAGCATCGTAAAGGCCGCGCCGTTATAGGTGAGAGTCACTTCGAATACCTCATAGGTGTGGCGACCGATGGCTGCTGCTACGAGTGGTGAAATGGCTAACACAAGAATCAGAACTACCCTGATTAGACTCTGTATGAATGCGAAGATCCTTCCCCGGAGTTGATCCTCGACTTCAAGGCCAAGCATGGTGAATCCGGTAACC
>Ga0169931_10003434_pt1 | contig 25129 bp, 17 predicted proteins | sample Kivu_15m_20L_FD_129675 | JGI IMG/M metagenome (GOLD analysis project Ga0169931, IMG submission 129675) | Freshwater microbial communities from Lake Kivu, Western Province, Rwanda to study Microbial Dark Matter (Phase II) - Kivu_15m_20L... | ecosystem: Environmental > Aquatic > Freshwater > Lake...
TCAGACAGGCGAGCCGCGGACGGGAGTCCGCGGGTGGGGGCTTTTCTGTAGCTCGGGCTTTCCAGCCCGAGATCTGTCCTTTTGCGTTTTGACCGTCTGGCGATGGCGGCACAGGGGCTGGTGCTTTGCAGGGGGTTTGTTTCACGCGAAGCCGCGAAATGAAATGCGCAGGACAGTGGTCATTGGGGGGGGCGCAGGAAAAAGCCCGCCGGTTGTCCGGCGGGCTGAGTGGGGGTTTGGGAGTCTTGCCTGTCGCTGGCTGTCTGATCTGGTTTGATCAGGCGGCTTTGCGGGCTTGTCGTTCGGCTGCAGCCGGGAACGGCAGTGTGGCATTGCGGTCCAGTGCCTGGCACAGTCCCGAGATGACTCGTTCCAGGTGTGCTGGAGGCAGTTCTGCGTAGATGGGCAGTGACAGGACTTCGCTGGCGGCCTGTTCGGCTTCGGGCAGATCGCCTGGTTTGTAACCGAGGTGGGCGAAGCATTTCTGCAGGTGCAGCGGGATGGGGTAATAGACCATGCAGCCGATTTTTTGTTCTTTGAGTGACTGCATCACTTCTGCTCGCCGACCGCCGGTGATGCGGGTGGTGAACTGATTGAAGACGTGTCGGCGATCTGGCAGTGTGGTGGGCAGGGTGACGACATCATCGAGGCCATTGCTGCGGATCAGTTCAGCGTAGCGTTCGGCGTTGGCAGTCCTTCCGGCGGTCCATTTATCGAGGTGTCTCAGCTTGACTCGCAGTACAGCGGCCTGGAGTGAATCGAGTCGGCTGTTGAATCCGACTTCGACGTGATTGTAACCGCCGGCATCCCCGTGGACTCGCAGGCGTCGCAGTCTGGCTGCGAGGTCATCATCCTGAGTGGTCATGATGCCACCATCCCCGGCACCGCCGAGGTTCTTGGTGGGGAAGAAGCTGAAACAGCCGATTTTTCCGAGCGATCCTGTGCGTTCACCGCGGTATTCCGCCCCGATAGCCTGGGCAGAATCTTCGATGATGGGCAGATCATATGCGGAGGCCAGTTTCCAGAGTGGTTCCATTTCCGCGCACTGTCCGAAGATGTGTACGGGCATGATTGCGGCGGTGCGAGAGGTGATCGCAGTTTCGACGCAGCGCGGATCGAGATTGAAGCTGACGGGATCGATATCGACCAGCACGGGGACAGCACCGATGCGGTGTATGGCTCCGGCTGAGGCGAAGAAAGTGAAGGGGCTGGTGATGACTTCATCGCCGGGCTGTATTCCGGCGGCGAGCAGGGCGAGGATGAGTGCATCGGTGCCGGAGGCGCAGCCGACTGCGTGTTTGGCTCCGCAGTAGTCAGCGATTTCCTTTTCCAGCTGGAGCACTTCATCGCCGAGGATGAAGGTCTGGGTTTCGAAACAGCGATCCACAGCGGCTCGGACTTCGTCGCGAATTGTGGCGTACTGGGCGACGAGATCGATAAAGGGCACGGGGGCCCCTGAATCCTCTGAGGAGGCACGAAGCGTACCTGCGGACATAAGCGACTCCATTCGCTTGCTGTTGTCGTGGTTGCGGGGCGGACCCCGCCGGAATGCGGAAATTAGCGCCGGATTATCAGTTTGTCAAGACAAGGGCATCGGCAAAGATTGCCGATAAACGCTTGTCAAACTGGAACTTACGGCATTCCGCCAACGATTTGCACTGCTTTGCGTTATCGGACGCTGCTGCAGGGAACCAGGAGCATTCATAACTGATTTTCAGGTCCGGGAAAGCAATGGGTCTGGGGAAGCTGTGCGGGCTGGTCTGACGGTGGAAAAAGTCGGTGGCGGGGGTTTCGTTTGGTTTGCATTTTTGATGTTTCTGCAATGATGGTGGGTGGGGGCTGGCGTTTGGCTGGCGGTTTTGGCGGCTTTTTTGGGTCGGGGGGAGGGGCTGAGAGATGGCATTTGTTGAGCCGGTGAGTTCTGAGCGGGCTGAGGACAAGGTAGCGCAGGCTTACGAGCGAATTCGGGAGGTGCTGGGGGTTTCAGAAATTCCTGAAATTTTCAGCTATTTCGCGTCTGTTCCGGCGTTTTTGCACGATTTTTTTATGAATTTTCGGAAGTTTGTGCTGTCGGCGGGGAAGCTGGATGAGAAGCGGAAGCTGCTGATAGCAGCGGCGGTGGCGGGGCAGGGTGGCAGTGGCCGCTGGCTGGATTATCTGGCTACTTTTGCTGAGTCGCGTGGTATCAGTCGGGCGGAGTTGTCGGAGGCGCTGGCGGTGGGGGCCACGAATTCGATGTACAATGTTCTGTTCAAGTTCCGGGATATCAGCGGGACAGATGTTTTCAACGGGATGGGGGTGGGTTTGCGGGCTCACACTTTTCAGGGGACATCGCTGGACGAGACGACTGTGGAGCTGATCAATTTGAGTTTGAGTGACATTAACAGCTGCAAGCCCTGCACTTCTGCTCATGTGGCCAGGGTGCGTCAGATGGGTGTAGCTGACGAAGCGATTTACGAGGCAATACAGTGTGCTGCGACGATGGTGAGCGGTGTGCAGTTTTTGCGGTCGATTGGGCTGGGCTGACTGACAATTCGCCGGGAAAGGGCGGTGTGGTGTGTCTGTGGACTTGATTTCGAGGCTGCAGTTCGTCATTCTTTCGTGCTAATCGAAAATCCGTTTCCCATTGTTTTGCGGTCAGAATCTGGTTTTAGTGTGCAGATTTGGCTGAAAATTCGGCGGGAATTCGACAGGAATCAGTGGTGTGGTCTGTGTGTAACGGCCGATATGCTGGTTTTTGCTGCAGGTTTGGCAGGGGTGTGACGGGGATTTCGGTCTTCAGCGAAAAGTTTTTTGCGGGTGTTGGAGTTTGCGATGCACATTCGGAAGGGTGATGTTGTTGAGGTTTTGACTGGCAACAGTTCTGGCACTCGTGGTCCGGTTCTTTCAGTGGACAGGAAGAACGGGAAGCTGGTGGTTGAGGGTGTGAATCGGGTTTTGAAGCACGTGAAGCGTGGTCATCCGAAAAGTCCTCAGGGCGGGCGTTTGCAGACAGAGCTGGCGATTGATGCGTCCAATGTCGCCCTGATTGATCCTCAGACAAACAAACCGACGAAGGTTTCGGTGCGAATGAATGCGGACGGCAGCAAGGATCTTGTGGCTCGCAAGTCTGGTGCTGTGATTCGTGTGCTGGCACCGGCGAAGAAGTGATACAGCCTGTAACCTGAACATGTGATTTCAAGAAGGCTCTGCGTTGGCAGGGCCTTTTTTCGTTGACGGTCTTTGTACAAGACCGGCGGTTCTGGTGGACAATTGCAGTAGTGATTCGGCAGAATATGGTGCTGCGGATGGCGTCCAACCGGTCATCTGCATGGCAGGTTCACGAGGGTACCACGCAGGAGCGATTGATTCCATGAGTTCGTCAGGAAGTCAGAGTATTCAGAGTGTATTGAAAGAGACTCGTACATTTGCTCCGCCGGCCACCTTTTCGGCTCAGGCGCACATCGGCAGTCGTCAGCAGTACGAAGCGATGTGGAAGCGTGCGAAGGACGATCCGGCGGGCTTCTGGGGCGAGATGGCTGAGAATCTGGACTGGTTTCGTCGCTGGGATTCTGTGCTGCAGGGTCAGATGCCGGAGACCAGGTGGTTTTCTGGTGCAAAGATCAATGCCAGCTACAACTGTGTGGATCGTCACCTGAAGGGTGCTCGCCGGAACAAGGCTGCGATTATCTGGGAGGGCGAGCCTGGTGATACTCGGGTGCTGCGTTATCAGGACCTGCACCGTGAGGTGTGTCGTTTTGCGAATGTGCTGAAGAAGCTGGGTGTGCAGCTGGGTGATCGGGTAACGCTGTACATGCCGATGATTCCGGAGCTGACCATTGCGATGCTCGCATGCGCTCGCATTGGGGCAGTGCATTCGATCATTTTCGGTGGTTTTAGTGCGGACGCGGTAGCGGACCGCAACAATGATGCTCAGGCGAAGGTCGTTGTGACGGCCGACGGTGGCTGGCGTCGTGGCAAGGAGGTGCCGCTGAAGGCTGCGGTGGACGCCAGTCTGGACCGTTCGCCGACGGTTGAAAAGGTGGTGGTTGTGCGGCGTACGGGTGGTGAAGTTGACATGGTGCCGGATCGGGACTTCTGGTGGCACGAGCTGATGCAGGGTGTGTCGTCTGAGTGTGATGCGGTGCAGGTGGACAGTGAGCATCCGCTGTTCATTTTGTACACATCGGGCAGTACAGGAAAGCCGAAGGGAGTGCTGCATACGACTGCCGGCTATTTGCTGGGCACCACGATGACTTCTCGCTGGGTTTTTGATCTGAAGGAGGACGACACATACTGGTGCACGGCTGACATTGGCTGGATTACGGGGCATAGTTATATCTGTTACGGACCGTTGTCAAACGGTGCAACAGTGATGATGTACGAGGGGGCTCCGAACTGGCCGGACGAGGGTCGTTTTTGGGAGCTGATTGAGAAGTATCGTGTGAGTATCTTTTACACGGCTCCAACGGCAATTCGTGCCTTTATCAAGTGGGGCAATCACTGGCCTGAGAAGCATGATCTGAGCAGTCTGCGACTGCTGGGTTCGGTTGGTGAGCCGATCAATCCTGAAGCGTGGATGTGGTATCATCGGGTGATTGGTCAGGAGCGTTGTCCGATTGTGGATACCTGGTGGCAGACTGAGACTGGTTCGATCATGGTCAGTCCATTGCCTGGGGTGACTCCGACGAAGCCTGGCAGCTGTTGTCATCCATTGCCTGGCGTAGTGCCCGATATTGTGACTCGCACTGGCCAGAGTCTGGGTGCGAACGAGGGTGGACTGCTGGTGATGCGTCAGCCGTGGCCATCGATGCTGCGGACATTGTACGGTGATCATGAGCGATTCCGTGCGACATATTTCACGGAGGTGCCGGGTTGTTATTTTGCTGGCGACGGCGCGCGGCATGATGAGGATGGTTATTTGTGGGTGATGGGGCGAGTGGATGATGTGCTGAATGTATCGGGGCATCGTTTGAGTACGATGGAGGTTGAGAGTGCTTTGGTGGCTCATCCGAAGGTGGCGGAAGCTGCTGTGGTTGGTTTTCCGCATGAGATTAAGGGTGAGGGGATTTGTTGTTTTGTGACGTTGAAGACGGGTGAGGGGGATGATGCTCTGAAGGTCGAGCTGACTCAGCATGTGCGTCAGGCGATTGGTGCTTTGGCGACTCCTGATCAGGTTCGTTTTGCAGCGGCTCTCCCGAAGACTCGAAGTGGCAAGATCATGCGGCGTTTGTTGCGTGACATTGCGGCAGGTCGCGAGTCGACTCAGGATACCACAACACTGGAAGATCTCAGTATTTTGGCGAAGCTGCGATCGGACGAGGAGTGAGTAGTGGCGGTCTGTCGGCGTCCGGCGTTTTGGCAGGTCGGGGGTTGGTATGTCGGACCTGGGGGATTTTGAATTGAGGCTGTTGCTGCGAGGCATCCGCAAGGGTGTCTCGCGGTGCCGTTTCGTTTTGGGTTTATTATTTCTGCTGACCTATTTTAGCGGGTCGGTGTTTGGGCAGCGTCTGGAGCGCTGGGTGTATGCTCCGGCGAACCTGCTGGTGCCTGAGAATGTGGACCGTCTGTCGCAGCTGATGCGAGAGGCAGCTGGTCTGGGTTTCACGCATTTGCTGCTGTCGGATTCCAGGTTCAGTCGTCTGCATGAGATGGACGAGCGTTATTTTCGGCATGTGGAGCGGGTGCGGAAGTTATCGGACGAGTTGCAGCTGCGGCTGGTGCCGGCGGTGTTTCCGGTGGGTTATTCAAACGACCTGTTGGCGCAGAATCCGAATCTGGCCGAGGGCCTGCCGGTACGAAATGCGTTGTTTGAGGTGCGTGGCGACCGTGCCGAGCTGGTTGCGGATCCTGCGGTTTCTTTGCCGTCGCTGGGGGACCGCAAGTCGTGGAATTTTGTGGACGAGGCGCTGCGATCTGAAGGCGACGGTCTGCGTGCAGAGGATCCGCAGGGTGAAAACTGTCGGGCGATGAAGACGGTGCGGGTTGCTCCTTTTCGCCATTATCATGTGTCGGTTCGCGTGAAGACGCTGGATTTTCGTGGTCAGCCGCAGATTACGGTGCTGGATGCGACCAGCGGCCGGCGTCTGAGCCATACGAATCTGCGTGTGGGGCGGACTTCTGACTGGACGATTCAGCACATTACCTTCAATTCGCTTAGCACTGAGGAGGTACATGTTTATTTGGGGGCGTGGGGGCCGACAGGAGGTTCATTTTGGCTGTCGGATGCTCAGATGGAGGAATGTGGTCTGCTGAATGTGCTGCGTCGCAACGGGGCTCCGCTGAAGGTTATTCAGGAGCATCAGCCGGAAGTGGCGTTGCGTGAGGGGGTGGATTTTGAGCCGGTTTCTGATCCGCTGCTTGGTCGAGTGCCGTATGGTGGTGAGTATGAGGTCTGGCATGCATCCCCGGCGATCCGGCTGAAGCGAAGTTTCCCTGCAGGTTCGAGGCTGCGGGTTTCGTGGTTTCATCCGCATGTCATTTACGACGGCCAGGTGTGTGCATGTGTGACGGAGCCGGCCTTTCAGCAGTTGCTGCGTGGTCAGGCTGACGATGTGGAGCGAGCATTTCCGGGCACGGATCGGATGATGTCGCATGATGAGTTGCGAGTGCTGGGCTGGGACGAGAGTTTTCAGCGGACCGGCAAAACGGCGGGTCAGGTTGTCGCGGACAACGTGCGATTTTGTACGGACTATCTGAAGACTTTGCGCAGGGATCGGCGGGTGTTTGTGTGGAGTGACATGTTTGACCCGCATCACAACGCGGTGGATAACTATTATCTGGTGAATGGTGATTTGAGCGGATCGTGGGAGGGGTTATCGCGGGACGTGGTGGTGGTGAACTGGAACTTTGGTGTGCGTGATGAGAGTTTGAAGTTTTTTGCGGAGCGTGGTCATCGTCAGTTGCTGGCGGGCTATTACGACGCGGATGCGCAGCAGATCGGTCGCTGGCTGGACACAGTGCGATCGCAGCGTATTGAGGGTGTGGTGGGTGTGATGTACACGACCTGGAAGCAGGATTATTCACATTTGCGTGAATTTGCGGAGGTCGTGAACCGGTACGAGGGCGTGGTGCCTCGCGAGTGACATTTCGGGCTGCTGCTGGTGCAGAGTTCAGGATTTTGCAGCAAGCTGCTGGCGAACGAAGGCAGTGGTGTCAGCGAGGGCTGGCTTCATTGTTTCCGCGGAACCTCGCCATTTGACTTCGGCGATGCCTTCAGCCAGTCCTTTGCCCCCGATGGTGACTCGCAGTGGTATTCCGATCAGGTCGGCATCCTTGAACTTGAAGCCTGGTCGCTGATCGCGGTCATCCATCAGGACATCCACTCCGGCATCGGTGAGTTCCTGGTAGATGCGTTCTGAGACTTTCATGACTTCGGGATCGGTCACATTGAGCGGGATCAGCATGACGGAGCAGGGTGCAATGCTGAGCGGCCAGATGATGCCATTTTCGTCGTGGCAGGTTTCGACGATTGACGCGACAACTCGAGTCACCCCGATGCCGTAGCAGCCCATGATGATGGGGTGCGAAACTTCCTGTGCATCCACGTAGCTGGCGTTCATGGAGACACTGTATTTTGTACCGAGCTTGAAAACATGCCCAACTTCGATGCCGTGCACCATCTGGAGCGGTGCTGCGCATTTTGGGCAGGGGTCAGATGCTTCGGCGTTGCGGAGGTCGAAGGTTTCGCTGACCGGGAAGTGAGTTCCGGGTATGACACCGGTGAGGTGTGCATCTTTCTGATTGGCACCGATGATGGCGGAGCTGATTGCGACGACATCGTGATCGACGAGGCAGGGGCACTGGATACCGATGGGCCCGGCAAAGCCCACGGGTGCTGCTGTGACCTTGAGGATGGTGGCTTCGTCGGCCAGTTCGACGGATGTGGCCCTGGCAGCGCGGCGGATTTTACCTTCATTGGCGGTATGATCACCGCGGAGCAGGATGGCGACAGGTTTTCCGTCGGCTTTGTAGATGAGGGTTTTGATGAAGGCTTTTGGGCTGGATTTGAGCAGTTTGCTGACCTGTTCGATACTGCCTGCATCGGGTGTGGAGACGAGTTTTGGTGCAGGTGCATCGGCGACAGGCTGAGGCAGTTCTGATTTACGTCCGGTTTCAGCGCGTTCCTGATTGGCGGCGTAGCAGCAGGCGGGGCAGTGGATGACGAAGTCTTCGCCATTGCTGGCGGGAACCATGAATTCGTGCGAGGCATCACCGCCGATGGGCCCGCTTTCTGCTTCAACGGGCAGATATTTCAGTCCGCAGCGTTCGAAGATGCGGCAGTAGGCATTGTACATGGCATCATAGGCAACATTGAGTTGTTCGAGTGATGTGCCGAAGCTGTAGGCGTCCTTCATCAGGAATTCGCTGGTTCGCAGGACTCCGAATCTTGGCCGTTCTTCGTTGCGAAATTTGGTTTGAATCTGGTAGAGGGTGATGGGCAGCTGGCGATAGCTGTTGATGTGTCGGGCCATCAGGTCGGTGATGACTTCTTCGTGAGTAGGGCCGAGTGCGAAGTGCAGCTTGCGATCTCCGCGGCGTGCTTCGAAGTTGAAGAGGACATTTCCGAAGGCATCGCGGCGTCCGGTGCGTTCGAAGATTTCGATTGGCTGGAGTGCGGGCATGAACAGTTCAACGGCCCCGGCTCGATCCATTTCCTGGCGAACGATTTCTGAGACTTTGCGAACGGCGCGGTAGCCGAGGGGCAGCCAGGTGTATGCGCCGGCCATCAATTGCCGGATCATACCGGCGCGCAGCATCAGCTGGTGGCTGGGCACTTCAGCTTCAGCCGGGACTTCCTTCATTGTTGGAATGAATGTCTGGGACCAGCGCATAGGAAACCTGAGCAGACGGGGCAGTGGGGGACGGGGATTGACGTAAAACGACCGCATCTTAGCAGCATTCCCGAAAACTCGTAGACCAACTGCCATGTTTGAGAACCCGCAAAACCGGCGGGATTGGCAGTGATTTGGAATGTTGCAGCCTGGGGTGAAGTCCTGAGGCTGTCAGGGCGGTGGCTGACCGCCTATAGTGTGTGTTCGCATAGTCGGTAATCCGCAGGGTTTGTTCAGGTGAAAGTGCATTCTGCATGGCTCGCACGTTTGTCAGGGAACTGAAGGACGGGGACAGCGTCAATGAGATTTTTCTGCTGGCGGACCGTCAGTTGCGTGCCAATCGCAATGCCAGTCTGTATTTGCTGGCGACACTGCGTGACCGAACCGGGACGATCAGTGGCCTGATGTGGAATGTGTCGGAGTCTGCAGCGCAGGACTACTTGCAGGGTGGTTTTGTCCGTGTGCGCGGCAAGGTGCAGTTGTATCAGGGCAACCTGCAGATGATTGTGGCAGCGATGGATGCGGTGCCGGATGCAGCCTGCAACCCGACTGATTTTCAGCAGCAGCCGCAGGCTCAGGCGGGTCCGCTGCTGATGCGACTGCGGCAGTTGCTCAGTTCAATTCGCTGTCCAGATCTGGGGATGCTGGCGACATGTCTGATGGAGGATGAGGGGCTGGTGACTGCTCTGTGTGCGGCTCCTGCCGGCGTGAAGGCACATCATGCTTATCAGGGCGGGCTGATCGAGCACGTGGTTTCGATGAGTGAAGCGGCTGATCGGCTCAGTCAGGTGTATCCTGCGCTGGATCGGGATCTGTTGCTGATGGGGGTGCTGCTGCACGACATCGGGAAGACTCGCGAACTGGGCTGGGATCCGGCGCTTGTGTATACGGATGAAGGCCAGTTGCTGGGGCATATCCATCTGGGAATGGAAATTCTGAATGAAAAGCTGTCCGTTACAGAGTCTCGTCTGGGGCGTCCGCTGGATTCTGAAAAGGTGTTGCGAGTCAAGCACATGCTGATCAGCCATCACGGGACGAGGGAATTCGGCAGTCCGGCGGTTCCGATGACTCCGGAGGCACTGGCTCTTAACTGCATAGATACTCTGGATTCGAAGCTGCATGAGTTTCAGCGCGTGATCACGGAGGACCTGAACACGGACTCCGCCTGGACTCCATTCAATCCGCGGATGGATCGGCGTCTGTTTAAGGGACGAAGCGGCGGCAACTGAGGGCGAGTTGCTGCGGCGGAATCTGCCGCAGCCGAAAAGCGCCGGCAGCGTGGCTGTGTTGTTTGATCGTCGTCTGCAGAGCCCAGCGGGTGAACCCCCAGGCTCGCGCTGAAAATCTGAGCGCGGCGGGACGAAATGCCGATCACTCGGATACGGCGCTGTGTACCCATCGTTCGTTCGGCAGTTTTTGCCGGATTTGACGCAAGTTATGGTGCCTGTACTGTGAATGCCGGCCGGTGGTCATGCTGAAACGGCGGGATGCCAGCTTGAGAGGACAGCCATGGATTGGCGGAGATTGGTGTTTTTGGTGTGCGCACTTTTGTGGTTGTCGCCGAGGCTGCCAGGGCAGGGGCCTGCGGTGTCGCCGCAGCCAGCGGTGACAGTGTTGGGGGATGTGGCGCGGCCGGGGAAGTTTGCGGTGCAGACGGAAGCCACGGTGCGTGCGGCAGTTGCCGGTGCGACCCCGCTGGGTGATTCGATGAATGTGACGATTCTGCGTCAGGGTCAGCAGCGAGCGCAGTGGTCTCGAGCGATCCGGATGAGTGCCGCCGATAACAGTGAACGGGTGGCAGACGGGGATGTTTTGCTGGTGGAATCTCTGAGTCCGCTGACGCAGCAGCCGGCGCGTAATGCGGTGGTGCGTGGCGGCGGTGTCACGACGGTCGTTTCTCTGGAAGACAATGGAGTGACTGTCAATGACGTGCTGGTGGGGTTGGGTATCCCGGCCGGACCGGGCACGCGACTGTCGCTGTCTGCCCGTCTGCGCAGCCAGCCTCCGATGAATCCAGCCAGTCTTTCGACAGTTGTGCAGCATGGCGATGTGATTTTGGTATCGCAGGCGGATCCGTCAATGGAGCAGTCGCAGGGTGAGCGGTCGAATACTGCGGCGGTTCGTCCGGCGTACTCGGAGTGGGGTGGTGCGGTGGCTCAGGCACCGCCAGTTCCCCCAGTTCCGAACATGTTTGCTGCATCGACGGGGCAGTCGACAACTGGAAATTCGGCGGTAAGTGCACCGCCGAATTTTGGTGCTGTGCCACCGGTACCCATGTCGGAACCGGTAGTGGACTCGGTAGCCGGGAGTGGTTTTGGTGGTGCTGTCGCAGACGTTCCGGGGTCGGCGGGTGGATTTAGCTCAGGGCAGCCACCAGCAGTTAGTGAGCGGGATGTGCGAGAGTTAATGACTCTTGAAGAACAGTTGCAGTCCAGTCCGATTGCCGGCGAATTGTCGACTCATCGAGAGCCTGTTCGAACAACAGCATCTGCGCCGCTTGCGGCGGCTGCGGTGCGACCTCGGGTTACTGCTCCGGCAGCGGATATTGTTGAGTCGGGTGCTGGCGAAATTGGGCAGCCAGCGGGAGCCGCTGGAAATCAGCTGTTGAATGGTTTCGTGGTGGCGGCCTTGTTGTTATCGGGTTGCTGGGTACTGGCGAAGTCTGTCACGGTTTCCGGTCGAGTGGTTACGGAACGGGTTTCGGATGTGTCGGCCGCACCTGTCATGGGCCCGGTTCCGCAAATGTCTCCGGCTGTGGTGTCTCAGCCTGTGGTGTCTCAGCCTGTGGTGAAACAGCCTGTGGTGAAACAGCCTGTGGTGAAACAGCCTGTGATGTCTCAGCCTGTGATGTCTCAGCCTGTGGTGTCTCAGCCTGTGGTGTCTCAGCCTGTGGTGTCTCAGCCTGTGATGTCTCAGCCTGTGATGTCTCAGCTTGTGATGTCTCAGCCTGTGATGTCTCAGCTTGTGATGTCTCAGCCTGTGATGTCTCAGCCTGTGATGTCTCAGCCTGTTGTTATGGCTCCTGTTTGTGAACCTCCCGTTGCCGCTGGTCCGACGATGTCGGCGGGTGCTTTTTCGATATTACGTACGGAGCCATTGCCGTCGGGTGTGTCTGGGGTGGCTGGTTCGTCGGGGATTTCGTCGGTGGTTGCGGCCGCGGTTCCGGATGGTCTGGAGGATTTGCTGCGGAATCAGGTTCCGGTGGAAGCGAGTGCATTGCGACTGCCCCCGGGAGTGCAGATTTATGGTCGTCCGAACAGGCCGCAGGTGCTGCGACTGGATCCTCCTCAGGCAGCAGCGGCAGGGCCTCATTTTATGGCGGGCGTGCGGCAGGGGCGTGGCGACGTTGTGCAGGAGGCGGCATCTGGTGAGACGGCGGCAGAGCAGCGTCTGTCCCGTCTGGCTCGTCCTCTTCGCGGCACCAGCGGGAATTTGCGGGGTTAGGGCAGTGCGTGGTTTGGTGAGTTTCGACTGAGTTGTGTTTGGCAGATGAAAACCGGAACAAAACCATGATCTGTTCGCTTGATTTTGGCTGCGGTACTCTGCGGAGTCTGTGTCGTTCGGGTGGTCCGGGTTCGCGTCTGCAGCGTCTGGAGATGCGATCTGAGTATGCGGCGGTACCGGATACTGCGCTGCATCGGCGAGCGTTGAGCGACCAGGGTGTGCCGTATGCGCTGGGTGAGGGGGTGTTGTTAATTGTCGGGAACGATGTCGAGCGGACTCGCTGGCTGACCCGAATCCCGGCGACTCCTTTGTTTCCGGGTGGTCGGGTCCCCCGCACAGATGCTCCTGCGAGGCAATTGCTGCACATACTGACCGGGTGTTTGTTGCCGTCGGCGGGACGAGGGGAGGATTTGTGTGTGCTGATTGCTCCTGCGGCGGACGCCAGCGGTGCAGAGGACGAGTTATTGCGGGCTGAGTCTGCGGGCGGAGTGGCATTTTTGCGTCGTCTGGTTGAGATGTTGGGATTTCGAGCGGTTGAGTTAGGTGCGGCTGAGGCTGCTTTGCTGTCGGCGTGGCCTGACAGTCAGTACACTGGTATCAGTATTGTGCTGGGCGCGGAATCGAGCAGCTGGTGTTTGGCGCGGCGTGGACTGGTGCAGTTTGCGGGCTGGTTGCCGGCTGGCGGTAACTGGGTTGATGCGGAGCTGGCGAAGCAGTTGCGTCTGCATGTGTGGGATGCGGACGGTGCAGCGTATCTGGACACGCCGCGGGTGAGCAGCTGGCGTCGGCAGCAGTCTGTGGATGTGCGTCAGCCGCGTGACGAGCAGGAGCAGCTGCTGAGTCGTCTGGTACGGTCTGTGCTGCAGCAGCTGGCCATGGCTGTACTGCAGCATCTGGAGCAATCGGAGGGGCTGGTACAGTCTTTGCGTCCGGTGCAGGTCGTGCTGGCGGGTGGCTTTGGGGCTGTATCTGGGGTGCCGGAGTTGCTGGCGGAGCAGTTGTCGGCTGCGGCTGGCGGTGTGCAGCGATTTTTGGTGCAGCGAGCGACTGCGCCTGATACGGCGGTCCTGCGCGGGGGGCTGATCTACGGCGAGCTGGAGCAGCGATTGCAGCGGGGCTGGGCGGCCTGATGGGTGTTGCCGGGGGCTGGTGGCAGGTGTTGAGAGGGGTTTCCAGTGGACATCGCTGTCTGAAATCTCGTTCGCAGGTTCGGTAAATCGTTGGAATTGCCTCCAGTCCGTCAGGAATTCGCCCCATTTTACTCCTGAGACTTTGGCGTTGAGTCGGATTGCCGATAGACTCATGGCGGGCAGATTTCTGCTCCTTTGAATCGACCGAGCAATTTCCGAAAAGCAGCGCATGGCAATTCTTCCAATTATCGATCCGTCCTCCAGTAGTGCTCAGTCTCTTGCGGCGCCGGCGGTTTCCGGTCAGGTGAAGGGGCGTTACGCGTTTATTACACTGGGATGTCCCAAGAATCTGGTGGACAGCGAGACGATGCTGGGTTCGTTGTCTCGCGAGGGTTACGAGCTGGTTTCTGAACCGGAGGGATCTGACTTTGTTGTGATCAACACCTGTGGATTCATCGAGAGTTCTCGAGCGGAATCTCGTTCTGTGATTCAGGAGATGCTGGACCTGAAGAAGGCTGGCGGGACTCGTGGGGTGATAGTGGCGGGCTGTCTTCCTGAGCGGCTGGAGCAGGATGGGGGATTGCTGAAGCAGATGCCTGAGATTGACCATGTGGTGGGTGTATTTGGTCGCGACGAGATAACGAAGGTGGCTGATCGTCTGGTTGGGGGAGCTCGTGAGCAGCGTGAGTTGTTCCGTCCGGCGCCGATTCGAGCGATGAACGATCAGTCTCGTCTGCGAATTACCCCGCAGCACTACGCTTATCTCAAGATTTCGGAAGGTTGTGACAGGACGTGTACGTTCTGTTCCATTCCATCGATGCGTGGCAAGCACGTCACTAAGCCGGTTGAGATGGTGTTATCAGAGGCGCGTGAGCTGGTGTCGGACGGTGTCCGCGAGCTGATCCTGGTTGCTCAGGACACAACTTATTACGGGATGGACCTGTACGGCGAGGTTCGTCTGGCGAAGTTATTGCGTGAACTGGAGCAGGTTGAGGGGCTGGACTGGATTCGCCTGATGTATCTTTATCCGATCAATTTCACGGATGAACTGATCAGTGTGATTGCGGATTCATCTGTGATTCTGCCATATCTGGACATGCCTTTGCAGCACATCAATTCTGCTGTGCTGAAGCGGATGCAGCGGCGTGTGAACGGCGAGCAGACTCGTGATCTGATTGGTCGTCTGCGTGAGCGGATTCCGAATGTGGTATTGCGAACAACCTTTATCACTGGATTTCCGGGGGAGACAGACGAGCAGTTTGAGGAGTTGCGCAAGTTTGTTGAGGAGGTTCGTTTTGAGCGTCTGGGAGTTTTCACTTATTCGCTTGAACCCGGGACACCTGCGGTGCGTTTGGATGGCCATCTTCCTGAGGACGTGAAGGAGGCTCGGCGTGACGAACTGATGGCTTTGCAGCAAGAGATTGCATTTGAGCATGCGGAGCGGCTGGTGGGATACGAGCTGGACGTGTTGATTGACGAGGAGATTGGCGACGGAGTTTATGCCGGGCGTACGTTTGCGGACGCACCGGAGATTGATTCCACGGTGATCGTCACTGGAGCCGAGCTGGAGCCGGGTGATATGGTTCCGGTCGAGATTCTGGAGCGTGACGGTTATGATCTGGCGGGGATAGTCAGTTTTTCTGATGAAGACGAGCATGAGGAAGACGCATGAGCCGTGCGTTGGTACTTTTGGTGTTCCTGGTGGTGTGGCTGCGTTCCGGTTTGGGGTGCTGTGCCGCTGCGGACGAAGTGCGTCCGATGGCGACTGCAGTAGTGCGGCTGTCAGCTGAGCGTGTGGGTGAGCAGTTGCAGGCGTGGCTGCAGCAGTCTGGTGCTGATGCGGCGAAAATTGATGCTGGAATGGCAGTGTGGCGGCAGGGTATTGCGGGATCAGCGGCAACTGCTGAAGAGACGCTGGATTTGTTGCTGTCAAGTCTGGCGGCGGCGGATGACGAGACGGCTGGGCTGGTGCAGGCCTGCCATGCCGGGCAGCCTCCGGCACCGCAGCAGTATGAGGGGGTGAAGGCAGCTCCCTTTTACCGAGACAATGTGCGTATCTGGCATGCTCGTGCGCTGGCACAGCAGCGTTACTATGATGAAGTGTGTGCCTTGCTGTCGGACATTTCGGTGCAGGGTTTGGTGGATCCGGCGGCGTTGCTGTTTTACCGGGGTATCAGTCGACTGAAGCTGATGCAGAAGTCTGTGGCTGCGGACGATCTGGCCTTGTTGTTGAGCAACACAGCGGATGTGCCGGTGCGTTTTCGTGCTGTGGCCGAGCAGCTGCGAGAGGAGTCGTCAAAGCCGGCGGGTCCGCTGGGTGAGGTGGCTCAACTGATGTCGGACGTGCAGCGCAGGCTGGATTTGGGTGTAGCAGACGAGCCGGTGCAGAAGCGTGAGGACGAGGTTGTGGCAGCTTTGGACAAGCTGTTGAAGGAACTGGAGGATCAGCAGAAACAACAGCAGCAGCAACAGCAGGGTCAGGGGCAGGGGGGCAATTCACCGCAGCCGCAACAGGCTGGCGGGCAGGCACAGGTGCGTGGTGCGGCTGGTGCGGGCGAGGCTGAGCGGAAGGAACTGAGTGAGAATGGGGCGTGGGGAATGCTGGATAAGGAGCGGGAGGCGCAGGCGAAGGAGTTAATTCGTCAGCAGTTTCCACCGAATTTCCTGGACGCCATCAGCCGGTATACTCGAAAGATTGCCGAGCAAAAAAAGTGAATTTTGTGGACGCTGACGGGCGGTCGTGTAATGGGGGGGGGCAGCGGGATGAATCTGCTGGTATTGCTGTGTTGTTTGCTGCCGGCATTTCCGGGGGAAGTGCGACTGTCGCTGGCAGACGGGACCGGGCGTTCCGGTGATTTGAAGTTGTTCGACGGTCAGCGGCTGGTGTTGCAGTCGGACGGCCAGCAGGTGGAGGTCCCGGCGGCAGAGGTGTTGCAGCTGGAGTTTCGCCAGGCGAGCTCGGAGGAATCCTCAAATGATTCTGCGGCGGTGCCGGTGCAGCGAGTCTATCTGAGGGATGGATCTGAGTTTTCCGGTGAGGGGCTGCAGCGTGCGGCTGCGGAGGTGCTGTTGCGGTCTGAGGTGTGGGGTGATTTGCGGATTCCTGTGAACTCAGTGTCTGCGGTGCGTTTGCAGGCGCAAATGCCGGCGTTTGCCGAGCAGTGGGGTACGTTTCAGCAGCGTAAGTCGGAGAAGGACTTGCTGATCGTGGTCAAGCGGGATGGCAGTGGTCTGGATTTTTTGAGTGGAATAGTGAGTGCGATTGGTTCTGAGGCTGTTGAATTCCTGCTGGATGGCGAGAAGGTTCCGGTTCCGGCTGCTCGGGTATACGGGGTGGTTTTTGGACGTTCGGAGAATTCCGGTGCAGTGCCTGCCGGGGGAGTTCGGGTGTTGCTGGCGAATGGTGATGTGCTGCGTGGCAGAGAGCTGCGTCTTGCGGAAGATCGACTGCAGTTACAGGGCTCGTGGGGGCAGTCTTTGCAGTGTGAAGCTGGAAAGTTGCGGCTGGCGGATCTGAGTGGTGAGCGATTGTCTTATTTGTCAGAGCTGCCGGTGCTGCGTGAGGCGTTGCTGTCTGCTGATCCGGAGGGCAGTTTGCTGGACGGTTTGGTGGATACTGAGACTCAGCGGCGTTTGTTTTCACCTCGCCGCGATCGTGTTCTGCAGGGTGGTGGGCGTCTGCGTCTGCGTGGTCAGGAGTATTTGCGGGGGTTGTGTGTGCATTCGCATTCGGTGCTGTCGTGGGCACTGGACGGGCGTTACGAGACTTTGGAGCTGACGGCTGGTGTTGATGATGAGGTGGCGTTCAATGCGGGCGCGGGGCATGCGGTTCGACTGGTGATTCGAGCAGACGATGCTGTCGTGTTTGATCGTATGATTGCTGCGCAGGATCCGCCGTTGCCTGTGCGTCTGTCGGTTTCTGGCAAGTCAACGCTGGAGGTCGAGGTGGACTTTGGGGATGGCAGCAGTATTTGCGACTGGCTGGATCTGGCGGATGCCCGGTTATGGCTGAATCAGCAAAAATGAACGAATTCAAAGTTGTTGCAGGCTTGATTCTGGCGTGTGTCTCGCGGTTGTCGGGAACGTGTGGCGGGGATGGTTGCAATCTCTGAAATTGACGAAGAGACTGTGGCACTCGCTGTGTCGTGTAGCAGGTTTTGTCGCGGCATTTGAAGACCAGTTTGTTCAGGAAATTCCATGCAGAAGACGTTGCCATTTGACGAGCAGTTTATTCGCCGGCTGACAGAGACCTGGCCGACTCCTTTTTACGTTTACGACGAGGCGGGTATCCGTCGCACGTGCCGTGAGCTGAATGCTGCATTTGCGTGGTCACCGGGATTTCGCGAGTACTTTGCTGTGAAGGCATTGCCGAATCCCTGGATTGTGCGGATTGCCAAAGAAGAGGGTCTGGGTGCAGACTGTTCCAGTCTGCCAGAGTTGTATTTGTCTGAGCGAGTGGGACTGAGCGGCGAGGACATTATGTTCACGTCCAACAACACGCTGGCTCACGAGTACCGCAAGGCGGTGCAGCTTGGCGCGATTGTGAATCTGGATGATCTGACTCACATTGATTACCTGCGGGAGCATGTGGGTCTGCCGGAGTTGCTGTGTTTTCGGTACAACCCCGGTTCGGCTCGCGAGGGCAACGTGATTATCGGGAAGCCGGAAGAGGCCAAGTATGGTTTTACCGAGCAGCAGTTGTTTGAGGGTTATCGCAAACTGAGGGATGCCGGGGTTCGGCAGTTTGGTTTGCACACAATGGTGGCCTCGAACGAACTGAATGGCGAGTTTTTTGTCGAGACAGCTCGCATGCTTTTTGATTTGGCGCTGCGACTGCACTCGGAGCTGGGGATTCGAATTGAGTTTGTGAATCTGGGTGGCGGAATTGGAATTCCGTATCGTCCGGAGCAGCGTGCCGTGAATCTTGCTCAGGTTGGGGAATGGATTCGTGAGCTTTATGAGCGGATGATTGCCGGGACGGCGCTGCATCCTCTGAAGCTGCTGATGGAGAATGGCCGGATGATTACTGGTCCGCATGGATATTTGGTGACGACAGCTGTGCATCACAAGAGCATTTATCGCGATTACGTCGGAGTTGATGCGTGCATGGCGAATTTGATGCGGCCGGGGATGTATGGTGCTTATCACCACATAACAGTGCTGGGCAAGGAGCAGGCGCCGCATGATCATGTCGTGGATGTGGTGGGGTCATTGTGTGAGAACAACGACAAGTTTGCGGTACAGCGATCTTTGCCGGCGGTGGATCGTGGCGATCTTCTGGTCATTCATGACTCGGGTGCTCATGGACATGCCATGGGGTTTCAGTACAACGGGAAGCTGCGTTGTGCTGAGTTGCTGCTGCGTTCCGACGGCAGTGTTCGTCAGATTCGTCGGGCCGAGACGGCAGAGGACTATTTTGCCACGCTCGATTTCACTGAGCTGAATGCTGAGAGGTGATTTGTGGTACAGATTGATGAGCAGCGTGCAATTGACCGAGTGATGGATCTGATTGCGATTCCGGGCGGCAGTGGTGCGGAGTCGGGAGTCTCGAAGTGGATTTCCGATCAGTTGCGTGCGGCCGGTGTACCAGAGTCGGCAATTGAGATTGATCGTGCTCACAAGCGAATTCCGGTGGGGGGGGACACGGGCAATCTGATTGTGCGGTTGCGTGGTACGCGTCGCGGGGCTCGCCGTTTGCTGATGGCGCACATGGACACAGTGCCTCTGGCGGTGGGGGCGAAGCCTGTTCGTGAGGGGGACTGGATTCGACCGGCATCAGCATCAACTGCTCTGGGTGGCGACAATCGTGCTGGCTGCGCTGTGGTACTCACGGCGCTGCTGGAGGTATTGTCGCGTGGGCTGGATTATCCGCCGCTGACTTTATTGTTTACGGTTCAGGAGGAGACTGGACTGCGTGGTGCGCGGTGGTTGACGGCGTCAAAACTGGGGCGTCCGGCGTTGTGTTTTAACTGGGATGGTCGAGATCCTGCAGCATTGATAGTGGGGGCGGTTGGTGCCAGCAATCTGTCGATTGAGATTGAGGGGATAGCCAGTCATGCGGGAGCACATCCGGAGGATGGGGTGAATGCGGCCGTGGCGGCAGCGCTGGCCATTGGGCAGCTGCAGAAGTCTGGCTGGCACGGTCAGATTCGTCGAGGACGGCAGCGGGGCACCAGTAATCTGGGAGTCATTCGCGGCGGTGATGCTACGAATGTTGTGATGCCGCTGGTGCAAATTGAGGCAGAGGCGCGGAGCCACGATTCGGAGTTTCGGGCTCAGATTGTGACGGCCTGGCGTTCTGCCTTTGAGTCGGCGACGGCTGCACTGAGTAATGCGGGCGGTCAGTGTGGGGTGTTACGGTTTACAGAGGAGCTCAGATATGAGCCTTTCCGGATGTCTCCTGAGACGGCCTGTGTTGTGTCGGCTGGTGCGGCAGTGCGGGCAGTGGGGCTGAAACCGGCGACGCAGATCTGTGACGGCGGACTGGATGCAAACTGGCTGGCTGTACACGGCTTTCCTGCTGTTACGCTGGGATGTGGACAGCACAACATTCATACAGTGCGTGAGCGACTCAGTATTCCGGAGTATCTGCAGGGCTGCCGCGTGGCGACTCTGCTGGCATCTGCGACCGAGTCCTGATTTTGGCTGGTGATTCAGGCACTGGGTTTCATGCGGGAGTAGAGCGACAGGATTTCGTACAGGTCCGCTGAGACTCGCACGTCATCATCTGCGAAGTCGGCGACCCAGGTGCGATCCCAGATGATGGCGTCAGAGAGGATGCGAGTGAGTTCACCGAGCTTGATGGTAGTTTCGGGCTCGTGGAGCACCGCGGCGTCCGATTCATCGGAGCCTGTGAAAAGTCTGAGTCTGGGACGCATCCGTGTTTCCCTGTTTTCCTGGTTGCCGGTACCCGTTCAGTCAGCAGAGGCTGTCTGATTCCCCCCGGGGTTGCGGCTGATTTCTGCCAGTGTTATCGGGCGGTGTGGCGCGGGGGCTTCATCAAAATTTCCGATTGGGTAAGCAGTGCGGATTTCGCCGGGAAAAGGGCTGAATCTGTCTGAAACGATTCAAGTTTCGCCATTTTTTCGGGAGTGGATAGTGCAGCAAAAAGTGCCTGGAGCGGGTTTGCGAGGCTGGAATCGGCGTTTTGGGATCTGGGGGGAGTTTGTTGGTGGCCTTGCGGTGTCGGAAGTTTGCAAAGACTCTGATGGCAGTGTGAAACGTTGGGTTGGAGGTCTCTGGAGTGTTCCGTTTCCTGGAAATCCCGCTAGAATTAAGGCATGAAGGTCTTTACAGGAATAGCGGTTTCGCCGGGGATTGAGGCGGGTCCGGTGCTGGTATTGGGATCGGAGAACTTCCGAATTCCTCGTGTATATCTCACGCGCGATGCCGTGGACACTGAGCTGAACAGGTTTCACCAGGCATTGGAGCATGTGTGTGCGGACATCCGCGAGAACGAGCAGCTGGTTTCTTCCCAGCTGGGTGAGCAGTATGGAGCGATCTTTTCTGCTCATTTGCAGATGGCGGGTGATCCGCGTCTGATCCGTGAGGTTGAGGGATTGATTCGGGATCAGTGCCGATCACCGGAATTTGCTGTCAGCCGAGTGTTGCGGGGGTATGCGAGTCAGCTGCAGAAGATGGGGAATCAGTACCTTTCGGAGCGTGCGCTGGACATTTTTGATCTGGAGAAGCGGCTGCTTGGCAAGCTGTTGGGTGCCAGTCGCGAAGAGCTGCGGAATCTGTCGGCTCCTGTGATTCTCCTGGCTCACGACCTGACGCCGGGTGAGACGGCGTCGCTGGATACTCGTTTTGTGCTGGGTTTTGCTACGGAGGTGGGTGGTCGCACGAGTCACACGGCCATTTTGGCGGGGGCGCTGGAAATTCCCGCGGTGGTAGGTTTGGGTCGCTGTCTGGCTCAGGTTTCTGGTGGTGAGACAGCGATACTGGACGGGGATCGTGGTCAGGTTATTGTGGAACCGGACTTAGAATCTCTGAGTCGAGTTGAGCGTTCGCGTGCGCGGCGGCATTTGGTCCGGGAGCGTCTGGGGCGGATCAACAATCTTCCGGCGGAGACTCAGGATGGTCAGCGAGTGCAGTTGAGTGGAAACATTGAGTTTCCTGAGGAGGTTGGTTCCTGCATGCAGCGCGGGGCTGACGGGATTGGGCTGTATCGAACGGAATTTTTGTTTTTGAGTGGCAATCGTGAGCCATCGGAGCAGGATCATTATGAGGCTTATTGTCGGGTGCTGGACGCCTGTGGTGAGCGACCGGTAGTGATTCGGACACTGGACCTTGGTGCCGACAAGGTTCCGCAGTTGCTGCAGAGCCAGTTTGAGGAGTCATCGAACCCCATGCTGGGTTTGCGGAGTATCCGTCTGAGTCTTCAGAGTACTCCGATGTTCAAGCGGCAGTTGCGAGCGATTTTGCGGTCTTCTGTGCGAGGCAACGTGCGGATTATGTTTCCGCTTGTGTCATCATTGCTGGAGTTTCGTCAGGCGAAGATGATTCTGATGGATGTGATGGAGGATCTTGAGGAGGAGGGTGTACCGTTTCAGCGTAACCTGCCGGTGGGGATGATGGTTGAGGTACCATCGGCGGTGATTCTTGCTGAGGAATTTGCGAGGGAAGTGGACTTCTTTTCGATTGGTACAAACGACCTGATTCAATACACTTTGGCCTGTGACCGTTCAGATCCGACGGTGGCTGGCCTGTATCGGGCTGGTGATCCATCGATTCTGAGGCTCATACGGATGGTGCTAAAGGCAGCGGACCGGCATGGTAAACCGGTAACAGTCTGTGGTCAGATGAGTTCTGAACCGCGATTTGTGCCGTTGTTGCTGGGCATGGGGCTTCGCAGTCTCAGTGTGACTCCGCAGTCGATTCCTCTGCTGAAGGAAATCATCAGAAGTCTGCCGATTTCTGAGGCGGAGCGGATAGCTCAGCATGCCTGTCAGCTGGATCTGGCGCGGGATGTGGAACATTATCTGCAGGGAGAGTTGTCGAGGTTATGTCCTGATCTTATCAACGGCAATGACTTCTGAAGACCGGCTTTACGGGTGGTTTTCGGGATTGCTGTTGTTTTGAAATACAGTGTCAAAGGGATCCTGGTGATTTTCGAGTATTTCAGTTTTGGCTGAGTGCTCAGTGATTGTCAGGTCTATGTTGTCACGAATGCGGCGGCAGGTGACGTTCGCCTGTCGTGCTGAGAACATATCTGGTGTCACGTAAATGCGTGCCGCTGAATTGGCGGGGTGCACAGAATTAGGCTGTGTGATCCGCGCAGACTGAAAGAGTGTCATGAAGAAGGAAATGCTGATTAATGTGCTCCAGCCGGAGGAGAGCCGGATTGCCATCGTTGAGGATGGTGTGCTGGAGGAGTTGTATGTGGAGCGCAGCAGTGCTGAGAACTATGTTGGCAACATTTACAAGGGGCGAGTGGTCAACATTGAGCCCAGCATTCAGGCGGCTTTCGTGGACTTTGGCGTGGGTCGCAATGGCTTTCTGCATGTGAGTGACGTGGAGTTTCAGTATTACCGTCATTTGGTGAAGGAGGGCGGTGAGGACGATCGCGAGCAGCGTGAGTTGTCTCGAGGAGGTCCTCCGCCGAAACATCTGAACGAGAGAAATGCTCGCAACAAGCCGCCGATTCAGAAGATTTTTCAGCGTGGCAGTGAAGTGCTGGTCCAGGTCATCAAGGAGGGCATTGGCAACAAGGGCCCGACTCTTTCGACCTATATTTCGATTCCGGGTCGTTATTTGGTGCTGATGCCGGGTTTGCAGCGAGTGGGTGTCAGCCGCAAGATTGACGACGAGAAGACTCGGCGTCGTCTGCGGCAGACGATGAAGTCCATTCAGCCGCCTGAAGGTCTGGGTTTTATCATCCGCACGGCGGGGATTGACCGTGAGGAGTCTGATCTGAAGCGGGACCTCAGTTATTTGCTGCGGTTGTGGGAAACGATTGTGACTCGTCTGAAAAAGACGCCGTCTCCTGCGGGCATCTATGAAGAAAGTGACATGATCATTCGTACGATCCGAGATATCTATACGAATGAGATTGATACGGTTTTGATTGACGAGGACGGTGCCTTTGAGCGAGCTCGTGAGTTCATGAAGATTGTCATGCCTTCGCATGTCAATCGCATTCAGCGGTATGCTGGTTCGGAGCCGCTGTTCAACAAGTATGGAATTGAGAGTGAGATTGCGCGGATCCATGATCGGCACGTGCCGCTTCCGGGCGGGGGATCTTTGGTGATTGATCAGACGGAAGCGCTGGTGGCGATTGATGTGAACAGCGGAAGTTTCCGTGCAGACAATGATCCGGAGAAAAGTGCCTATCAGATGAATCTGAAAGCTGCTGATGCAATTGCACGACAGATTCGTTTGCGGGACCTTGGCGGCGTCATTGTTAATGACTTTATTGACATGCGTGACGAGCGTCATCGACGTGGTGTTGAGCGAGCACTGCGAGATGCGGTCGAACGTGACAGGGCTCGTACGAGGGTTCTTAGAATCAGCCCATTTGGTCTGATTGAAATGACTCGTCAAAGAATCCGACCTTCTTTGCGACGATCTGTGTATGAGAACTGTCCGTCCTGTAATGGAGTCGGGCAAGTGAAGACTGCGGAAAGCCTGTCAATTGAGGTGATGCGACTGGTGATGTCTGCAGCTGCTCACGAGCAGGTTTCCAGGATCATGATTGAAGTGCATGATCGTGTCGGCAACTACCTCAACAACCGCAAGCGGAAGGATTTGATCCGGATTGAGGACGAGAATGAGGTGGAGATTGTGATTGTCACGAAGTCAGACGTGTCGTTTGAGCACATGACTTTTCGGCCTGAGGACTCTGCGGGTCGCGAGGTTACTCAGATCTGAAGCAGTTTGCGTTTGGCCGTTGATGTAAAAGACCGCCAGGGTGTTCTCTGGCGGTTTTTTTGGTTCTTCGGGTATTTGTGTGGGCAGGCGGCTTTCTGCAGCTCCACCGACGAAGGCAGAAAACCCCGGGCTTTGAACAAATTGACATCACCAAGAATCGTGGAACGCGATGGTCCGCCGAGGCGTTTTTCTCACTCGCATGCTGAGCCTCATCTGCCTGCTCCTCAGCGCCTCGACCCACAAGATTCCCGGATGGACCTTTTTTTGTGGGGCAGAGTTGTGATTCGCTTTAGTTCTTGTCTTTTGCGAGCACGTGTACGGCAGCTTTGCGAACGTTTTCATCTGGGTGTTGTTGCAGGCTGTGAGCATCATTGAGGCTCAGTATGTTTGCGGGTATCGAGTTGTTTTCGAGGGCTTTCAGCAGCAGCAGGCAGCGTTCCGGAGTGCGGGTAAGTGCAGTGATGGCCAGTTGTTGATTTTCGGCGGTGAAGCCTGGCAGGTGGTTAACGAGTTCAGCGGCTGCTTCCGGTGCCGGGATATCTCCAAGTGCGCTGATGGCACCCATTTGGAGTTCCGGGTGGGTGTTGGGTTTCAGCTGCGGCAGCAGCGAGGAGAGTGCCTGTTCCGTTGGCAGCAGCGCGAGTATTCGCAGTGCGTCGTAGCGTGTGCCTGCGGGGACCTGCTTGTCCAGTGCCATTGTTTTTGCAAGTTGCAGAGTGCGGTTCCAGCGGTTGAGTGTTTCGGGGGTGTTGAACTGACTGGCGGCGAAGAGTTCGTGTGGCCAGAGTCCGCTTTGTGTGACTCCATTGATCAGTCCGCCTCCGATCACGACGGCCTGCCAGTGTTGCAGCGGACTATCGGGAGCGGGCA
>Ga0169931_10003435_pt1 | contig 25126 bp, 25 predicted proteins | sample Kivu_15m_20L_FD_129675 | JGI IMG/M metagenome (GOLD analysis project Ga0169931, IMG submission 129675) | Freshwater microbial communities from Lake Kivu, Western Province, Rwanda to study Microbial Dark Matter (Phase II) - Kivu_15m_20L... | ecosystem: Environmental > Aquatic > Freshwater > Lake...
CCCTTCTTGTTTGCCGACGAACCCACCGGCAATCTGGACAGTGCCACGGGGACACAGGTCATCGAGCTGCTGCTCTCGATGCATCGGGACTATGGCACCACGCTGGTTTTGGTCACACATGACCCGACCCTCGCCGGCCAGATGCAACGGGTCGTGTCCCTGCGGGACGGCCGTATCGAATCCGATCGAGTGCTCTCCGATGCCATCGGCGCTACAGGCTCCTGCGCGTGACTCGCTTTCTCTTGAAGATGGCCTGGCGGGAAACCCGCGCCTCCTGGCGGCACTTTCTCTATTTTCTGATCTGCATTGCGGTCGGCGTCGGAGCGCTGGTGGGCGTCTCCCTCTTTGCCGTCAACGTGGAACAATCAGTCACCCGAGAAGCTCGCGGGTTGCTGGGGGGCGATCTGGAGATTCGCCTCTCCCGTCCGATGAGTCCCGCCGGGCTGGAGTATCTGGCCTCCCTGGCCCGCCGGGCCATCGTGCTGACGCATGTCAGCGAGCTGGTGGCGATGGCCGCGCGGACTGATGGCGGGAAGCCAGGCGGACAACCCACGCAACTGGTCGAATTGAAAGCCGTTGAGGCCCTCTATCCATTGTATGGGGCCTTGCGTATTGAACCGGTCCGCCCACTGTCGGAACTTCTGTTTCCTCCGTCGGGCCACTGTCTCTCCCAGCCTTGTCACGGTGCGGTCGTGCAGGAAGCGGTCTTGATCAGAATGGGGCTCGCGGTCGGTGATCGCATCACGATCGGCCAAGCGATGTTTCTGATCACCGGCGTTGTCCGGACCGAGCCGGACCGGATGGCCAACGCCTTCAGTGTCGGCCCTCGGGTGTTGATTTCACGGGAAGGACTTCGGGAGACGGATCTGATCAAGGTCGGCAGCCGTGTGCGCGAACGATACTTGTTAAAAACATCATCTTCGACGGCGGCTGATCCGCTGCTCTATGAGTTGCGGGGGCGTCTTGCAAGCGATTCTCCGCGAGTCTCGACCTACCGCGACGCGCAACCGCCGTTGAAGCAATTTCTCGACCAGCTCACGCGCTATCTGGGGTTGATCGGCCTCACCGCGCTGTTCATCGGCGGCCTCGGCGTGGCCACGTCCGTCCACGCCTTTCTGCGGGACAAGCTGGCCACCATCGCGATTCTCAAAACTCTCGGCGCCGAATCCCGCACCATCATCTCCATCTATATTCTACAAGCCCTGTTGTTAGGACTTGCAGGCAGTCTCGGCGGACTGGCGATTGGCATGGGGCTCGACCGCGGAGTCCCGTGGGCCATTACTACCTGGTTCGATTCCGGCCTGATCGAGCAGTTGGGATTCATGTCCGGTCTGACGCGGCATTCCCTCCTTCCGTTGGGGAAGGGCCTGGCGCTGGGTTTGCTCACGACGCTGTTGTTTGCGCTGTGGCCGCTCTTGACCATTCGTGAGGTCAAGCCATTTGCCATCTTCCGGCGCGAGGTGACATCGGCCGAACGGCCTGTGGCGGTCGGATTGTTCGGGGGACGATTCGGGTGGGCACGCGTCGATTCTCACAAGTTCGCGGTGGGTCTCGTCATCGGATTGGGATTGGCGGTTCTCTCGGTCTGGCAGGCGGGCTCGTGGAGGGTGGGGTCCTTGTTCCTTGCGGCCTTTGCCCTGGCGATCGCCTTGCTCGGTGGCGCGTCCTGGCTGGTCATGCGGGGGGGGGCGTGGCTGCCCCATGTTCATCCGCTGGCTGTTCGCCAGGCGATCGGCAATATCGTCAGGCCGGGAAGCCAGGCGGTAAGTGTGACGATAGCTATTGGAATCGGCGTGATGGTGATGGTCACGGTCGCGCTGGTGGAACGAGCGCTGCTGCGGCATGTGGGTGAGAACCGTCCGCAGGATTCTCCAACTTTTTTCTTTATCGACATTCAGCCGGATCAGGCCGAGGGCATGATGTCATTGCTCCGTGCGCGCCAGGGAGCGATCCCTCCCAAATTGACGCCACTGGTCCGTTCACGTTTGGCGGCCATTGATGGCCAGCCGGTCAAGGTGGACGCTTTGTCCGAGGAAGAGGAACGGGCCCGGCGCGCGGGAGACAAAGAGGCGCGGCGAAAAAATTGGTATCTGACACGCGAGTACGTCCTGACTTTTTTGGACGAGCTTCCCAAGGATAACCAGATCGTCAAGGGCGCGTGGTGGTCTCCCGGACAGGTGTTTGCCACTCCGCTGGTCTCCCTTGAAGAAGAGGCGGCCTATGCACTGGGCCTCGATGTCGGACAGACCCTCACGCTCGATATTCAGGGCACGATGCTCGCCGCGACGGTGGGGAGTATCCGCAAGGTGGAGTGGGGCAACTTCTCCACCAATTTTTATATGATTCTCTCGCCCGGTTCGCTGGACGGGGCGCCGCTGACGTATGTCGCCACGGTGCGTGTGCCTCCGGCGGATGACGTGCCGTTGCAACAGGCCGTGGTCGCCGCCTTTCCCAATGTGACGGCCATCAATGTCGGCGATGTGCTGGCCAGTTACGCGCGCATGCTGGATCGGCTGTCGCTGGCCATCCTCGCCGTCGCCCTGTTCTGCGTCGTGACCGGCGGGCTGGTCATGGGCGCGGCCCTCGCCGCCACCCGCTATCGCCGGCTCTATGAGTCCGTCATTCTCAAGGCGCTTGGCGCGACGCGTCACATGATTGCGCTTTCGTTCGCGATCGAATATGCGTTGCTGGGGCTGGTCGGGGGAGGCATTGGCATCGGCTTGGCCAGCGCCTTGTCGTGGGGCATCCTCACATTTCTCTTCGACCTGCCATGGAGCTTGGCCCCATCCGTCCTGCTGCGGGGAATGGGCCTGACGATGCTGCTCACCCTGGCCGTCGGATTTCTGAGCACCTATCGGCTGCTCGGCCAGCGGCCCTTGGCTGTGCTCCGCCACGAATAGCCATCAGGGCTTACTGTATTTCAGGAAGAACGGAACTGTTGCGCCAGGTTCGACCGTTCCCGCTCGTGAAACGCCACAGCGATGCGGAGCTCCTCAAGGTATTGCGCCAGGGTCTTTCCGCCAAGATCGATCTTGCGCGTGTGGAAAAATTCCCGCACATCCTGCTCCAGTTCCGGTGTCGCGAGGCAGACGACACCTCCGCACATCCGCCGGAGGCCCTGCTTCGGGAACAACTGATCCATCCGATCCCAGTTCGTTTTCACAAAATCCCAGGCCTGCTCACGGCCAGACACATTCCCCAGCACGGCGCTGACGAGAAACGGCGCGTCTTGTGTCCGGGTTTCTCCGCTGATCGTCCTGGCCAGCGTCCGCTGGAGCAAGGCGGGAGGTTGAAAGGCCGCGAGCGAAAACAAATAGCGCCGCTCTTCTTGCGGCGTCGCGGCCTTGCGATACTGTTCGGAAAAAGCCTCGTACCGGGCCTCGTCTCCGGTATGGGCAAGGATCGACACGAGGGCCGGGATGAGATTCGGATCGACCGACGCGGCATCGCGCTGGTACTGCCGATAGCGTTCGGCTGCTTCTTGCTGAATGGCCGGATCGTTGCCCAGCTTTCCCAATGCGCCGATGAGCTCACCGCGCAATTGCCTGACAAGATCGTTCTCCCCTGGCTGGGGAGTCCAACCCAGCGCGCGCACCGCAGGACCCACGAGGGACCGGACGCAGGCTTCCAGCGCGGGCCGTTCCGTGGGGGCAACGAGGCGATTCATGAACGAGAAGGAATCGAGCAGCACGGCCCATACATTCTTGTCCCGTTCCTGCCGGAAGGATGCGGTGAGCTGGAGATAGTCCGAGAGCGGCATGAGGCCGGAGAGGGTGGTGGCCCAGGCATCGCTGACCAGATTGAACCGTTCGATGGGGGCCAGCCGGTTGAGGCCGGCCTTGAGGAGTTGCCGGAGCAGCGTGGGGCTATAGCGGACCCGATAGAATCCATGTCCTCCTTCGTTGAGGAGGAGATGGGTCGTTCCCTTGGGAAGCGCCACCCGCATCTGACGATCCTTGAGCAATACCTGACGAGGTTCTGTTATGTCACCGGCACCGATGCCGATCCGCAGGGGCACCTGCCAAGACTGCTCCGTTGCCTGCCCATTCGGCAGATAGGAGAATCGTTGTTGTGAGAGCACGAGGGTCGCATCCCCATCGAGATCCGCGGTGATCAATGGAAAGCCCGGCTGGAAGATCCAGCCATCCATTAGTTCGGGAACCGGCTGCTTTGCGGCGTTGCCGAGCGACACCCACAGATCGTTGGTATCCGCGTTCCCATAGGCATGGGTGTGGAGATATTCGCGCACGCCATCGCGAAAGACGGTCGGCCCAATGTGCTGTTCCAGCATGCGGAGCACGGAGGCCCCTTTCTCGTAGGTCAGCACATCGAACATGGCATCGGCGTCCTTGGGAGCGCGCACGGGGAATTCAATGGGCCTGGTGCTTTGGAGTCCATCGACGGAGAAGGCTGCCGCTCGTGAGACGCTGAAGGAATCCCATCGTTTCCATTCCGGCTTCCAGGCATCTACCGCCAACATTTCCATGAAGGTCGCAAAAGCCTCGTTCAGCCACAAGCCATTCCACCAGGACATCGTCACCAAATCGCCGAACCACATGTGGGCATTCTCATGGGCGACCACATCGGCGACTCGTTCCAGTTCGCCATGGGTCCCGCTTCCAGGATCGACCAGGAGCGCGGTTTCTCGAAACGTGATGGCGCCCAAATTTTCCATGGCGCCCGAGGCAAAGTCGGGAATGGCCAGAAGGTCCAGCTTGTCGCCCGGATAGGGAATCCCGTAGTAGGCCTCGAAAAACGTCAGCGACGCGATGGCAATGTCATGGCCAAACGCGGTGAGTGGTTGTTTCCCTGGCACGGTCCAGAGCCGCACGGCCGTGTTGCCGACGAATACCGGCTTCGTCGCTTCCAGCCGCCCAACGATGAAGGCCACCAGATACGTGGACATCTTGATACTGTCGGCGAAACGCAGCACTTTTTTGCCGGCTTCGACGGACTCAGACACCACCTGCGTGTTTGAGACGGCGGTCAGGGCTGGATCGATGGCCAGCGTCGTGGCAAATACGGCTTTGAAATCCGGCTCGTCCCAGCAGGGAAAGGCGCGGCGCGCATCGGTGGCTTCAAATTGAGTCGCCGCCAATATCTGGGTCGCCCCTGACTGGTCTTTATAGGTGCTGCGGTAAAAGCCACGCAGCTGGTCGTTCAGTGTTCCTTGAAACACGAGATGAAGCCGCCATTCGCCCGGTGCGATAGTGGACGAGAATTGGAACTGACCGCGCTGCAGCGCTTCGTCCAATGTAACCGTGGCGGTCAGGCGCTGGCCGGCCCCGTTATCGAGTGAGGCGGAAGAGATGGTGAGATCGACCGCATTCAGGACGATCACGCTCGTTGCCTGATCCACCCTCAGCGTGATGGTTTCCCGGCCTGAAAATGTGGCAGCGGCCAGGTCCGGTTCGAGATGCAGATCGTAGCGAGTGGGAATCACGTGACGGGGCAGCCGATAGGGATCGCCGGTTATCGTTGTCGTCTCTGCGCTCATCGTAGTGCCTTTCGGTCGAGCTGGGGTGACGGTTGTCTGTGCAGGGGCGCAGGCGGCGAGGAGCGCCGGCGCGAACGGGAGCGTGAGAAGGAAACGGACTTGCTTGAGCAGCGTCAGGCAGGTCTCACGCCGGCCAACGGCATCCTCATCCTCGTGTCGCATGGAGCGTTTCGACGCCCTGGGGCTTGCCGACGATCAAGAGATCGGTGCGGCCGACAAAGAGGCCGGTTTCCACGATTCCCGGAATTTGGTTCAGCGCGATTTCGAGTTCCTGCGGCCGGTCGATGCGAGCAAGATGCACGTCTACGATCAGATTCCCGGCTTCGGTCTTGAACGGAGCCCCGTTGCGTTCTCTCAGGACCACCCGGCTCTTGGTCAGGGCTTCGATTTCCCGCGCTGTGCTGCCCCAGCCAAAGGGGATAACTTCGATCGGCAAGGGGAATGAGCCGCCCAGCACAGGCACTTGCTTCGTCTGATCGACCAAGACGATAAATTGCTTGGCGGAGGCCGCGACGATCTTTTCCTTGAGCAGCGCGCCCCCGCCGCCCTTGACCAGATTGAAGGCGGGATCGACCTGATCGGCGCCGTCGATGGCTACATCGATCTCCCACCGATTGTCCGTATCGATGAGGGTGATGCCGGCTTGTCTGGCCAGCGTGGCGGTTTCGTGCGACGTCGGCACGCCACGCAAGCGCATCCCGGCGCGGACCTTTTCACCCAGCGCGATCACCATGTGCTTGGCCGTCGAGCCGGTCCCGAGTCCCACGACCATGCCGTCGCGGACATACTCCACCGCGGCCAAGGCCGCCGCTTTTTTCAGACTGTCGAGATCGTGAGGATTGGTCATAATGTCGGTGCGTGTGAGAGGGCGCCGGCGACGGAGGCCGCGCCGAGGAGCGCGGTTTGCTGATTCATGACCACCTTCACGGGCATGTGGCTCAGCAATCGCTTATAGCGTCCCTTGTTGGTAAAGGATTTCATGAAGGTGCCGTCTTGCAGTTTCTTGATCAGCTTCGGCGCCATGCCTCCGGCGACATAGACCCCGTCGAGCGACAACGATTTCAGCGCGAGATTGCCGGCCTCGGCGCCATAGATGGAGGCAAAGAGATCCAGCGCCTGTGTCGCAATCTCGGCCTGCCCGTTGAGACCGGCGTCGGCGATCTCCGCCGCAGGATTCCCGGCCTTGATCTTTTCCGCCAGCCAGGTCGGTTCATTCTTTTTCGTGTCCCGCACATACTCGTAGATCGCATGCAACCCCGGCCCTGACAGCAACCGCTCATAGCTCACATGGAGATACTGGCTGCGCAAATACCGGAGCAGCTGGATCTCATAATCATTGGTCGGGGCAAAGTCCGTATGGCCCCCCTCCGACGGCATCGGACGATAGGACTTGCCGTCCCAAAAGAGAATGGCTTCGCCGAGTCCTGTGCCCGCGGCAATTAGAGCCAGCGCTTGCCGTTTCTTTGGCAGCGTGCCGGGGTTCAGCACTTCCACTTCATCGGGACGGAGCAGCAAGACTCCATAGGCGGTGGCTTCGAGATCGTTGAGCAATTGCACCCGCGGAATGCTGAACTTCTTCGCGATTGCCGGACCATCGACTATCCATGGAAGATTGGTGGTTTGTGAATGGTTGTCGATGACCGGCCCCGCGATGCCGAAGCAGGCGGCGGCGACAGTGATTGGCTCAGGCGGAGCCTCCGGCTCTTTCTCTTCGCCATCGATGTCCGCATCGAGTTCATCGAGGGGAGTCGGCGGCTTGGGCGGCGTGAGAAACTCTTCCAGGATGTCTTCGAGTGATTTGTAATCGGCGCTGTGAAAGGTTTCGAGCCGCACCGGCTCCACTCGCTCGCTGACCCATTCATAGAGGGCCAGATTGGTTTTCGTTCCGCCGATATCGCCTGCGAGAATCATGATGCTCCCCTGTGTGGCTCCGAGAGACTGGCTCCGGCCGATCGATCCAGCAGCCAAATCAGCCGTCCGTTCTCCGGTCGTACCAATGCGGCCGGCAGCGCTGGCTCCATCTGATTGCGTGGCTCGATGACCGCGCGCACGGTCTGCGCCTTCCCGGCGCCGGTCACCAGGAACAGTACCACAGTCGCCCTGTTGAGCACACCTACTGTCAGCGTGAGTCGTGACACAATCCCCTTGGGCGCCTGCCCCACGGTCACCAGCCGGCGCTGCTCCGTCACCGCCGTGGTTCCCGGAAAGAGGGACGCCGTATGGCCATCTTCTCCAAGGCCGAGCAGTACCAGATCGAGTGGTGGGATTTCGGGAGCCGGACAGGCTGTGAGTGCCCGCAAGGTCTCTTCGTACTCTCGCGCGGCGGCAGCGGGATCAGGCATTTCGCCTTTCATGCGATAAACCTGGTCCGGCGAGATCCCGAGGGGCTGAAAGAGAGCCGTCTGCGCCAGCCCGTAATTACTCTCCGGATGCTCCGGCGGCACACAGCGCTCATCCCCGAATACAAACATGACACGATCCCATTGAATCTGAGACCGCCATTCCGGCGACGTCAGCCCACCGTACAACAGCTTGGGTGTGGATCCGCCGGACAAGGCCATGAGACATCGTCCACGTGATTGGATTGCACGCGCCGTGATATCACGAATGAGGACACAAGCTTGGTGTAGCCATTCCCGGCCGTCTGAATAGATGTGGATGTCAGGAGAGTCCGGCATGTCAGCGACGTCGTTGCTGCCGCCGTTTCAAGGCTGGGCGACGGACGGTACGGGCTGGGATCAAGGCCCGTGTGATGGCCTGCACCGCCGCCACGGGATTCGCTCCCAATGAGACTCGCAGAACGGCACGCTCGTGTGCCTGGAGCGAGTCAAGATCGCCCGCAGCCTGAGCGTGGGCCAGTGTGCCGAACGAGAACGGCTTTCCTGGAATGGCCACGTCAGGTGTCATGCGATCGACCAGCTCTAGAAAGATCCCGCTATTCGGACCACCTTTGTGCAGTTGTCCGGTGGAGTGCAGGTAGCGCGGGCCGTAGCCGAACGTCGTCGTAATATGGTGTTGCTGAATCAACGTCTTTCTGAGACGGCGGATCGCCGTTTCAAATGGCTTGGACGGCAGCCCATAGGCCAGAATCGAGAGATAGGTACCGGGCTTCATCCGGCTAGCCAGCGCGGCGGCGGCCTGTTTAGGTGAGCTGGCGGTGTGGTCAGGCAACCGGCCGCTCGCCTTAAATCTCTCTAGGACCCGATTGGTGTTGTCCTTGCTTTCCTGCACGTTCGGCTGATCGAAGGGCTGAATACCCAACAGATGGCCCGCCACCGCCGTGGCATATTCCCATCGGAAAAATTCCGCCCCGAGGTCATAGGGATCTCTGAGATCGAATTGCAGAACGGGATGGCCGCCTTGTGCAAGCGCCTGAACTTGGCGATCGAGGGTAGCATTTTGGGCCCCCTTCAATCGTACATAGACAAAGAACCGGTCTGATCCGTACATCGTGGGGGCCAGCACCGGCTCCTGCGCCACAGGGATCAGACCTCTGCCTTCCTTCCCCGTGCTCTCCGCCAACAGTTGCTCGGCCCACAATCCGAAGCTGTCAATGGGTGGTGATGCGATGATAGTGACTTTATCGCGCCCCGCCTGTGCCATTGTGGCCATGGCCACGCCCAAATAGATGCCGGGATTGTGCTCGATCCGATCGGTGATTCGACAGCGATCGGCCATGGACGCCGCCCGTTCCAGCAGCCGCTTCACGTCGAGCCCCAATAAGGCGGCCGGCACTAATCCGAACAGCGAGAGGACGGAATACCGTCCGCCGATATCGGGCGGATTGCTGAAGATCTGACGGAATCCATAGCCCTTCGCCATGCGCTCAAGCCCGGTCGCGGGGTCGGTGATGGCAATGAATTGCCCGCCACCCTGGTTTCCCTTGGTCCGAGTGACAAGATTCCAGAAATGGGCAAAGAGAGACATGACCTCAATGGTGCCCCCGGATTTGCTGGCCACCAGAAAGATCGTGCGGGCCGGGTGAAGGGCCTTGGTCACCGACTGCACCCAGCCTGGCACGGTCGAATCGAGCACCCAGAGTTTCGGATAGCCCTTCTGCGATCCGAATGTCGCCCGGAGGACTTCAGGCCCCAGACTGCTGCCGCCCATGCCGAGCAGGACGATATCGGTGATGCCGGCCTGTCTGGTTTCTTTGGCGAGGAGGCGAAGGGTGTCGACGTGCTGGAGCATGTCCTGAGGCAGGGATAACCAGCCCAGGCGATTGGAAATTTCCGAGGGATCAGGCTTCCAGAGCCGAAGATCTTTGGCCCAGAGGCGATCGACGGCGCGGTTGAGGAAGAGTCGATCGAGTGGCGCGTGAGTCATCTCGCTGTACGGCGATGCCAGGATGCGGAGTGAGGACCGTCCCATAATCTCCTCCCCTCAAGCAACAGGCCGATTCTGATACACCTGCACGCTGTCGGGCATCTTAGGGAACCGAGATACGAAAAGGCAATGTTTCGCAAGTGCTGAACGCTACGGATTGGGCAACCGGCGAACAATGAGTGCCATCCCATCGACGGTGGACCAGGCCAGTGACTGCGCTTGTTCGACCGACAGTCTCAGCGTGATGCTGGCCTCAGGCGGGGACGGCTGATGCGTGTAGGACGCGCCCCAGGCCTTGAGCCGCTGCCAGAGATCGGCGGCAGATGAGAGGGTCCTCTGGACAACGCCCTCTTCACGAGCCGATTGAATCTCCACCAGGAGGGCCGGAGTAAACGACAGTCGATAGTCGGTCGGCATGTCCGCGAGCGCGATAGGTTCCTGCTCCGTGGTGGCGGACGGATCAATCTTGCGGCGGACCACTGGTGGCCGTGCGGTCAGTCGGAATGTGCCAGCCAACTGCTGCGGGGCTGAGGCAGTCCATCGCAGAATATCAATCCGATGGAGATCGACTCCGCGCCCCTTGATCCGGACCGCTCCTGCAGGAAGGTCGAACAGAAGATAGGTTTGAGGCCTGGCCGCGAGCTTCACTTCTTCTTCAAGCACCCGTGTCGCCTCGCGAAGAGCCGCAGGGTCATCGCGATGGAGATCGGGGAATGCGTCGTAATCGGCGCCCCACGCAGTGGACACCAAGACAAGGAAGAGCACGATCGCAGCTTGAAAAGGCATGAACGGTACTTGCGTTAGCCTGGCACGGCTAGAAAATCATGATGGGTGTCCCGACTCGCGCGAGCTGGTAGACACTTTTTAGATCGTGGTCGTTCAAACGAATGCACCCATGGGTCACATTTTTGCCCAAGAGCCTGGTGTAGAGGGTGCCGTGAATGAAATAGCCCTTGCCGAACCCGAGGGCATATTCACCGAGCACCCCCTGTTCCACCCGGTCGGCAGGATTCTTGGGCACCATGAGGCCCTCTTCGATGAACGCCCAATCGGGCTTCACCCACACGGGATGCGTCAATTTCGACTGCACGGAGAACTCTCCGCGGGGTGTATCGAACACCCACTGGTTGTTCCCCTCCCCCGGTTTGTCCAGCACGATGCCGCTGCCGGTCGAAGCCAGGGCATCCAAGATCACCTCGTGGCTGCGCTTTACATATAAGTGGTTTCTCGCGGTATCGACGAGAATATAGGGCTGGCGCGGCATAAACTGCGAGAGTTGTTTGCTCACATTCTTGTACCGGCCTTGGAGTTCATCCAATAGGGCCTGGTCATGCACAATCGGGGCTGGCGCAGAGACACCGGAGGTTTGCTCTTGGCTGTTCTTCGAGGCCGCCAGCACCGCAACCAGGACGAGCGTGGCCGCAGACAGTATGATGAAGAGCCGTGTCATCCGGGGCCTCAGGTTTCGTCTTTCCGCACATCTAACTGGGACAAGGCCAGCGCGACCGCATTGCCCTCGGTCAAGGCCCCGACGATGGTGACCGGCGTCCCGGTCTGGACACGCTCGAACAACGCCGTCATGTGCGCGTTTTCGAGCATGACGCATCCCAGTGTTTGCGCCATCAGCTCGTTTTCCGCTCCATGGATCTCGATCTGCCCGCCGATTTGTTTCGCCGAAGGGATCTGACCGGCCTTTTTCGCCTGAACGAACCGGCGCCGGTCATCTTGATTGGGGTAATCCAGGACTAGGGCGCGGTAAAACTGGGTTTGCCCTTGTCCGCGTTTGGCGGTGATGCGATAGCGCCCTTCCGGCGTGGCGCCATCCCCTTGAAATTGCTTTTCACGGATCCCGTTAAATCCGAGCCGCACTGGATAGGAGAGGATAGGCCGCCCGTTTTTATAGAGGACCAGATTCCGGTCGGCCTTGCTCACCACAATCGCCGTTGATTGATGCGTACGGGACCAATCCACCGTTTGCTGAGCCAGCGTCTGCCAGCGGGCGATCCGGCGGTCATCCGTATAGCGCCCGAGTTCCTTGCTGAGTACGGAGGCCTCGACAAACAGCGCGCGGCCTGCTTGATTGGCCGCCTGAATGGCCCGTTGATAGTCCTTCCGATCATAGAATGACCGGGCTTGCTTGACAAGAAGGTCGGCCTGGACAGCCTTGCCGCCTAAGACGATCCGGCCGTCAATGGCATCGACTTGCGAGGCGATCAGCCGGAGCCGTTCCTCGACGCGCGTGAGTTTGTCTAGCGCCATCCGGCGTTTGACGTCCCGCTCTTTATGAAGCCGCGCGACCGTTCCTCCGCCTTCTTCCAGCAATCGTCTGAGCTCGGCCTCCAAATCGTTGGCTTCCCACGGCCATCGAACGAGATCGTCATCCGATTGGACGCGCGCTCTCAGAGGAATCCATTGTCGCACAAAATGCGCGTAGTCGTCAGGCGCCATCTCCGCCGCTTGCAGGGCCACCAGATCGTGATCGATGGATTCCAGCGCCTTGACCAGATCCGGTGGAACGGCTTCGAGGCAGCCTGCCAGGAACAGACCCTGGCAGACCGCGAAGCCTTTCAGCATATGTGGGAATATCGCCCGCATCGGTCAATCGTACCCTATTTCTTCTTTGCCGCCGAGGGTTTCCCTTTTCCGACTTTGGCAAGGGCGCTCTGGATCTCGGCTGAAACGGCTTGGCTCTTGTCGTTGATGGCTTTGGCTTGTGTTTGCGCCGCCGGATAATCTTCCTTATCGATGGCCATTTGGACTTGATTCAACGAGGCGTTCAGTGCCTCCACATCGTTCTTGATCGCTTCCAATGCCGCACGATCTTTGCCCACCGGCGCACTGGCCACAAGATCTTCCGCGGCCTTCACAGCTTCCTGTGCGACTTGTTTCGCCTGAAGGGCTCCGGCTTTGGCTTCCTCTTTCTTCTTTTCCGCATCGGCTTTGACCCGCTCGCCTTCGGTTTTAGCGGAGGCAGCCAGTTGCTCGACTTTCCCATAGTCCCGCAACAGCGCGAATTTGGCATCCTGGTCGGCTGCTTCTTTCTTCATCGCCGCCAGCGAGGCTTCAAGCTTGGCAAAATCCTGCGCGCTGTAGGTTGCGGCGCCGCTTTGCTGCGCTTCCCGCACGGCCTTGTCCGCCGCTTCGATTTGTTCTGTGGGCGGCTTGGCGCAGCCGGCTAACAAGAAGGCGCTTAAAGCCAGGGGGGCGATCATCTTGGTCATTTTCATCGTCTCGTTCTCCTTTTTCTCTCGATTCATGGCACCTGAAAGGAATCTCCGGCCCTCATGGGTGGGATTCCGGCTATCCGTTCTGCTTCTTCTGACCCTTTTTCTTGCCCTTGCTTCCCCTTTTCCCCTTCTTTCCCTTTTTCTCCTTCTCCCCGTCCGCAGGCTTCTCTGTTTCAGCGGGAGCGGACACAGCCGGAGCAGGGCTGGCTGGTGAAGCAGGGGTAACAGGCACGGCCTCTTGGGCTTGAGCAGCGGCTCCCATGGAGAATGTAACAGCCAGGGTGATGGCCACTACACTGGCGAGAATTCGCATCGTCATGATTTTCCTCCTTCAGGACGTAAAATGTAGAAAAAGACTCTTTCCTCAGCTCTTCAGCACGATATCCATAACGAGGCACACCAGTACCGTGACTATCTATGATCGCTATGGCAATCTCGATGCCACGGTTTGCACGGCTAAAATTGAAAAATAACATCGTAAAACCATGTAGTTACGATGCAGAGCCTCGTAATGGTATAAAATTCCGCTGTGGCACTCTGGTAAGGCTTGGGTAAAAATGCCTCAAAAATGAATGATTTATCGAATTTGCATTCCTCGTTTCTCAACCGGCGTGGGCCTGAAAGAAAACGCTTCTTATTGACAGAGAAAATTGACACCTGAACCTATGCTCAATATAATGCCCCTTTCGTTCAGGCAGTCTGTGCGCCAATTACGAAGGAGAGTGCGATGTCTTTTACGTTCCAGCAGCCCTCTAAATTGAAACGGAAACGGGAACATGGGTTCCGCAAGCGGATGAGCACAAAAAATGGCCGGAAGGTGCTGGCTCGCCGCCGGGCAAAGGGCCGCGCTCGTCTTGCCGTCTAAGATGCCCTGATCCGTTCAGGGGCGGGATTGGAATAGAATCTCAGGGCGATGTGTTATCTGCCTTTCTCTGGAAGATGCGTCTTCCTGCCTCGCATGTGAAAGACATTGACGGGTTTCATCCTGAGTGTCCTACGGACAGACTCTCCCTATTCTGATGGCGATAAGGCAGGGACCTCAACCCAGGCGTCAGTCCATGTTTTTACGGGTGAGTCGCGAGATTGAGCAGGTCAAACGCCATGGCCACCGCGTTTCGACTCACTTCTTCAATTTGCTGTTCTTTCGAAAAGCCGAGTCCTTCAGCCAAGTCGGGATTGTCGTCGGGAAGCGGTTTGGCATTGCCGTACGGCGGAACCGCGCCAAGCGGATTTTTCGAGAACTGGTCAGAGAGACTTATCCAGATCTTGCGCCGGGGTTCGCGCTTCTGATCTTTCCCAAGAGGGATGCCATCGTCGAGCCTTTTCAGGATCTCAAAGCTGCCTGGATCGGCTCACTTCGCAAACAACGATTGCTGTCATCGAAACCGCTGTAACATGCGCCACCTTTTGATACTGGTCATTCGCGGCTATCAATACCTGATTTCCCCCTTGCTGGGTCCGTCTTGCCGGTTTGAGCCGACGTGTTCGCATTATGCCGTGGAGGCCATTCATCGCCATGGCGCATGGTATGGATCGGGATTGACCCTTGCCCGCTTATTGAAATGTCACCCTTTCCATCCAGGCGGGTTCGATCCTGTCAAAGAATAATCTCCGTTATCTGAGAAAGTACTGCTGAGATATGGAAAAGCGTGTCGTAGTTTTCTTGGTGCTCTCTCTTGTCATCATCTTCGGATATGAATATGCCCTCAAGGAATTGGGATGGCTCCCGGCGGTTTCCTCCGTTGAAGAAGCCGCACCTGCGCCCGGCGACGATCGAGGATCTCGCCCTGCGGCGGCGGCCAATGCCCCAACCGACGCAGTCATTTCCAATCCGGCCCCTCCGGGAGAATCGCGCCAGCAGGATGCGGCCTTGCAGCCGGCCGCATCGGAAGAATTGGTCGAAATAGAAACCGAATTGTACCGCGCCAAAGTCTCGACTCGCGGGGGGGTGCTGGCAAGCTGGGAACTCAAGCGGTATCAGCATTCGACGACGGACCAGACCGCCGTGCAATTAGTGCGGCAGGGAGCGAAATTCGCCGGGCCATTATCGGTCGTCACCGGCGATCCGGCCTTGACCAAGGCATTGGCCGAGGGCCTGTATACGGTCGAGAAGGATTTCTCCTCCCTGGATCAGTCCCATCCCGTCGGACATCTGACCGTCCGCTATCATGATGACGCGCAAAATATTTCCCTCGAAAAGCAACTGACTTTTCATGCCACTAGCTACCTGGTCGATATCCAAGTCAAAACCGCTGGACTCGATGGGGCCGTCAATCTTGGCTTAGGCACCAATTTCGGCATTGTCGAATGGGGCGATGGCATGATCGGCCAAATTGGGTCGGCTGTCCTGGTGGATGGGAAAGTCGAGAAGGAATCGCCGGAATCCGAGACGGAACGGAACGGCAATATTCAATGGCTGGCCCTTCAAGACAAATACTTTTTGTCGGTGTTGATCCCCAAACAGGCCTTGTCCGTCTTGGTCAAGAAGGAAGGCGATAAACTGGTTTCCGCCGCCGTCAAAATGCCGGTGGCCCCATCAGGATCCACGCTGGCCCTTCAGCTCTATGCCGGCCCGAAAGAATACGATACGCTGCAAGTCTTGCAATTGGGGCTGGAAGACACGATCGATTTCGGCTGGTTCATCTTCGGGAGCTGGGGTGTCGTCAAAGCCATTGCGAAGCCTATTTTCTACGTGCTGCGTTTTATCAACGAGTACACGCACAATTATGGCGTCACCATCATTCTGTTGACCATGGCCATCAAGGCGCTCTTCGTTCCCCTGCAGTTCAAGAGCTATAAGTCCATGAAGCAGATGCAGGTGATTCAGCCCAAGGTGCTGGCGGTTCAGGAAAAATATAAAGACGACCGGGATCGCTTGAACAAGGAGCTGATCAAGCTCTATCGCGACCATAAGGTGAATCCGGTGGGTGGCTGCCTTCCGATGGTGCTGCAGATGCCGGTTTTTGTCGCGCTCTTTAACATTCTCTATATGACGATCGATCTGCGGCAGTCTCCTTTTATCGGATGGATTACCGATCTGTCGCTTCAAGACCCTTATTATGTGATGCCGATCATCATGGGTGTCACGATGGTGGTGCAGCAAAAGATTACGCCGACCACGATGGATCCCACGCAAGCGAAGATTATGCTGATGCTTCCCGCCTTCATGACGTTTTTGTTCATCAATTTTCCGGCTGGCTTGGTGCTGTACTGGCTGACGAACAATGTGCTGACGATTTCTCAGCAGATCATCACCGATCGGGTCATCTTTGCGAATAAGCCGGTTTTGCACGATGCGAGCGAGTCACCATCCAAGCGTTGAGGGAATGACGTCCGCCGATTTCCTTGAGCCGAACTTCTGGATGTGAGGCACGACCATGGCAAACGGATGGGGGCCAGCTGATACGATCTGTGCCATTGCCACACCGGTTGGCGAAGGGGGAATCGGAATTGTCCGGCTGAGTGGCATGGATTCCCTTCCCCTCGCGGCTCGCTTCATCCGGCTCCGGTCGGGGGTTCCGCTCGGCTCACTTTCGACCCACACACTCCATCGTGCGGACATTGTTCGCTCCCAGCCTTCTTCCCGCTCCATCCGGACATATCCGGATGACGATGTTGTCATCGACGAAGCCTTCGTCGTCTTCATGAAAGCGCCCCGATCCTATACGGGGGAAGACGTCGTTGAAATTCATTGTCATGGGAATCGCCGCATCTGCGCGATGATTTGCGAGGCGGCGCTCTCGGCCGGATGCCGCCTGGCCCAGCCGGGTGAGTTTACCAGGCGCGCCTTCCTCAATGGGAAGATGGACCTCTCTCAGGCTGAAGCCGTCCTCGACACGATCAAAGCCACATCGGAAGCCGGGTTGAAGGTCGCGCAACGTCATCTTCGAGGCGATTTAGGGAAAGAGGTGGGGGCCTTGCGCGAACGGCTCCTTACGCTGCTGGCCCATATCGAGGCCGGCATCGATTTTGTGGAAGAAGATATCAGTTTCGTCGAACGGGCAGCGTTGCTGGATGCCTTGGCACAGACTCAATCCTTCATCGCCCAGGCGTTGCATACGGCGAAAACCGGCCGTTTGCTGCGGGAGGGGGCACGGGTGGTGATTGCGGGCCAGCCCAATGTCGGGAAATCCAGTCTTTTAAATGCGCTGCTGCGCGAACAACGTGCCATTGTATCCGCCATTCCTGGAACCACCCGAGACATGATCGAAGAGTCGATGGAGGTTGATGGGATTCGGCTTTCCTTGATCGACACAGCCGGAATTCGCAACACGGTCGATCCGATCGAACAAGAGGGGATTCATCGTACGTGGAATGCGCTTCAGGATGCGGATGTCATTATCGCCCTGTTCGATGCATCGTCGCTCCCAGAGGATGCCGTTGAGATGGTGGTTTATGCTTCCCTCCAAGAGCGTGCGATTCCTGTATTAAATAAGGTGGACCTTCTGATTCCCGAACAACGAATGTCCCTGCAAAAACGGCTGTGTGATCTTTGCGGGCACCCAGCCCTGTGTATTTCAACGATTACCGGAGAAGGCCTCGATCTTTTGCGCCAGCGCCTACGCTCCAGGATTGTGCCCGATCGCCTTGAGGCCTCCGACGGGGTCATGATTACCAATGTCCGCCATCAGGCTGCGCTTGCGCGCGCACATGAGGCGCTGACGCAAGCGATCGATGCCATCTCGTCGGGACGTGAACTGGAATGTCTGGCGGTCGATCTCCGCACAGCCGCCGATGCGCTCGGTGAGATTACCGGCGTGATTACGTCGGACGAAGTCCTGGATCGCATTTTTTCTGAATTCTGCATCGGAAAGTAACGGGAATCATGGCTCAGACTTTCGACGTGATTGTGGTAGGAGGAGGGCATGCCGGCTGCGAAGCGGCCTTGGCTGCTTCGCGGATGGGCGCAGACACCCTGCTCTTGACGATGGAGAAGGATCGCATCGCCCAAATGTCGTGCAATCCCGCGGTCGGCGGCATTGCCAAGGGCCATCTGGTCAAGGAGATCGATGCGCTGGGCGGGGAGATGGGCCGGAATACGGATCGGGCCGGGATTCAATTTCGCTTTATCAATACCAGCAAAGGCCCGGCTGTCAGAGCCTTGCGCGCCCAGTGCGACAAGAAGCTCTACCGCCTCGCGATGCAGGACACACTGTCCGCACAGGCTCATCTGCGGATTGCGGAGGGAACCGTCGATCGCCTTCTCACGGAGAGCGGCCGTGTAGTGGGCGTTATCACCGGAACCGGCGAACGCATCGATGCTCGAGCGGTGATTCTGACATCAGGGACTTTCCTTAAGGGTCTTATCCATATCGGGCTCAGCCATTTCCCCGCCGGACGAGCCGGCGAGGCCTCCGCGGAACATCTGTCCGATTGCATGCGCGATCTCGGCTTCGAAATCGGGCGATTGAAAACCGGTACGCCGCCGCGTCTCGACAGGCATTCGATCGATTTCTCCGTGATGGAACTCCAGCCCGGCGACGATCCGCCGCCGCCCTTCTCTTATCGGACCGAGACGATCACAACGCCGCAGATTCCCTGTCATCTCACACATACCAACGCGCGCACGCACGAGATTATCAAAGAGAATCTCGACCGCTCACCGCTTTATAGCGGCGTCATCGATTCTGTGGGGCCCCGCTACTGTCCTTCGATCGAAGATAAGGTGGTTCGATTCGCCGATAAGCAACGGCATCAGATTTTTGTGGAACCGGAAGGGCTGGATACCAATGAATTTTATCCGAACGGTATTTCGACAAGTCTTCCGGTAGATGTGCAAGCTCAGATTCTCGCGACAATTCCAGGATTGGAATCAGCCAAGATAGTAAAACCCGGCTATGCGATCGAATATGACTATTTCCCCCCTCGCCAACTGTTTCCTACGCTCGAAACGAAATTGGTTTCAGGTCTCTACCATGCGGGACAGATCAATGGCACATCCGGCTACGAAGAGGCGGCAGCGCAGGGCATTATGGCCGGTATCAATGCGGTCTTACAGTTGAGAGGCGAAGCCCCTCTTATTCTGGATCGTTCGCAGGCCTATATTGGCGTATTAATTGATGATTTGATTACAAAAGATGCCCGTGAGCCCTACCGGATGTTCACGTCACGGGCGGAGTACCGCCTCTTGCTTCGCCATGGCAACGCGGATCTTCGATTAATGGAGATTGGCCATCAGGTAGGGATCGTCGGACAGCGAGATTATGACTACCTGCTCAAAAAACGTGAGTCGATCGTTCAGGAAATAGAGCGACTGAATACGACAAGGCCAAAAATATCTGCCGATATTCAAGAGCGCTTGAAAAATACGTATCTTGAAAACTGTGTGACTTCTCATACCTTTGCTCAGTTACTCAAACGGCAAGAGTCCACGTATCGCCAGTTGCTGCAGACGTTCGATGAGAACATGATAGAAGATAATGAAATCATTGAAGAAGTTGAGCTTGAAATCAAATACGAAGGCTATATCAAGCGACAATTGCAGCAGATTGGTCAGTTCAAAAAGCTTGAGCAACGAGCGATCCCTCATGCCTTTGACTACAAGTCTATTCCAGGATTTTCTCGCGAAGTGCTCGAAAAGTTTGTCCGCGTCAGGCCATCGACAATCGGACAGGCGTCACGAATTTCTGGCGTGACGCCGGCGTCTATTTCTCTGCTTGTCGTGGCACTTGAAAAGTTTAAGAGAGCGAGTCAACGGTCGGCTCAAGCAGGATGATTTTTGGTGAAATAGTCTGAGCTGACGACCATTCTCTTGACCCCACCGGCGTAATCACGTAAGTGTTCCACGTGGAACAAGTACGCACCACCTCATCGTTACTCGTAGATAGCGCAGCGTCACTCGGCATTTCGATTACTCCAGAGCAAGCGAACAGCTTCATGGTCTACCTCGATCAGTTAAAGCTTTGGAATAAGACTACGAATTTAACCAGCATCACGGACGATACCGAGATCGTGATTAAGCATTTTATCGATTCCATTGCCGCGCTCAAGGCTATTGACGTTCCGCTCGGCGTTCTGATGTTTGATATTGGAACAGGGGCTGGGTTTCCAGGGATTCCCCTAAAGATCATGCGTCAAGATTTGCAAATGGTCTTGATTGAACCATCGAAGAAGAAAGCGTCTTTCTTACGGTATATCGTGGGATTGCTTAGGCTGGAGCAGGTGGAAATTTACGAAGGATCGCTGGAGAGTTTTGCAGAGAAGTTTGGTGATCGGGAGCCAGCTCAGTACATTTTAGCTCGTGGCATCAAATACGAGTTCATTCTTGGATTGTCACAGGTGATCCTGGCAAGACAAGGGAGGATCGTTCCATTTCTTTCGATGCCAATAGATCGCGCACAGGTGATGGGGCGTGCGAAATGTGAGCACGAATACTCATTCGATCTGCCTATGGGTTTCGGTCACAGGGTCATCGCTTCACTTTCAATGATATAGGAACGCATGTGGCTAGATGTTCCACGTGGAACATCAGATCATCTTGTGAAAAGGTTAGAGCATGACGCGTATTGTTGCTGTGGCAAATCAAAAGGGCGGCGTTGGAAAAACCACGACGTCCGTTAATTTATCCGCAGCGATTGCCATGCGAGGCCAATCCGTTTTATTGATCGATCTTGACCCTCAGGGAAACGCCACCAGTGGGGTTGGAATTGATCCACGGTCGCTACAAAAGACCATCTACACATGCCTTATCAAGCAAATGAAGGCAGAAGAAGTCGTTCAATCGACTGATATTAAAGGCCTTTCAGTGATCCCTTCCAATGCGGACTTGGCGGGGGCTGAAATAGAGCTCGTAGGGCTTGATGGAAGAGATCAGTATCTTCGTGAAGCCATTCAAGATATTCAAATTCAGTATGATGTCATCATTTTAGACTGTCCTCCGGCTCTTGGCGTATTGACCATTAATGCCTTGGCCGCGGCGCAGTCCGTTTTAATTCCTGTTCAATGTGAATATTATGCGCTTGAAGGGCTAACGCGATTGATTGGAAGCATTGAACGGGTGAGAGACTCGATAAATCCTCATCTTTCTATCGAGGGGATTGTGTTAACCATGTTCGATGCCCGCAATAGTTTGGCCCGTCAAGTTTCAGAGCAGGTCCGTGGCCATTTTGGCGACAAAGTCTACCAATCTGTTATTCCTCGAAACGTCACGCTGGCAGAAGCCCCAAGTTATGGGCGTCCAGGCATCCTGTATAACATGGCATCATCAGGCTCTCAGGCCTATCTTTCGCTTGCAAAGGAGTTCATCGCTCATGGAGAAAAAAGCGCTCGGTAGGGGATTGGACGCGTTACTTCCAACTATAAAAACACAGTTATCTCAGTCACTTACATCTGACGTTCAACAATTGAGCGTTGACGCCATCGTTCCGAATCGGTATCAGCCTCGACAGATCTTTCATCCGGCCGAGCTTGCGGAACTGGCTGCTTCAATTAAAGAAAGTGGCTTGCTTCAGCCTATTTTGGTTCGCCGCAAAGGCGATGGAGTTTATGAGCTGATCTCTGGAGAGAGAAGGTGGCGCGCCACCAAAGAAGCCGGTCTCGACACGATTCAAGCGGTCGTGAGAAATTGCAGCGATCAAGAAGCTATCCTCTTCGCGCTGGTTGAAAATATTCAGCGGGAAGACCTTAATCCCATGGAAACAGCCAGAGCCTATGCCAGAATGATGAATGAGTTCAGCCTGACTCAAGATGGCATTGCTCAAAAAGTGGGGCGTGATCGATCTTCGGTGGCCAACTCCCTTCGTTTGCTCAATCTTCACCCCGATGTTCAGTCTCTGGTAGAGAGCGGAGCCCTCTCCGCCGGACATGCCAAAGCGCTTCTTGGGCTGGCATTGCCTGAAATGCATAGCAAATTCGCCAAGTTAGTGATTGATAAAGGCCTTTCCGTGAGGGAAGCGGAAAAGTTGGTCGAGACGGCATCCACGGAAAAGCGCCGCCAGAAAAAAGTGGTGCCCAATTCTGACTGGTCCGACGTCGAGTCAAGATTACAGAAGCGTCTGGGGACTCGCGTCACCATAGAGCCGCGTGGCAAAGGCGGGAAAGTCGTCATTCACTATTTTTCTGAACCGGAGCTTGAGGGCCTGATCGAAAATCTCCTGTCCTAACGGCCCGGCAAACATTTTTGTGTCATCCAGGCACAAAAACGTATATTTCTTGTTTTTCTGTCAAATAACGCTAAATATCTTCCCTAGACACTCCGATACAGCTCCTAACAAGAGCTAACTCATTCACCCTGTGTATTCGGAATAGCCAGAGGAGGAGCATCGATTATGTGGAAATCAGACAAGCAAGACGGGAAGCGGTCGATGGTGGAGGATATGGAAGTCGAAGACTCCACGAGTGATTCTGTCCCCGCCAGACAGGAGGCCGCTGAGGATGTCAGCGCGTTCGTCGGCAAGGGAGTCGAGTTCAAGGGAACGATTTCCTACAACGGCACCGTGCGCATCGATGGGTTTCTCGATGGCGAAATCCATACGGAGGGCGTGCTGCTCGTCGGCGAAGAAGCGGTCATTACCGCCAAGGTGACGGCCGGCACCATTGTGTGCAAGGGCAAAATCACCGGCGACGTCGTCGCGAAGGAAAAGGTCAAGCTTCGGGCTCCCGCGGTTGTGAGCGGCGGGATCAAGACGCCGATGCTCTCGATCGAAGAAGGGGTGCTCTTCAACGGCACGCTGGAAATGAGCCAGGGAATCAGAGAAGTGTCGCGCGATATTCCCGTCCATCCGACCGGCATGTCCAGTCAGGGCGGGCTGAAGCGGGTCAACGGGTAATCTCGGCAACGCATGATCTTGACGTAGGTGTATTGTGCCATCCTCATCGGGGCGTGACTCTGGCCCGGTCTAGAGGCCCCGATGAGCGGACCGCGATCATGAGAAAGGCCTAAGTCAACGATGTGGGCGCTCGGCGATAGAAAAGCATCGGCGGAACACGAAGACGACAACTTTACCTTTCTCGGGAGAGGGGTCGAATTCAAAGGCGTGGTGACCTTCGACGGCACCGTGCGCGTCGATGGCCGTCTTGAAGGAGAGATTCATACCACCGGGATGCTGATCGTGGGAGAGTTTGCCGTCATCAAGGGCATCATCTCCGCCGGCTCGCTGGTGACCAGTGGTAAAATCCAAGGCACTGTGACTGCCGCTGAGAAAATACAAATTCTCAAACAGGGCGTCTTGATCGGAGATATCCGCACCCCGGCGATCTCCATCGAAGACGGCGCCCATTTTCATGGCATGTGCGATATGGGAGCCCACAAGTGGGTGGACGAACCAGCCCAGCCGCCCCCAAATGTCCATGATCTCACTCTCCACCGCAACAAGGTGCGGACGCCGGACCTCTAGCCATTTCCGCTCCCAGCCAGTACAATACCCGGCACTATGCCACGTCCCACGGTTCTCCTCGGCATGAGCGGAGGAGTCGATAGTTCGGTCGCCGCGCTTCTCCTGGCCCGCCAAGGCTACGAGGTTCATGGCGTCACGCTTCAGGTATGGGAACATGAAGATGAGACCGTTGCCGCGTCTAAACGGTGGGAAGAGCGCGGGTGCTGTAAAGTAGGTCTTGCCCGTTATGTCGCGCAGAAGCTGAACATCCCTCATGAGGTCGTCGATGCACGGGAGCAATTCCGGGCTGCGGTTATCGACGATTTCGTGTCCGGATACGCCAGCGGCACCACCCCCAATCCCTGTGTCCGCTGCAACGAACGGGTCAAACTGAGGCAGCTGATCGAGATTGCCGATGCCAAAGGTCTGGAGCACGTCGCCACCGGCCATTATGCGCAAATCGACAGCGTGCAGGGGCGGGCGATTCTGAAGCGCGGCGCCGATCCGAAAAAAGACCAAAGCTATTTCCTTTATCGCATCCAGACATCGTGGATGCCACGGCTCCTGTTTCCCGTCGGGATGATGCAGAAGCATGCCGTGTGGACGATTTCCGAGGAACTCGGCCTCCCCACTGAAGAAATGCGGGAAAGCCAGGAAATTTGTTTCGTGAGCACCGGGGACTACCGGACCTTTCTGCAAAAGGAAATTCCCTTGGCCAACAATCCTGGTCTCTTCGTCGATCAGGGTGGAAATCCGCTTGGCACGCATCAAGGCATCGCCTTCTATACACCGGGCCAGCGGCGCGGCCTGGGTGTTTCATCGGGCCAGCGTCTCTATGTGCAGCGGGTTCAGCCAGAGAGCAATACCGTTGTGCTTGGACCGGATAACGCGCTGCTCCGCTCGGCCTGCACGGTGACCGATCTCAATGTCCTTGATCCGGTGCTGCATGACCGCTCCGCTCTCGTAGAGGCCAAGCTTCGATACGCGACTCCGGCGACTCCAGCGACCGTCCAATCAAGCGGCCCCGGGTTTCTTACCGTACAATTCCACGTTCCCCAGCGAGCCATCGGCCCAGGACAATCCGCGGTCTTTTATCGTGGGGAGCAAGTCCTCGGAGGCGGCATTATCCAAACGGTCTAAGATGGCCGGCACTCGACCGGCGGCCGTCCTTTATGGCCTTAGATAAAATGGGTCGCGCATCTTCCCTCCCTCCTCGTGGGTGAATCCGGAGAAACAACCTCATGCGTTCCGATGAGGCTGTATGCCGTGGCACGGCCATGAGGCCATGCGAGAACATCCCGCCTCGCAGAAGACGCCGGCAAGTACCCTGCCGCCACTGAATTTCACCGTTGCGCCGCCTAAAACAAGTCAGGTATACACATCACTCACCGAAATCCATTTGGCCCTAGGGTGTCTATCTAGCGTCAAGCCGCCTGAGGCACCAGAAACGCAGACGATCGTCTCTCTATAAGGATGAGCAATGAAGATACTCGCCTCTCTTCTTCTCATGCTGGGTATCGTAATGACCGGTGTGGGTTCCAGCTATGCTGTTGAAGATATGCCCCAGCTCGATGCGGCCACGCTGAAAAACGGCAGCACCATTTATGGGGAAGTGATTGAAATGTCCGGCGGGGTCCTGGGGACTTGTCCGAAATTTTGTGTGTGAGGCATAGTGTGGCTGAAAGGAGCCTCTATGCCTCGCAAGACGCACGAGACGAAGGACCTCGCGCCGGCGCTGCCGGTCAGCCAGGAGTTACTCGATC
>Ga0169931_10003436_pt1 | contig 25119 bp, 28 predicted proteins | sample Kivu_15m_20L_FD_129675 | JGI IMG/M metagenome (GOLD analysis project Ga0169931, IMG submission 129675) | Freshwater microbial communities from Lake Kivu, Western Province, Rwanda to study Microbial Dark Matter (Phase II) - Kivu_15m_20L... | ecosystem: Environmental > Aquatic > Freshwater > Lake...
CAGGGGGCCAGCCAGCACCCGCAGCACCGCCACAAACCGCCCCAGAAACACCGACAGCCCTGCCCGCCGCAGGAACCGCTGCCGCAGCTGCTCCAACTGATCGGGGCGCTGCCCCAGCCAACCACCCACCCGCAGCATCACGGGCCAGCCCAGACGACGGCCCACCCAGTAGCCGAGGTTGTCCCCCAGCACGGCTCCACCAGCCGCCGCCGCCATCACGCCCCAGAGGTTGAGCTGGCCGCTGCCGGCCGCGTAGCCCCCCAGCAGCGTGATCGTCTCACCGGGCAGCGGCACCCCGGCGTTCTCCAGCAGCATGCCGGCAAAGATCACCGCATAGCCCCATCGCCCCAGCAGGGTCTGCAGGTCGGCAAGGGAGACGGGACTCAGATCCATGGCCTGCAATCTGCCAAACCACCGCTCCAGTTCGCGCCAGGATGCTGAGCATGCGTTTCCTGGCACACCGCCTCCCCGTGCTGCTGGCTGTGCTGAGCGCCGGGGCGCCGGCCGCAGCGGCACTGAACAGCTTCAGCCCACTCGACCGGGTGGGGCGCTGGGTGATCGAGCGTAAGAACACCGCCGAAGGGGCCATCAACTGCCGGGCCTACATCCCCTCCGGCGGCACCTGGTTCAACTCCAACGTGCGCATCGGCCCCGACGGCACCGTGGTGGTGCCCGATGGGCTGCGCTACAGCCCCGATCCCGCCGAGCTCAGCCAGGTGCAGGACGCCCTGCGCCGCTGCCGCGCCGACATGATCTATGTGCCCTGACAGCACCCGGGTCGGGGCTGCTCAACCGAAGGCGTTCTTGAGCACGGCCGCCAGATTCATATGACCATGCAGGTAAAGGCCAACCGCTAGGGGCAGCACCGCCGCCACCAGCAGCGAAAACAGGATCGACAGCGGCACGTGGTTGTTCATCGCACCATCATCGGCCTGTTGGCTGGCCCCGGATCCCGCTGGAGCCAACCGCAGGAGCCATGGGCGTCACTGCGCAAGGCCGGTGACCCGCACTAACCCGTAGTCCTTGTCACACCATGGCGGCTTCACGAGCCGTTACAGTTGCGTCAACGTTTCTTTACGTTCCATGGCTGACTCCTCTTCCCGCTTCGGTTTCGTGGCTTTCGCCGAAACCTGGAATGGCCGCCTGGCCATGCTCGGCTTCGTGATCGGCCTCTCCACCGAACTGCTCACCGGTCAAGGCATCCTCTCCCAAATTGGCCTCGGCTGATGCAAGACAACGCCACCGGCAGCTGGTTCACGAGCCGAGCCACTGAGCAAATCCACCGTGAACAGCTCGAGCGTGTGGAGCGCTTCAACGGTCGTGCAGCGATGCTGGGCCTGGTGATCGGAATCATCACCGAAGGCCTCACTGGGGCCAGCATTGCCCACCAGATCGGCCTCGGCCCTCTGGTGGATGGCTACGCCACCTGCCACACCCAGTTCCTGCCCTTCTGTTTCTGATTTCGGGCTCCGCCCTAACGTCCCGATTCAATAAGCCCCTTGCTTTGCGAGGGGCTTTTTATTGGCGGCGCAGGACTGGTAAGCGCTGATTGAGGTTGGCCAATGAGGACATCGGCCATCGGGCCGAATAGCGATACAACGAAGAGACCGCGATGTTGTAACCCTTGACAGAAGCCTTATAGCTACGTGCGGCACTCAGATAATTCTGAATGTTCTGAATATAGGTCGTAGCGTCGATCGTTGTACCGTTGTAGTTGCGGCTCGTATAGTCAGCCGTTTGGCGGGCAGACCTTAACTGCTCCAAAGAGGTATCAATCACCATGCGGTTGGCGATGTAAGCCGCGTGACTGTTCTGAACCTGCAGCGTAACCATGTACTTCCAGACATCAGCCTGAGCGCGATTACTTTCCGATGCATATCCCTGATTTGCAGAGTCTGCGGCAGCAATTCCACCGTCGAACAGCAACCAGTAAAAGTTGAGACCAACGGCATTTGAGAGGTAATTGCTGTTCTGCTGATTCCAACTGGAGGAGCCATAAGCCATGGTGTTACTGCCCAAGGCACTCGTTGTCACCTGAGACTGGCCAAGAATCGAAGCCAGTGGCAAATAGCGATTCAGACGCGCCCGTGACAACCAGGCGGAACTGTCGGCACGGGCCAGACTCGAACGAATTTCCTCCCGCAAAGCCAAGGCCTCCTGAATGGTCGGCTGCAGAGGAGAACCCCATTCAGGAAGTGGCCGGAGACGCTCGGAGGGAGTCAACAGGGTTCCAGGTTCCAAGCTCAAGGTGTAAGCAAGCTGATTGGCGGCAATCAACTCCTGCTCAAAAATCTGAATCAGCTGTGTGAGCTGTTGAAGCAGTTGAGAGCGCAGCTGATCCAAATCCCCCTTACTACCAACGCCAACGCGACGCAAGCTTCTGGCACGTTGAAGCTGCGAACGCGTCAACTCGTAGATGCGCGAGTAATCCTCACGGAGTTCACGAGCTTCCTGCAGAGCGAAATAAGCTGTTTGGATATCGAGCACAAGATCACGTGCACTGATATCAAATAGCAGCTGCTGTGACTGGCTTAGAGCGAGGTTGGACTTGAGACGGGGAGTCCGGGTTGGATCCAAAAACGACCACTGCAGCCTCACACGCGGACTGGTATAAAACCGCGTCGTTTGCGTTGTACTCAGTGGCGTCTTGCTATCTGACTGATTGCCTGAAGTCGTCTCAGTCGTCAGAGCCCAAGGAGCATTACTTGGGTTGTCACTATAAAGAAAAGGGAACCATTCACGCCGAACGGCAATCACTTGCCACTGCGAACTCTGCAACTCAGCGTAGGCTTTAGACAAGATCGGATTGTTTAACAATCCCGTCTTAATAGCCTCATCCAATGAAACAGGTTTCCTAACCTCCAAGGTCTCACAAGCCCGCTTCCAACGAGCCTCGAGCAGCTCGATCATCTCACGCTGGTCAAGCCTTGGAGGAGGCGGAGCTGAGACGCAAGGGGATGCTGAAATAGCCCAAGCTATCAGCAACGTATATGGGAGAACCCTTTTGAAAAAACCAGCAGACACCAACCCTAACGGGATTGAATGACGGCCATTGCGGCTTCCCTACCCTTGAAAGCACATTGTTCATCAATGGTGCCCTTGGGGGCTCCGGAAACGCCAACACCAGCGAGATAGGAACCATTAACAATGATCGCCAAGCCACCCGGATTAAATGTGAAGCCGCGAATCGGGTTAGGGGGCAATGGCCAGGTACCGAAACCTGGGTTCATCTTCATCGCGTCATAGATTTTGGCGGTGGAATCAACCTGTTGAATAGGGCCAAGGCTGATGGCCGTATAGGCTTTATTAAAGCTATTTTCGATCGTGTGGGGGGTGGCACCGTCACCGCGCAATACCGCCAACAAGGCCCCGTCGGGATTCACAACCGTCACCGTGACGTTATAGCCCAATCGCTTGCACGTCTGGACAGCAGCCTTCACAGCCTCGGCCGCTGCAGCCGATGGCATCGACAAGGTTTGCAATGGTGCTGCCTCGACAGAGGGCCCAACATGGGTCAAACAACCAATTAGCAATGCGGCGGAGCTAAGAACCGGTCGACAGTTGGCCATGTCAGGGAGAACTGATTGAGAACCGTGCAACGAGCCTATCGAAAATCGAACACGATGAGCTTCTCACCGGTAATCCCACACAATCATTTCCCAAGCCAGGTCAGCGTGCTCAGCGTCCCATCCTGAGAGAGGGCATGAATGGTTCGCTGATCCCTGGCGAAACAGACACTCATCGCATGATGGTCTTCACTCAGCAGTTGTGCGCCCAGCAGCTGGCCGCCCAGCGACCACAACCGCAACATGCCATCATCCGAGACAGCGGCAATCACGCCATCACGGTTGATGGCCAAGCCTTCGAGCCATCCCTGCTTGGGCACTGGTGGAATGGTGCGCAGCAGCCTGGGGCGCGTGACACCGTTAGAAAAGGTCCAGATCTTGATCGACCCATCAAAACCACCGGTCAGCAAAAGCGGTTGATGGGCACTGAACGTCAAAGCGTTGAGGCGTCCCTGGCCCGTGGGCAGCGTGGCCAGCAGGGTGCCCTCGGGAGAATGGAAGGAGACTGTGCCTTTGTCCTGACTGGAAGCCACCGACTGGAGCGGTGTGGAAGTTGCTAGGTGCCGCGTCACACCGGGCAAAGCCGTGCGGGTCAGCAACTGCCGATCGGCCGACCAGAACCGCACGAATCCATCATCAGAGGCTGTCACCACCAGCCCCGTCCGTGGAGCGAACGTGACATCCGTAACCCCAGAGAGGTGGGGACCAATCTTGACAGGCTCCGGAGAAGTCGCTGACCATCGGTAGGCAAAGCCGTTGTAGCTGGCCGCCATGAAATCGGTGGGGGCGCCACCGGGGATGAACCGCCCGTTGAACATCATCGATTTGGGTTCAACGGTGTGCTGAACCAGCTGCTGATTCGGGCCCTTCCAGATCCTGACGAACCCATCCGAGGCGGTGGTGGCAAAGGCGTCAGAGGTTTCCGAACACAACACCTGAACGATGGCTTCCCCCTGCAGCTGATGGGCGGAAAACCGCGACCGCAATTGCAACGGAGCGGCAACCGCCGCGGTTCCCAGCACCGACGCGAGGGCCATGCAGCCCGCAGCCATCCGGCGGAACATCGAGAACGGTGAGCGGATAGCCATGGGATTCAAGGGTTGACGCTGAGCAGCCACAATTGGCCGTTGCCGTTGACCACCACGGCCTGGCGCCCCGATGGCGAACAATCAACCCCGGTTAACGGGGCCGAAGGGCTGAGGGAGAGGGAAGCCAACAACTGTCCACGCTGGGACCACTGGCGGAGCACACCGTCGTCACCAACGCCCAGAATCGTCGTGGCGGTGCCGGCGCAATAAGCAACACCCCTGGACCACCCCTTGGTGGAGGCCACCAACCTTTGCTGGGGCTGGCCATCCAGAGGGATCAGACTGATGGTCCCATCGGCTCCGGCAGTGGCCACCTCAGGTTGGGTGGGATTAAAGCGGATCAGATTGATGCGACCGTGGGGCGTCTGGATGCTGCGCACCGTTGCGGAGCGTCGATCCGGTGAGGGTGAGATCAGATGAAGCTGTCCATTGTCGGAACTGGCCGCAATCAAATCCACACTCTGGCTCGGGCGTAACTGCCGGCTGGTGCCGGAAAACTGACGGCTCCAGAGGGTCTGGCCATCCGCCCTGCTGATCACAACGGTGCCATCGTCAGACCCACTGACCACGTCGGCGGTGCGTGCGGATCCCGGCGGCAGCAGATATGCATCCGCGGTGGCAGCACGATGCAATTGCAGTCTGCGCAGCGGTTCACCGCCGGTGCTCATCCACACCCAACCGGTGCCGTCGTAGCCGGTGGTGATCACCGACTGACCGTCTCCGCTGAAATGGGCTCGAAACATGGGAGACCGTTGCCCCTTGAGCACAGCCACCGTTTGGCCATCCAGTTTCCAAATCTGGCCGGTGCCACCGCCATCGGCGGTCACGAGGCGGTCGCCGTCCGGGGAGAATTCCACGTACTGAATCAACACGGATGACGCACGCCACTGCGCGATGACCACCGGAGCCGACCACGACGGCACGCTGAGGCTTGCGCCCAATGCTGTGGCAGTGAGGGCTAACCAAGCCAAAGGTGAGCGCATGGGGGGTCGTGCTTAGTCCTGAGGTTGATGAACCAGCAACCGATAGCGATTGCGTTCATCGATCCAGGCGTAGTCGAGCTGATCAACGGAGTTCTGAACCAGGAACAGGCCCAACCCGCCGATGGGGCGTTCGTCGATCGGTTGCTCCGTGTCGATGTGCCTCGGTACATCGAGCTGCGGATCGAAATGGGGCCCGTTGTCCTCGATTTGCACAAGAAGACCCGGAGCAGGATCCAGGCAGCGGTAGGTCGCCAACCAGATGTGAGCACCGGGGGCGTGCCGAATGATGTTGGAGAACAACTCCTCACAGGCCAGGCGTAGCTGGTAGGAGGCCTTGCACCCCCCGAAAGCAAGATCCGCCTGCTGCTCCACGAAACCATTGAACTGGTCCCAATGGTCCATGGAGGCAGGCGCATCACAACGTGCGATCAGCTCTGGTGGTGGCGGCACAGCCATGGAGTGATGGGTTCAGAGATCGTCGTGAGTGGCCACGAGCGTCACAGCTTGAGTCAGACCTGTTTTAGTAATCACATCAGCGATATCGGCGCTGGTGCCCACCAGCACCAGACGTGCGGTGTGGGGCATCTTTTGTTTGGCAAACACCAGTGCCCGCAGTCCGGCACTGCTGAGAAAACCCACCTGGTCCATCTCGATACGGAGCTCTGCCAAAGCCGCCAGCTCAAGGGCCGTCAGCGCATCCAAAAGGGAGGGAGCCGTCTTGGTGTCAACGTCTCCACTGAGGCTGAGCAGGTGATAGCCGTCTTTGGAAATTGACTCGATCGTGAGGTCCATGGTGTAAAGGGTGAACGGGGTAAGAAGAGACGGTGTTGCCACAGTCAGGGAGCGGTTCAGACAGGGGGTTCAGACCTGCTTGGCCGACATCACGACGATGGAGCGATCTCCCAACAGAATTCCAGAATCCAGGTATCGGGGTTCTGAAGCATCCATCGGGGATGAGGCATCGCCGGTATTGAAGCAGAGGTGCCAGCCATAACCGTCCGGCAACTGTGGCAACTCGAACCATGTGGCGTAGTGGGCCATGTTGGTGGCCACATACACGGTGTCTGGCCGCGAAAGACCATGGTCGCAAGCCACATCGGCTGATATCATCCAGGCCAGCTGGCGTGAGTGATCCGACCAGTCGGGCTGCCAGGCTGTGGAGCCATGGAAGCTGCAAGAGGGGAACAAGGCGCTGGCCTCGGCATCGAAACGATTCACCCGAAGGGCTGGATGGGCATGCCTGAAGTGAATCAGTGCAGTGACGTAAGCATGCAATTGGGCATTGGTCTGCAGCAAAGACCAGTCAACCCAGGAGATGGGTGAATCAAGGCAATAGGCATTGTTGTTGCCGTGCTGCGAGCGGCCAAACTCATCACCCATCAACAGCATCGGCGTACCACGGCTGGTGAGCAGCATGGTGAGGGCGTTCATCATCTGGCGATGGCGAAGCGCCTGGATACCAGGGTCATCGGTCCAGCCTTCGGCCCCACAGTTCCAACTGTGGTTATCGTCACCACCATCACGGTTACCTTCACCGTTGGCCTCGTTGTGCTTGTGGTCGTAGGACACCAGATCCGCGAGGGTGAAGCCGTCGTGGCAGGTGATGAAATTCACCGATGTCGCGGGTGATCGACCACTGGGTTGGTACAGATCGGGGGATCCCTGAACCCGCTGAGCCAGCTGTCCCACCTGGGCTTCATCGCCTTTGAGGTAGCGACGCAGGCAGTCGCGGTACTTGCCGTTCCACTCGCCCCAACGGCCAAAGGCCGGGAAGGTGCCCACCTGATACAGACCACCCGCATCCCAGGCTTCGGCAATCAGCTTGCAGGAGGAGAGAATCGGATCAAACGCCAGGGATTCCAGCAGGGGTGGGTTGGAGAGCGGCGCCCCCCAGGGATCTCGCCCCAGGATGGTGGCCAGATCAAAACGGAAACCATCGATGTGATATTCAGCAGCCCAATAACGCAAACAATCAAGAACAAGATTGCGAACGATTGGATTGTTACAATTCAGAGTATTACCCGTTCCGCTGAAATTAAAATAATAACCCTCAGGAGTGAGCATGTAATAGGTCTTGTTGTCCAAACCCTTGAATGACAGGGTTGGGCCGTACTCATTGCCTTCAGCCGTGTGGTTGAAGACCACATCAAGAATCACCTCGATACCGGCGCGGTGAAACGTTTTAACGAGCTGCTTGAACTCATCCACCTGCATCCCAAACTTCCCGGTAGCCGCGTAGCCGGCTTTGGGGGCAAAAAACCCTACGGTGCTGTAGCCCCAAAAGTTATACAGCTGTTCGCCTGTGTCGGGGTGGATTCTGGAGTTTTCAAACTCGTCAAATTCATACACAGGCATCAGCTCGACAGCATTAATGCCGAGCTGCTTTAGATAGGGAATTTTCTCGACCAGGGCCGCATAGGTGCCAGGTTGCTTGACACCCGACGTGTCGGATCGTGTGAAGGACCGAACATGTGTTTCGTAGATCACCAGATCTTCACTGGGGATCTCCAGTGGCCGTTCCCCTTCCCAATCAAAATCATCAAAGCTCACCCGTGCCCGATAGGGATACGGGCGTTGCCAATCCGGCGTCTCCCCCCAGACATCACGCCCTGAAATCAATCGGGCATAGGGATCCATCAGCACCTGGCTTGGGTCAAACCGATGGCCGGCGATGGGATCATGGGGGCCATCAACACGGAAGCCATACTCGAGGTTTTCAAAGTCGAGATTGAACACCACCATGCAGAACACATCACCAATTCGGTAGTGCTCAGGGAATGGGAGTTCAGCGATTGGTTGATCGTCTCCACGGTTGAACAGAACCAACGTGCAGGCCGTTCCAGCCGAGGTGTAGATCGAGAAGTTCAAGCCATTGGGAATATGGCTAACGCCAAAGGGCAATGGCTTCCCTGGACGCACCTGATAGCCACCGATCACATCGGTGGGCAGTGCATCAATGCGCTCGAGCAAAAGATCAGCCACGGGAGGGAAGGGATTGAAGGTCAGCATGAATCACAAAAAAGTCGTAAAAACCGGTGATCTTCATGGTTTCTGCAATGGCTTCATCCAGGCCGACCAGCGCAAGATCGACGCCCAGTTGCTGGGTGCGTCGATGCAGGGTCAACAAGGTGCGTAGGCCTGCGCTCGACATGAACGGAACGCTGGTGAGATCCAGCGCAACCGGCCGATCATCGGTCACCTGCGCATCGATGTAATCCCGGAGGGAGGTGACAGTCTTGGAGTCAACCTGGCCATCCACGTGGATGGCGTGCCAACCCTGAACGGAACTGGTGGTGATGTTCATGGTGACGACAGAGTCAGTTGGGAGTCAGGGTGACCTTCACGGACAGACGCGACGCAGATTGCGGCAGCTGAACAGTGAGGGCCGCCGCATCAAAGTTGGTATACGGCTGACCATCGATGGTGCAAGCGCTGATGCGCACACTGCCAGGGGGCAACATGTCCGGCGACACCCGCAGAATCCGATCCGGGAAACCATTGGGCATCGGTTTAAAGAACAGATCCAAGGGGCGCTTCTTGATCATCAGGTCGATATAGACCGTTGAGAGGAAGCAGAGCTCGGTGGAGTGGTAAGCACTCATCGAATGGCTGCCCTTGAAGCGCTCCGTACCCACCAAGAAGGGAATGCCGTTGGCGAGCACATTGAAGTAGACACCGCCGTCGTTGTGGTCCAGGAAGAAGGCGTTGTAGAAGGCCGCTGATTCATCCGCGTACTTCTTGTAGTTGGCGTTGTTGGGGAGATGGCCCTGAAGAATCAGATAGGCCAAAATGCCTTGTTCCTGCTGCCACCAGGCTTTGCGATCGTGCCAGGCGTAGCGGTGGAAACGCTGGCCGGGCTTTAGGACACGCTCGACCACGTCATACCAACCAAAACGCTGTTTGTCGTAACCCACCTCAGGCATCAGACCCGCAATCTTCTCCGCCAGCTCCACGTAGGTGGCTTTAGGTTGCACAGCCTGGAAACGCATCAGGTTCCAGGCGATCTTCAGGTTGTGGCCGACGACAGCACGGTTCTGCTGCCAGCCCCAGGTCTGATCCTTCGACCAGTCATCGAAAAACTTCTCCTGCACGAACGGGCTATCGTCATAGTCCGGGAAGTGGGCACAGATGGTGTCGAAGGTGTCTTCGAGCATCGTCTTGTAACGCTCTTCCTCCGTGGCCAGCCATAGGTTGATGAGATAGGCCGGGGCATGATCACCCACGGAGTTCCAGTTTTTCTTGGCCTTGTTGCGACCAAGAGACTCTTGGTGCGGGCTAAGGGTTACCGCGTGGATATGCGAGTAATAACCACCCTTTTCATGGTCGCGGAAGTATTGGTCAAATAGATCAATGGTTTTCTCGGCATCATCCAAAATGCGGGGATCTCCATTGAGACGGTAGGTCTGCACCGGACCCGCCAACGCATAGATTTGTTCGTAGGCAGGGATGCAATCGTAATCATCGCCAAATTCAGACACCAGCAACTTCTGTTCCTGTCCGCCGGCTCCCACTTTTTGGCCGTGGTACCAATAAATCAAGCCGGTATCAGTATCAACAAAGCGCATTTTGTCGCGCAGGTAATCGGTACCTTTTTCCGCCGCCTCCAGGAACTCGTCCTTACCCGTAAGCATGTAAGCCGAGGCCATGCCATACACCATTCGCGAGATGGTGTCAGTCTCCTGAAGATAATCAGCCTCCTTCTTACCACCCGTAAGACTGATCAGGGTGCGATATTTGCTGTAATCAATCGCCTCAGCCGGAGCATTGAACTGCCACTTGTTGTAGGAGGCGGCAATGGAGTCGATCTGCTGAACCCACCAACCCTGCTCTAAGTAGCGATGGTCGCTGGTGTTGTCACCGGCAAAGATGAGGTAGTTGACCTCAAATGTCACCTCGCTCTCGGGGAAAAATGTGCCGTAGGCAAAGACCATCTGCCCAGGCACCAGCAACTGTTGCAGCTGTCCCCCTCTGTCGGGCCAACCCTCCTCGAGGTTATGGGTTTGCTTGGCGTAGGTATTCGCGGTCAGGATAGCCTCATAGAGGCGTCCATCCGAGGTCTGCAGGCGAATGGTGCGGCTGTCCGGGTCGTAGCTCTGGACATAGCCGGAAATGAGATCAGAGAAGCTGAACGTGAGGTCATTCATGGCTGCAGATGAGGCGGGTTGGCGAGGCGATGGGGATCAGAGAGCGGGGAAGAACGTCGGGTCTTAGAGGCTGCGAATGGTGTCCAGGAACAACTGGTCAAACGCATCCACACAACCGGGGTGCCGGCCCGTGATCAGCAGACCGTCGGCATGGGTTTCAACGGTTTCTCCGTTGGCTATCGCCAGCCGGCCACCGGCGTTGACCACATCGCAAATGATGTTGTGGGCACAGGTCACGGTGCGACCCTGCAGCAAGGATGGATCGGCGCAGAACAGCCAGAGGGAATGGCAGATGGTGCCGATCGCCAATTGGCCAGCGTCCATGCGTTTCACCGCATCCCGCAGCAACTCAACAGCAGGGGCCGTGTTGCGATCACCCGTGAGGGTGGCCTGATAGCGGAGTCGATCCATGGCGTAACCACCGATCAGCACGAGCCCCTTGTAATCAGCGAGGTCAACGGTGGTGACACAACGATCCACCTTGACGCGGCTGGTCTTGTCGTTGCCCTCAAATTCAATCGCGTCGTTGCCCCAGAGATAGGAGGCATACTCCACCGCGACGTCATGGGCGGGGAAAAACTGATTGAACACTTTGAACTCAGTTTCGTCGTAATGCTCTTCAATCAGAACCAGGATTTTGCTCGCAGCCATGGTGTTGTTGATGGGAAAGGATCAGGAAATGCTGTGCTGGAGGTCTAGCTTTGGGCCCGTTGAATCAGGCTGTGAACAGCGCCATAACTGGCGGATCCCGCCAGGCAAGCTGCCGCAGCGATCAGCCCTGCCAGGGGGGGGACTGGCAGAGGCAGCTTGAAAATAGAAAACACAAAGCCAACCAAGAAACCTCCGATCAAGGTGGTGGCCAGAGCTGCAATCGACATGAGAATCAGGCGGGTAATTGGTTTCAGCTCAAGGGTGTCGCGAGTAGCTCTTGGAGCTCTGCGAGATGGTCATCGGCCGCAAGCGTTGCCGTTGTGGCATCACCGATAGAATGCAGATATTGCATGAAGTACTGGCTCTGGTTGATGCCGTACTTGGGCGCATCCTTCACAAACGGCTCAAGGCGGCTGGGATCCATCTTGAAATCCTTGGGGAACACCTTGACGGTTTCGCCGGTGTCGCGGAAGTACTGGGTGATCCGCTCAGGCGACCAAACAAAGGTCATGGGGAGGGGCTGATCGGAGCTATTGTAGAAGCCATGAACATGGCCCCTCGGCACGTAGTAGAGGCTCTTCGGCTTGGTTTCAATCAACTGAATATCAGCACCCGGGGCATTCTTCCCAGGGATCTTGCTGAGGTCGCTATAGGTGTGATCAGGATCCAGGAACAGCGTGAAACCGCCCTTCGGGAAATAGAACCACTCGTCGTAGTCGTCATGGAAGTGCGGCAGCGGCCCGGAACCCGGCGGCACCATCGCTTCCGCCAAGGTGTACGCGTTACCGGTGTTACGGCCGGTGCGGGTGAAGGTGAACTGCTCCCCCGGGGGGCCAATGATCAATTCCGGCTCAGGGCTCGGGGTGTACTCCGGGAACGGGATTCCAACGGTCTGAGCCCACACGCCTGCCCCCCCCGCCGTGACACAGACGAGGCAAAGGAGCAAGGAGGCCAGCCCAAGCAGAACAGGCTTCAGGAATCGATCGAATCGCATGGTGGCCGGTGGAGGGGAATACAGATCTGGAGGTTGTGGACGAGTGCTGGCGGCATCACACCTCCGCTTCAATCGTCCGGCGGATGGCACTGAGCCGGCCATAGGCCGGAGCCACTTTGTTGAACCCCGCATAGGCACAGAGGAAGAGCAGCAACTCTTCGATCTGGGCAAAGGTGGCCCCTTGCTTCAGGGCCATACGGATATGCGCCTCATAGGGAGACTCCGGCATCAGACCCTGATTCACCACGTCGATGGCGATGGTGATCAAAGCCTTGGTGCGCTGATCGATCAACGGCTGCCCCCACACCTCGCCGGCCACCCGAGTGCACAAGTCCCCAAAGGCGGGGTTCACGCCACACAGGGCGGCCTGAAGACCGGGGTCGTCAAGGACGGCATTGGAAGGAGCCGTCGACGCTGCGGAGTCGGTCATTGGCGCATGCAAGCCAACTCATGCTGTATGGACGACCCAAATCTGTCAGCAATTGCACCAACAAAGGTTGCGAGTCCCCGGCCTTCAGTCCGCAATTGCTCACATCGTCGGGGCGCTCGGTTGATCCAGTGCCTGCAAGAGGCGTTCCTCCGCATCCAGGGCACAGCGCTCATCGATGCTCCCCTGCCGAGCACCGGACACCCCCAGGCCAGCCAAGACAGTGCCGTGCCAGCGAATCACCACCCCTCCGGGCACGGGGGTGATCTGCGCAACCGGGTCGGACGGCAACCCCAAGTTGCCAATGCTGAAGCGGGGGTGAGCCAGGGCATCCTGAAGCTCACTGGTGGTGTGAAGCCCCTGGAGAGCAGCCATCGACACCGCCGTGTAGGCCTTCTGTTGGGATAACGCACGGCTATGAGGTGCAGCCCCGTCGCCCGACAACATCACTTGCGGGGCACCGGTGGCTGTGACCACCGTGACACTCACCAAAGAACCACTGCGCTGACACAGGCGCACCGCATCATCGGCCAGTTGCTCAGCCCAGGGCAGAGACAGTTGTGGTGGTGGGGTCACCAGGGGAGAACCAAGCGCCTCCCCATCGGGTGCGGCCAGGCCAGCCCAGGGGTGGGCCAGCCAAACCAGAACCGCCAGCAACAGGCTGAGAGGGGTTGCCAACGGCCTCGACATTTAGGGGGTCTTCAGCAGGTCCAGGAGGCGAGCGGACGCAAACACATCCCGGTAGAAGGTGAGTTGTTCGCTCTTGAAGTAGCAGGCACCGCTGTGACCACGGCGCACCCAGCACACCGTGCCCTTGGCAATGGCTTCACCACTGGCGTCATCGAGGCAGTGCCATTCGAAGTGCACGAACTCACCCCAGAACATCACGATCGGCCAGCACATGGTGACGCCCGGCTGGGCGATCAAAGCCCACCAATGCTTCTCCCGCTCGGTCTGCTGATCCAACCCATAAAAGGGGCCGTCCTGGCAGAAGTAGACGAGATCGTTTCGGTACTCACCCCGCAGGAGATCACCCCGGCCACGGCGCAGGGCCTCACAGTGAGTGGGCCACCAGGCCTTGTTTTCCTGCTCGATGGTGGCGGGGGTGAGATCGGGACCGATGGCGGGTAACGCCTCCGCCTTCATGGCGATGAACTGTTCGGCTTCGCGAATCAGTCGATCGCCTTCCGCCTGGCTCACCAGGCCGGGCCGAGAGAAGTCGGCGGAAAGATCCTTGTAATAATTCTGGGCCATGGGATGAAGCTGGTGGGCGGAACTCAGGGAGTGCAATCTCCCTGAGGGAGGTCGCGCAAGCGGCGTTTGATCTCGGCAGCCCCCTCAAGCACGATGGCCTGGGCAGTGCCTCCCAACTCTCTCCAGGTGCGGGTGCGCCGGGAGGTCACAGGGTGTTGGGAATCAAACGTCTCAATGCTCATCATCATGCTGCCAGGAAACATCGCGATCCACCGTGTCAGGCGATCCCAATCCAGATGGCAACGGCCAATCGCCCCTCGGTTCGCACCACACAGATGCACATGGGTGATGCGGGGCTGCAGGGATTCCAGATCGTCGTAGAGGTGATCCTGCTCAAGGTTGGCGTGGAAGAGGTCGGCGAGAATGCCGACATGGTCGAGCTGGAGCGCTGACGCCAGGTCATCCACCTGTTGCAGCGTGTTCAACAAGCTGCTCTGGTAGCGGTTGAGCGGTTCAATGCTGAAGGGGATGCCAGCGGCGACCAGCTCAGAACGCAACGCGCCATAGCTGTCCAGCAACCGCTGACGGTCATCCGCAGAGGAGGGATCCGATGGCGGCTTGGACAGATCCCCGTGGATCGGGCCGGACAGCTTGAGCGCCCCACAAGCGTGGGCGAAATCGAGCAGACGCCTCACATGATCCTGAGCTTGGCGACGGACGCCAGCGTTGGCCGAGGCCAAGCTCACCCCCCCGGGCAGGCCGGAACAGAGGGTGACGGGAAGACCGTACTGGGCAGAGGCGTGAACAATGGCTGAAGGGCTTAATCCCTGGAGGTCGTAGGTGGCGAGCTCGACGTAATCAATTGCCGTTCCGGCAACGGCGGCGAACAGCGGCGCGAGCTCGACATCCGTGATGCCGGGCGACCAGGCAAAGGTGTGGGCACCGATCAACACCATGGCAGCATTGGCTCGAGGCTCAAGGCTGGGAACGAATTAAGTCGGCAACCGCGCCCGGGTCCTCCTCTGGCAGGTAATGGCCACAGCCAGCCAACACCCCCCCCTGCACGGCTGGATCACAGGCCTGGAGGGATCGGAGGAAGTTGTCCGCCGTGGCGAATTCGCCGCCGTACACGGTCATGGGCTTGGCGAACCGGTGCTGACGGTGGGCCTCAGCGAAGGCACGGTTCTGCTCGACAGCGCGGTAGTAGTTGAAGCCTGCAGTCATGGCGCCGGGCCTGCTGTAGGCCCGCACATATTCGGCAATGGCCTCTGGCGTCATGGAGCCAGGCACCTTCGATTTGGTGCGGAAGTACCAGCCCAGATAGTCCGCCTCACGGCCGGCGGTGAGCAACTCCGGCATCTCGGCCATGGCGTGGAAGTGGAACTGCCAGGTGCGAGACCCGGGCCGAGGCATGTACGCCTCCACTGGGGCCAGGCCGATCAGAGCTGCGTCCAACAGCAACGTACTGGTGAGCAGTTCGGGGGCAACGATCGACAAGGCATAGGCCACCCAGGCCCCGACGTCATGGCCAACGAGCCGTACTGGACCCAATTGGCGAAGACGGATGTAGTCGGCGATTTCGCCGGCGACGGCCTCGATGCTGTAGTCAGAGTCGAGCGCAAGACTGCTGTCCCCCTGCCCCTTCAGCTCCAGGGCGATCACCTGATGGTCGGCGCTGAGGCGGGGAATCACATGGCGCCAGGCAAACCAGGTCTGGGGCCAGCCGGCCAGCAACAAGACCGTGGGTCCAGAGCCCTGCTCCACCGCATGCAGGCTTAACGCGCCGACCTGATGGCTGGTGTGGCCAACAGCGGCGGAAGGGGAATCCAGACCGATGGACACAGACCAATCGAGCAGTTCATTCGTCATTGTGAGGCCAAGTTGCGAAAAAAAGAGGCATCAACTAGAAATCCAGAGTGGCGGCATCAAGCCGCTGCCGAAGACCAGCTCTCTGTGGCTGAATCAACACAATTAACAAGCATGCGTCAGGCTGGCAGAAAGCGCCGTGACATCGGTCTGAGACGTTGGTGGCAAGCCCTGCACAGCAGTGTTGCCGTTGGTTTGGCTGTCTGCGTGGCGGTGCTGGCGCTAGCGCTGCCGGCTGATGCGGCCAGCCTTGGCGCAAGGCCAATCCAAGGAACCGAAGGACCCGAGGTGCGGGTACTTGGACGCATAAGCCTCAAGCTGAACGCCGAGGAGCAACGGGAATTTGAAGAGCTGACAGTGGACCTGGCAGGGGCGACAAGGCAAAAGGATCGAGTTACGAGCTATTCCTGCAACCGCGATATTGAACACCCAGGCACTTACGTCTTCGACGAAGTGTGGCCATCGGAGCAGGCCCTGACGGATCACCTGGCAACCGAACACTTCAAGGCCTGGTGGCAATGGGTGGAGCCCCACCTGGATGGCAGTCTCGCCATTGGAGTGAGCGCAACGCAGAGCTTCCATCCCTACGCATGAGCCCCGATTCAGCACAACAACCCTGTTGGACCTGGCACCGGCCATGAGCACCGAACGCGCCACAACGCAGGCCATCAATCCCCTGAAGACGGAACAAGAGTTTCGGCAAGAGGTAATTTATTTCATTATTGTCGATCGATTTTGCGATGGCACGTCGGATGCCGAAGAGCGAGCGGGCATTTGGGATCGAGGCGACAAAGAAGGGTTACTGGATAAAACATGGATGGAATGGGGCAAGTACTGGGGGGGCAATCTTCAGGGAATCATCGATCGCATTGATTACCTCAAAGGGCTTGGCGTGACAGCCGTATGGCTCTCACCATTGTTTGAGCAGGTGGACGATATGCAGTTTGATCGCGCCCCAATGCATGGCTATTGGACGAAGGATTTCAAACGCATCAACAAACGCTTCATCCGCAAAGATGATTCAGCCAGCCTGCATCAATCTCAGACACTGAAAGATCTGGTATCAGCCTTGCATGCCGCGGGGATCAAGCTCATCCTTGACGTGGTGTGCAACCACAGCTCACCAGATATCAATGGCGCTAAAGGCGTTGTGCTGGATGATGGGAAGCCGCTAGCCGATTTCAACAACGACATCAACAACTTCTACCATCACAACCCAGAAATTACGGACTGGGACGACGAGCACCAGTTAATTAATTACGAGATGTGTGGCTTAGCCACATTCAACGAAACCAATATTGAATTCCGCCGCTACATCAAGTCAGCCATTAAAAGCTGGCTGGATGTCGGTGTTGACGCCTTAAGAGTCGATACACTCAAGCACATGCCAGTGTGGTTCTGGCAGGAATTTACCACCGAAATTAAGCGCCACAAACCCGAGACATTCATATTTGGGGAATATGGCTTCAGCAAGCCATGGGATGGGCGTTCGGTTCGATACGCCAATGATTCGGGGATGTCCATTCTCGATTTTGGCCTTTGTGATGGCATTCGCTTTGCCCTGTCCGGGAAAGAGCCAGGTGGGTTCCACCTGGTGGAGCAAGTACTGGCCATGGATGAGGTCTACCGAAGGGCAAATGAACTGGTGACATTCATTGACAACCACGACATGCCCCGATTCCTGTCCATTGTGAAAGATGAACGCAAACTAAGCCTGGCATTGGTCATGCTCTTCACCTTGCGTGGCGTTCCGTGCCTGTTTTATGGCACAGAACAGTACCTGAACAACAACACCAACGGGGGCGAAGATCCCTACAACCGCCCAATGATGGAATGCTGGGACACCAGCACCGACTTGTATCAACTGGTGGCAACACTCAGCAGAATGCGTCGGGACAACAAAGCCTTCACCTTCGGGAGCCATCAACAGCGCTTTCTCACGGAGAATCTCTACGCCTACAGTTGCCATTACCGCGATTATCACGGATTGGTGATCGTCAACCAGGGGGCTGAGCAGTCAATCACGATCCATGAGTGTGGTCTACCGGATGGTTCCTATTCCTGTGCGGCCACTGGAACGAGGGTGGAAGTATGCGGTGGATCCATTCGCAACCACGTTCTTCCCTCTCACAGCTTCCGAGTGCTCAGTGCCATGGGCTCCGAACAGGGGGCGAACCGAATGGGGGTGTTTCAACTCAATGGGTATTGCACCAGGCCAGGACAGTGGGTGGGAATCACTGGATCCTGCCCCGAATTGGGGGAGTGGGACCTCAGCCGGAGTTATGGGATGGAGTTTGTAAATGCCAACACCTGGATTGCAGAAGTACCACTGGAACAGAGCCGCGATGAGAGCATCCACTACAAATTTGTCGTGTTCGACACGCAGGGCAATCCACCCATCTTCGAAAACGTGGTGAGCCGCCATCTGCAGCTTCCGCCCCAGGGGCGCATCAAAATCGACTGCTCTTGGAATGACGATTGACCATGCGCAAGAACGAAAACTCAACCAACTGGGTGCAGCTGTTGCGACTTCCGACGAGGCTCAAGAAGACCCTGCAAAACAAACTCTACAAAGCGCCCTTGGCGTTGCAGCTGACTGTCGCATTTTGGGGCGTGTATATCGTCGCCGGCGTTAGCACGTCGATCATCTCGGAGCAATACGGCGTCAGGATGCTGTTGCAGTCTGAGCTCAACATGCTCAAGGCTGAAGGAGATTTGCTCAAAGGTCTTGTGGACCGATGGGAAAACCAAGTCTTAACCGTGCTGGAGGTATTTTCCGAAGCGGGAGCAACACCGCGCGACATCATGGATCAAAATCAAATGAGTGGGCTGAGCAAATCCATTTATGGCAGTGACTACGGCGGCATTCTCAAAATCAGGGTAGGGCCAAAAATCACCACGACACCTGTCTTCCACGGCCAGCTTGATGCGGGTTACATCAGCAAAGTAACCGGTGTTAGAATAGGCCCTTTACTCAAAAGCCGGACTGACTGGCTCACCCCGTCCGGCACAAGCTACAAGGCGTTTACATCAGCCTACTATTCACCTACAGCCAATAAGAGGTTCCTTTTTACAGCCCTACCACTTAGAAATAATAAAAGCGAACTGATAAAGAACCCATCAGTTTTCATCGCTTTTCTCTTGCCAGTGGACGCCTTCCTGGAGGCGACTGGCCTGGCACAAATCGATGAAATTCTCTCGGGGGGCGTGAACACCAGCGCCAAGGGTGGTGACGGCGATCACAAGATACCAAGTTTGATCCTGGCGGGATCCGATGGGCGGATGCTCCTGGCCTTCACCAACAATGGACTGCCGCTGGATGGGAAAATGTTCAACAATGACACGCCCATCTGGAAACAAATCAAGCAAGCATTGAGCAAACGTTGCGCAACCACAGCGAAGGCAGGGGAGGGTATCTGCCAGCAAATGGTCAAACTTGAAGGATCCAACTATTTACTTAACTACTCACCCGATGATGTTTTTGACTCGGGCATTGGCAGCATATCACTGTTATCAACTGATCCCATTAATGATAAGATCAGAGGGTATTTGATGTCACTGATTGCGATCGAACTGGTGTTCGCCATCCTCGGAACTGTTGCGATCCGACAGGTATCCAAGAAACTTGCCCAGCCCGTAGAAGAAGCCAGCGAAGCCCTGGAGCAATTGAGCACGGGCAATTTCTGCATTGAGTTTAAGACGCATCCGATAGGCGAGATCAGAAAACTGCATTTGGATATCAGACGCACCGCGAACAAGCTCAAGAGCTTGCTTGAGAACGAAAAGACAACAGCCATATCACTCAAGGAGATTGAAACAGCCAAAGCCATTCAGAAGAACTTCCTGCCGGCGATTACGAGCAAGGCCTGTTCAGCAGACTTTGCTGCTCTCTGTGAGCCCGCACTGAGCGTTGGTGCTGATTGGTATGACGTGATCCCCATCAAAGGCGGGACGGTTTATGTGGTTGCTGACGTCTGCGACAAGGGCGTTGGCTCGGCATTGTTCATGAGTGTCTTCCGCAGCCTGCTGCGATTCTTCACCACGGAATTGCTGCTCAGCGAACCAACCAACTGCACGGATGACGAAGCTGTGTTAAAGCAAATCATGACTCGGGTGAACAACTACATGGCAGACACCCATGGTGATGCCGCGATGTTCGCCACAGTCTTCCTGGCTCTGCACAGACCCGAGCAGGAGCGGCTGGTGGTGGTGAATGCGGGGCACGAGGCAACGATTTTGATCTCAAAACCTGGCTCTCAACCCCAGTACGTGGAAGCCTCTGGACCCGTAATTGGTGTGTTCGCTGGTGCGGTCTATCAGAGCCACAGTTTGCCCTGTCCCCAGGGGAGCTGGATCCTGATGTACAGCGATGGACTTCCGGATGCCAGCAACATCGCCGGCGAACGCTTTGGCCACGAACGCATCGAAGCAACCTTCCTCGAAGCAATCGACAACACCTCTAGTGAGACTTTAGGAGCTTCCGAGGTGCTCAACACGGTTAGAGCATCCGTTGCAAGACACAGCGGCGACGCTGCCCCCTTTGATGATCTAACCATCATGGTGGTGAACACACGCATGACGTCCAAGCAATTGCCTGAGATTTGAACCTGAACTAGATTTGAGTCAAGAGGTCAAGCCTGCATGCGCCACTTAAGCCCGCTTCAACGCAACAGCACGCCTCGGATCAGACAGATCCGACTCTGGATTTCGATTGTTCTTGGGCTGTTTGTGGCAGGCCTTGTTGCCTGGCTGCTGGGTGGAGATCCTGTCAAAGCCCAATTTTTTGAGGTCTACAGTTACCCGCAAACTGCCACCCTCAAACGCGGCGTTACTGAGCGCATTCAATACAATTTCAGCAACACTGGTATCTCCCTCAAGATGCCGCGCTTCCTGAAAAATCCTCGTACCTTCCAGACGGCAGGAGGCGACATCCTGGTGATGCTGCGCACACCGGAAGACACCTGCGGGTTTTACCAAATTAGCGAGACGATTGCCCCGCCGGATGCAGGCCCACCGCCCCATTTCCACTACGACACCGCTGAGTGGTTTTTCCCCACCGAGGAATCCACATTCCGGATCTATGGCACCCAGGAGGCGAAGCCCCTCAGTCCTGGTCAGCTGCCTGGCATCACCGCACCCGTTCCGAAGATGGGGTCGTTGACGATTGGCAAGGGCGAACTGGTCTATTCCCCCAAAGGAACGATTCACCTCTGGCACAACGAAACCGAAAGCAAACAGCTGATTCGTGGGTTCTATAACGTTTGGACACCGGCCAACGGGATCAACCAGTGGTTTGCCGGGGTGAACAACCTGAACGGTGACACCAAGTCCCTTCCGCTGCCAGGCCCTCAGGCCACGACACTACAGACCGCCCTCTGGGGTGTTCCCCACGACCCCACAGGCTCCTTCGTTGGCAGGAGCGACTATCGCAACATCCGCGGGCCGGTTGCCTCCGATGGCAATCACCTGCAGGAATTGCAAGAGCTGTTTGACAAGGGTGAAGCCTGCTACCCGGCCAACGGCATCCGTCGGTCGTGAGCATGGGGAAGGCTCTGGACCTTCTGGTGATCAGCGCCAGCTCCGGTGAAAACCTGAAGCTGGCAGAACGAACCGCCTCCATAGCAAAGGCCGATGGCCTGGTGTGTTCCGTGCTCGATCTCACCCTCGATGCACCACCACTGTTCACACCACACCAACAGGCGCTCGGCATACCGGAGCAGATCGCTCACTACCAGGAACAACTGCAAGGGGCAGCCCACTGGTTGATTTGGATGCCTGAGTACAACGGCTCCATCCCCCCTGTCTTCACCAGTGCCATCGCCTGGCTCTCCACGCTGGGAGACGATTTTCGTACGCTGTTTAACGGGCGTCCAGTGGCCATCGCTAGCCACTCCGGCAGTGGCGGCTATGAATGCCTCAGTGCGCTGCGCATTCAGCTGGCCCACCTGGGGGCGCACGTGGTGGGAAGGCAGCTGGTATGCAACGCCCACAAACCAGCCCGTGACGAGAGCATCGAAGCGATCCTCAAGGCACTGCTCACGCTGAAATCACCGACTTAAAGAGCCTTCACGGCAAGCAAGGTGAGGTCATCAAACTGCTCAGCACCATTCACATAGGCCTTGACCGCGTCATACAGCCGATCGACCAAGGCCTGAGCCGTCCAGTTACTCGAGAGCCGCTCCTGAACAATGGTCTGCAAGCGTTGGTCCCCAAAACGGATGGCCTCAGGATTGCGTGCATCTGGCAGCCCATCGGAAAAGGCCAGCAGCAGCGACCCTGACTCAAACCCACACCAGGATGTCTGGAAATCGGCCCCAGAAAAAATCCCGACGGCTGGCCCACCAATGGGCAGCACAGACAGCTGATTCTCCCGCAGAATCAGCGGTGGTTCATGCCCCGCCACCACGTGATGCAACCTGCCAGCTGTGGCATCGACGGCACCAATGAACGCGGTGGCAAACATACCGGTATGGCCATGGGTTTCGGCCATGTACTGATTCACCGTGGTGACGGCCTGGCATAACGTTGATTCAACGGACTGACTCTGCTGCCATTCCTTGATCAGCGAGAGCCGCAGCAACGAACGGAACACCGACATGTACAAGGCGGAAGGAACACCTTTATCGCAGACATCCGCCACGACAATGAAGGTGATGCCATCCAATTTGATGGCGTCGTACCAGTCGGCACCAATCTGATAAGCGGGCTGGCACAGGGCCGACAAGCCGACGTGGGCCGAGGAAGGCAGATCCTGGATCAGAAAATCCGATTGGATCCGGCGGGCTTCCACCAGCTGGGCATCGGTGATGGCATGCTGCTTTGCCTCTTTTAGAAAAGCCTGAAGCTGCGCAGAGGCCGCATTCACATACGCAAACAGCCGGCCGACATCGCTGCTTTCGGTGGGTAGAGGGCCATCAAACTCACCACGACTGATGCGCGAGAGTGCCAGGCCCGCTTGGTCGATGGGCTTGGCCAAACTTCTGCAGATCCGCACAACAGCAATCGAGCTGACAGACAGGGCAACGATGGTGCCGATCCAAATCCATTTGAAGAAATCATTGATCGTTGCAAAAGCAGACCCTTGATCCACCACCATCATCACTGTGCGGCCTTTCTTGCGGCGGTCGACCCCCACAAAATAGGGAATATTCTTGACACTGATCTTATAAAAAGAGGTACGCGATGTTCCCGCCAAGGCCAGGTCAACCAAAGGCTGCCAGGAGGACGATGTCACCTGACGTGGATCCAGTCGAGATAGCTGATAAGAGTTATTGATGTTGTCACCAAGGACGATAAAGCTATCGGCCCCAAACACCAACAACATGGCATAGCCATAGGGCTTGCCTGCCTCAAAATCAATCAGGGGCAAGGCATCCTTGGAACTCGAAGCCGCGTGAATCAACGCGTTGATCCCCGTGATCCAACCCAGCCTTGCCAAGGGCAAGCACGTGCTGATCAATCCCGCGACAGGAGTCGTTTCAGGCACTGCCTTGGTATAGACGGGCACTGTGCTGACCACACAGGGATCTTTAACGTATGGGGGGATTAAAATGGAGCTCGAGTCCACACCTTTGAGAGCTTTGGCATAGGTGGTTGACGGCTGCCGTATCAGCGCCGAAACCAAGCGAGGCTCCACAGGCAGAGTGGCCAACCCAGCACGATCCACTGTTGTGCCATCGGGGAGATTCACCGAATAACTGAAATCTGGGAACAGCCGGTACGTCTCATCAAGTACCGGACTAACCGACTGCGGATTCAATCCCCGAATCCGATCATTTTTTGACAATAATGTCAGATTGTGGAGATGATTCTGATCCCAGAAACTCAAATAAGAACTGGCTTGCTCGGCATCCCAGACCAACTGCTGGCGCAGGCGAGCCTCCACCATCTGGCGGGCGTGCTGCAGCGCCACCATCGACGATGCAAGCGAGATCGGCACCACCGTGAGCCACACCGCCATGGCCAACTTCTGACGTAGGGGGCGATCAACCCAGGCCTTGCGGACCAGAGCAGGCCACGGATGGGCCATCGATAGAGGTGCTGCAATGACCCATTAGAACGGAGTTTCCTTCCGAAGGGAACTATGGAACCGGGTCAGCACCACCTGTTCAGCCAGGTCGCTGACAGGTACGCCAGCCATCGGCCCACCTATCCCCAAGGCTTTTTCAGCGACCTGGCCGCCCGCTGCGCAGACCGAGCCCTGGCTTGGGATTGTGGCTGTGGCCAGGGCCAGGCCAGCCTGGCCCTGGCCGATCACTTTGCGCAGGTGATCGCGACCGACGCCAGCGCGCAGCAACTTCAACAGGCGCGACCCCACCGGCGGGTGAGCTACCGCACCGCCAGTGCCACGGCCAGCGGCCTCGAGGACGGGAGCGTCGACGCGATCTTGGTGGCCCAGGCGGTGCATTGGTTCGCGGGTGAGGCCTTCAATGCCGAGGTGCGCCGGGTGGCCAAGCCCCAGGCCCTGATGGCCTGGATCGGCTACCTCCCCCTGCGCATCGATGACCAACACATCCAAACGCTGATCGATCACTTCTATGGGGTGACCCTCAAGCCGTGGTGGCCACCGCAGAGGGTCTGGGTGGAGCGGAGCTTTGCGGGCCTGCCCTTCCCTGGAGAGGAATGGCCCTTCCCCAGCGACCTCTGGATCGAACGGAACTGGAACCTCTCCCAACTTCTGGGCTACCTCGGCAGCTGGTCCGCAGTGGCGGCAGCACAGAGGGCGGGGCAGGATCCCATGGCCCCACTGCAGCAGGAACTCGTGGGCGCCTGGCCCGGTTCAGGAGCGCAGGCCCTGCGGGTGCGCTGGCGATTCATGGGCCGCTGGGGGCAGGTCGGGCATGTAACAGTCGCCCCGAGATGCTTGCCCAGCAGCTGACAGAGCTGCCTGGCGGAGTAAAGACTGATCCGATGAGCCCGTATTTGTCGATCCGATGAGCCAGGCCCTTGAGAGCGACGCAACGGCCAGCAGCCCGCCCGAGCGGGTCAAGATCCTGGTGGCGGACGACGAGGCCAACATTCGCCGCGTGCTGGAAACCCGCCTCACCATGCAGGGGCATGACGTGCGCATGGCCGAGAACGGCGCCGAAGCCCTGGAGATTTTCCGGGGCTTTGAGCCCGATGTGGTGGTGCTCGACGTGATGATGCCCGAGCTCGATGGCTTCGCCGTGGTGGAGCGGATCCGGGCCCAGTCGGAGGTTCCGATC
>Ga0169931_10003439_pt1 | contig 25115 bp, 20 predicted proteins | sample Kivu_15m_20L_FD_129675 | JGI IMG/M metagenome (GOLD analysis project Ga0169931, IMG submission 129675) | Freshwater microbial communities from Lake Kivu, Western Province, Rwanda to study Microbial Dark Matter (Phase II) - Kivu_15m_20L... | ecosystem: Environmental > Aquatic > Freshwater > Lake...
GAAGTCGCGGGAACGGCTCCACGAAACCGAGGCGGCCTCCTGGACGATCCGATACGCGTCGTCGCGGGACAGCCCGCTCTGAACGAGGGCCAGCAAAACCGGTTGGCTGAACACCAATCCGTGACTCGACATGAGGTTCGCGCGCATGCGCTCCGACGACACCTGCAGTCCTTCGAGCAGACGACGCAGTCGGTGCAACATGTAGTGCGCCAGCATCGACGAGTCCGGAAGGATGATGCGCTCGACCGAACTGTGCGAGATGTCGCGCTCGTGCCACAGGGCCACGTCTTGCAGAGCGGCCTGCAGGTTCCCACGAAGCACGCGTGACAAACCACTGATGGTCTCCGCCGAGATCGGGTTGCGCTTGTGGGGCATCGCCGACGAACCCTTTTGGCCCGATTTGAACCCTTCCTCAACCTCGCGCACCTCCGTGCGTTGCAGGTGTCGGAGTTCCACCGCGATCATCTCGCACGTCGCACCCACCGCGGCACAGGCCCACATGTATTCGGCGTGCCGATCGCGGCTGATCACCTGGGTGGCGGGAACCGGCTCGAGTCCGAGCGACGACGCGACCGCGGACTCCACGCGCGGGTCGACGTTCGAGTACGTGCCCACGGCACCCGACAACTTGCACACGGCGATCGTGCGACGAGCGTTCACGAGGCGCTCGCGATCACGCTCCACCTGCAACGCCCACAACGCGACCTTGGCCCCGAACGTGGTGGGCTCGGCGTGGACGCCGTGGGTGCGACCGATCATCACCGTGTCGCGATGGGCCTTGGCCATGTTGACGAGCACCCGCAACAACTTGCTGGACGCGTCGATGAGAAGGTCGGCGGCGTCGCGCAACGCCCAACACAGTGCGGTGTCGACCACGTCGGTGGAGGTCAGTCCGTAATGGATCCAACCCGCTTCGACACCTCCGATTCGTGACTGCATCACGTCGACGAAAGCGGCCACGTCGTGATCGGTGACCTTCTCGCGTTCGGCCACTGCGTCGACGAACGAGGCGTCGACGACCGGGGCCTTGGCCCGGCAAACGACGGCATCCGCCGCGGGCACGACCCCGATGGCGGCATGGGCCTCGGTGGCCAGCAACTCGATCTCCACCCAGCGGGAGAAGCGCGTCTCGTCGGAGAAGACCGACTCCATCTCGGGCAACGAGTAGCGCGCGATCATGAGCCCGCCCCCGCGTCGGTCCCGGGCCATTCGAGGACGTCGTCGCGCTCGGGGCCCACCCCGACGATGCGCACCGGCACGCCGGCCTCGCGTTCGACGGTGGCGATGAACTCCCGGGCATTCGCGGGCAGGTCGGTCGCCGAACGACAACCCCGCAGTTCGGTCTTCCAACCCGGAATGGTCACGTAGGTCGGCACCACGCGGGCCAGATCCTCGCTGAGATCGGGATAACCGTGCACGGGCTCGCCGTCGATGGTGTAGCCGGTGCACACGCGCACCTCGTCGAAGGTGTCGAGAACGTCGAGTTTGGTGAGCGCCAGCTCGGTGAGCGAGTTCACCCGCACCGCGTGACGCAACATCACGCAGTCCACCCATCCGGTGCGACGACGACGACCGGTGACGGTGCCGAACTCGTGCCCGATGTCGACCAACTTCTCCCCGAGTTCGTCGATCAGTTCCGTGGGGAAGGGTCCGGAACCGACGCGAGTCGTGTACGCCTTCGTGATGCCGATGATGCGGTCGAGCAACCGTGGACCGAGCCCGCTTCCCGTGCTGGCGCCACCCGCGGTGGGGTTCGACGAGGTGACGTACGGATAGGTGCCGTGGTCGAGGTCGAGGAAAGTGGCCTGGGCCCCTTCCAACAACACCCGACGTCCGGAATCGACGGCATCGTGCAGGAACCCGATGGTGTCGGCCACGTAGGGACGAAGGCGTTCGGCCAACGTGACGTACCGAGCGACGATCTCGTCGACGTCGAGCGCGTCGCCACCCAGCGAGGTGATGCGCACGTTGGCCGCGACGCCGGCCGCGCGCACCAGGCTCGCGAACGCCGCGGTGTCGAGGGACTGACCCACCCGCACTCCGGTTCGGTTCGCCTTGTCGGCGTAGGCCGGGCCGATGCCCTTCAGCGTGGTTCCGATCTTGTTCTCGCCCAAACTTCCCTCGCTCAGGGCATCGAGGGTCTGGTGCCACGGAAAGATGAGATGGGCCTGGCTCGACACGCGAAGACGAGCGCACGAGACCCCGCGGGCCTCGAGGCGGTCGATCTCGGAGAACAGCGTGGGAAGGTCGACGACGACCCCGTTGCCGATCACCGGCGTCACGTGTTCGTAGAGGACTCCCGACGGGATGAGCTGCAGGGCGTACTTCTCGGTGCCCACGACGACGGTGTGTCCGGCGTTGTGTCCGCCCTGATAGCGGGCGACGATGTCGTTCTCGCACGCGAGCAAGTCGATGACCTTGGCTTTTCCTTCGTCGCCCCATTGGGCACCGACGACAACGGTCACGGACATGGCAACGCTCCTAACTCGGGGGAACGTGACGAAACCCTACCCGTTGTGGGGGTGGTTCGTCAGGAGCCGACGACGATCTGGCCGTCCCGAGCGTCGACCGTGATGAAACCGTCCTCGACCACCTTGCCCTCGAGGATGAGCACCGACGCCCGGTCGCCTATCTCGCGTTGGATCACCCGCTTCAGCGGACGTGCCCCGAACGACGGGTCGAAGCCCCCGGCCGCCAGCAGACTCATCGCCGCCGGGGTCACCTCGAGCGTGATGCGACGGGCCGCCAATCGTTCGCGAAGTTTGGCCAGTTGGATCGCGACGATGTGCGTGAGATCGTCCTCGCTGAGCGATCGGAAGCGGATGATCTCGTCGATGCGGTTGACGAATTCGGGCTTGAAGTACTCCACCGGGTCCACCGGGAGGTTCGAGGTCATGACGATCACCGTGTTGGTGAAGTCCACGGTGCGACCCTGGCCGTCGGTCAGACGGCCGTCGTCGAGGACCTGCAACAGAATATTGAAGACGTCGGGGTGGGCCTTCTCGATCTCGTCGAGGAGCACCACGCTGTAGCTGCGGCGACGGACCGCTTCGGTGAGTTGACCACCCTCGTCGTAGCCCACGTAGCCGGGAGGCGCCCCGACCAGTCGCGACACCGAGTGCTTCTCCATGTACTCGCCCATGTCGATGCGAACCATCGCCCGCTCGTCGTCGAAGAGGAACTCGGCGACCGCCCGCGCCAGTTCGGTCTTGCCCACGCCGGTGGGGCCGAGGAACAGGAACGAACCGATCGGTCGGTTCGGATCGCTCAAACCCGCTCGGCTGCGACGGATCGCGTTGGAAACGGCGGTCACCGCCTCGTCCTGGCCGATCACCCGCCGATGCAACAGATCCTCGAGGTGCACCAGCTTGGCCATCTCGCCCTCCATCAGGCGGGTGACCGGAACACCGGTGGCCTTGCTCACCACTTCGGCGATGTCCTCGGCGTCGACTTCCTCTTTCAACATGCGGTTGCCGGTCTGCAGTTCGTCGAGGTGGGTGGTCGCCTCGGAGATGCGGCGCTCCAGCTCGGGAATGCGCCCGTAGCGGATCTCGGCGGCCACGTTGAGATCGGACTCGCGCTCCACCACGATGCGGAGTTGCTCGAGTTCCTCCTTCAGGTTGCGGATGGCGGCGATGGCGTCCTTCTCCTGCTGCCAGTGTTCGCGCATGTCGGTGCTCTCGATCTTGAGCAACGCCAGTTCGTCCTCCAACGACTCGAGTCGCTCGACCGAGGCCGCGTCGGTCTCCTTCTCGAGGGCCAACTTCTCGATCTCCAACTGGAGCATCCGACGCTCGACGATGTCGATCTCGGTGGGCAACGAGTCGATCTCGATGCGTAACTTGCTGGCGGCCTCGTCGACGAGGTCGATGGCCTTGTCGGGGAGGAAGCGGCTCGTGATGTACCGGTCCGAGAGCACGGCGGCGCTCACCAACGCCGAATCCTGGATACGCACTCCGTGGTGCACCTCATATCGCTCCTTGAGGCCGCGCAGGATCGCGATGGTGTCCTCGACGGTGGGCTCACCCACATACACCTGCTGGAATCGTCGCTCGAGGGCCGGATCCTTCTCGACGTACTTGCGATACTCATCCAGGGTCGTGGCACCGATCATGCGCAGTTCTCCGCGGGCCAACATGGGCTTGATCATGTTGCCGGCGTCCATGGCCCCCTCGGCACCACCGGCACCGACGATGGTGTGGAGTTCGTCGACGAAGGTGATCACCTCGCCGGCGGCGTCGGTGATCTCCTTCAACACGGCCTTCAATCGCTCCTCGAACTCCCCGCGGTACTTCGCTCCCGCCAGCAAACTGGCGATGTCGAGCGAGATGAGTCGCTTGTTCTTCAGACCCTCGGGAACGTCACCGTCGGCGATTCGCCGCGCCAGACCCTCGACGATGGCCGTCTTGCCCACGCCGGGTTCACCGATCAACACCGGGTTGTTCTTCGTTCGACGGCTGAGCACCTGGATCACCCGCCGGATCTCGGCGTCACGTCCGATGACCGGATCGATCTTCCCGTCACGGGCGCGCTTGGTGAGATCCTGCCCGTACTTCTCGAGGGCCTGGAACTTCTCCTCGGGGTTCTGATCGGTCACCCGGTGGCTGCCACGTACCTCGCGCAACGCCTGCAACAACTCCTCGCTGCCGACACCGAGGCGCTGGTTCATAGCCAACAACAGGTGCTCGACGCTGAGGTAATCGTCCTTGAAGTCCTTCTGGTAGCGCTCGGCCATCTCGAAGATGTTGTTGAGCTCGCGGTTCATGCGGGGTTCGTCACCACCGTGCGCCTTGGGGAGTTTGGCCACTCGCTCGTCGCACTGGTTGCGGATCATGAGCGGCGCCAGACCCAACTTCGCCAGAACCGCGGGGACGATGGTGTCGTCCTGACGCACGAGCGCACCGAGCACGTGATCACCCGTGAGTTCCGGATTCGACAACGCCTTGGCCTGGTCGATGGCCGCCGCCACCGCTTCTTGCGACTTGATCGTCCAATTCTTCGGGTTGAGTGCCATGTCAACGACCTCCCGGGGAATGTGCTTGTTGTCCGGCCACTTCGCTCAACCAATGCACTGCCGCATCGGTGAGTTCGGTGGTCCGCTTGTAATCCCGAACATCGTCGGGAATCTGGCTCAATGCATCAGCCAATCGTCCGGCATCCTCGGGACGCTCGACCAGATGCGAAAGAGGACGTATGTACGTACGGATTGTGAAGAGAACACAGTCCGTGACGGGGAATCGACGCAACGTCTCGCGCTCGACCCGCAGGAACAATCGGTCACCGATGGTCGGATCACCCACGGCGGGCAACGGCGGGGACACCGCCGCGGTTCCGTCCATCGGTTGATACGGATCGTCGGTGTCGAGCACGCCCCACCCCAGGCGCCAGAACGGTTTGTCGGCCGAGAGGCGCCCGAAGAACGCGTCGATCGGATCCTGTAACTGTTCGTTCAGGCGGTCCACCGGGGCGTGCACCTCGGCCATGGTCAATCCCAATTTCGAAGCCAGATCCCAACGATTCGGGAAACACACCGTTCCCCCTCCGAAAACCAGGCGCCCGCCCCGACTCACCAACAGCGCGAGGTCCTCTTGCACGAGACGACCCGCGATGTCGAGAGGATGGAGAACCCACTCGCCGGTCGAGGAGGGGATCAACGGCCAACGTTCGTCGCGACGGCGATTCACGATGTGCTCGCCCTCACGAGCGAACCACTCGGGCCACGTGGCACACAGGTGATCGGCCAAGTGGCGCAACACTTCGGTGGCTTCTTCCTCGATGCCATCGACGACCGCCACGACCGTGCCGTGATGATCGCGCAACACGTCGGCCTTCGCATCCATCTCGTGGTCGTAGTCGTCACCGATCTGGATCCAGTCGGCGAGATCAAGGGGACGCAGGGCCAGACGCCAGCGGAACGGTCCGGCGACATAGGGCTGGTAGTCCTGCGTGGTCGACATCTCAGTTCCTGTTGTCCCGACGAAGAATGCTGGGAACCTGTCCGAACACCGCCACTCCTTGTCGAAGGGGGACGATCTCGCCGTGACTGCGTCGTTCGTGTTCGTTGATGGCGTGCGCGGCCAGCAGACGCAGGCGGTCCACCTCGTCGCGCAGTCGTTGCACCTCGGCCTCCAACGCCATCACGCGTCGGATTCCTTCCACGTTCATGCCCTCGGCCGTCAGTTCGGCGATGCGCTTCAGACGGGCGATGTCGATGTCGCTGTAGCGACGATTGCCGCCCTGGGTGCGCGCGGGCTGCAGCAATCCACGACGCTCGTAGATGCGCAGGGTCTGCGGATGCATGCCTGCAAGCTGGGCCGCGATCGAGATCACGTAGATGGCGCGATCGTTCGCGTCGCTCATCTTCCCTCCCCCGTGAACAGAGTCTCCCGCGGTGACTCCGACGTCGCCGCGGCCAAGGCTTCGATGGCCGACCGTTGTTCGTCGTCGAGACTGGTGGGCACGACGACGTCGACCGTGACGATCAGGTCGCCGTGGTGCTTGGCCGTTTCGATGCCCCGACCTTTCACGCGATGGCGCGTACCGCTCTGCGTGCCGGGCTTCACCCGCAGGGTCACCCGCTCTCCCGACAACGTCGGAACCTGGATGTCGGCGCCCAACGCGGCCTCGGCGAAAGTGATCGGCACTTTCACGGTGAGGTTCTCGCCGTCACGCCCGAAGATCCGGTGCGGGGCGACGCGGCAGATGATGAACAGATCACCGGCCGGCCCGCCGTTGCGACCGGGAGTGCCCTTACCGGGAAGTCGGATGCGCTGTCCGTCGGCCACTCCGGCCGGCACCCGCACCTTCACCTCGCGGTTTCTCTTCTCGATTCCTGTGCCTCGACACATTCCGCAGGGAGTCTCGATGATGCTCCCCGATCCGGCGCAACGACCGCACGGCGAGGCGAACGAGAAGAATCCCTGGTTGTCGTCGACTTGACCCCGACCACCGCATTGCCCGCACGTCTTGGCCGTCGTACCGGGTCGCGCCCCGCTACCGCTGCACGTTTCGCATCGGGCATCACTCGTCAGATGCACCGCCGTGGTCACCCCGTGGGACGCTTCGGTGAACTCCAGGCCCAATGTGGCCTCGAGGTCGTTCCCCCGACGTGGACCGACGCCTCCCGAACGGGCCCGGCCACCGCCGAACATCCGCAGCAAGTCGTCGATCGAACCGTCTCCACCACCGGTGTTGAAGCGCATGCCACCCATGCCACCGGCCATCGGACCGAGCCGGCGCACCTCGTCGTACTCCTTGCGCTTGGACTCGTCGCTCAACACGTCGTACGCGGTGGAGATCTCCTTGAAGCGCTCCTCGGCGGCGGCGTCTCCGGGTTTGGCGTCGGGATGGTTCTCGCGCGCCAGCTTTCGGTAGGCCTTGGTGATCTCCTTGGGGGAGGAATCCTGGGCGACACCGAGCACCGCGTAATAGTCCTTCTCGTACCATTCGCGCTGCGCGGTCATGGTGGTGTCGTCCTCAGCCCTTGACCTTCACCAACGCCGCTCGCAGAACGCGACCCTTCCAGGTGTACCCGCTGCGTAGGACGTCAACCACCACGGTGGTCCCGTCACCGTCGCCGTCGGCGGGTTCCTGCAACACGGCCTCGGCCAGAGCGGGGTCGAAGGGCTGTCCGTGCAGATTCATGGCTTCGAGGCCCTGCTTCTTCAGTTCTCCCAACAACAGGTTGAAGAGCGGCTCGATCTCGGCGGGATGGGCCACGAAGGCGGCCTCGCAGGCGTCGAGGACCGGCAACAGCGCCTCGGCGATGCGACCGGTGGCCCGGTCGACATCGTCGGCCGTCTGGGCACTCACGCGCTTGCGATAGTTCTCGAAATCGGCCTGAACGCGCTGCGCCAACTCGAGGTATTGGTTTCTCTCGGCCGTGAGCAGATCGATCTCGGTCGGTTCCTCGTGGGCGGTGACGACGATTTCGTCGCCCGCGCCTTCGTCGCCGATGGGTTCGGTCGTTTCCTCGGACATGACGAGTCTCAGTTGTCGCCGTCGACGATTTCGGCGTCGACGATCTCGTCGTCGTTGGAGGCCGCACTCTGACCCGAGGCCGAGGTGCCCGCGGCGTTCGCATCGCGGGCCGCCGCCTCGTACAGCTTCTGGCTGAAGGCCTGGCTCGCCGACATCAGCGCCTCGGTGGCGGCCTTGATGCTCGGGGTGTCGTTGCCCTCGAGGGCCGTCTTCAGCGTGGCCAACGGGGTCTCGACGGCGGCCTTCTCCTCGGCCGTCACCTTGTCACCCTGCTCGCGCAACACCTTCTCGGTCTGGTACACGAGCGAGTCGGCGTTGTTGCGAACCTCGGCCTCTTCACGACGCTGACGGTCTTCCTCGGCGTGGGCCTCGGCGTCCTTCACCATCTGGTTGATGTCGTCCTTGGAGAGGGTGCTCTGACCGCTGATGGTCATCGACTGCTCCTTGTTGGTGGCGCGATCCTTGGCCGACACGTGCACGATGCCGTTGGCGTCGATGTCGAAGGTGACCTCGATCTGCGGCACGCCACGCGGAGCCGGCGGCAGGTCGACCAGCTGGAACTTGCCCAGGGTCTTGTTGTACGAGGCCATCTCGCGCTCGCCCTGCAACACGTGGATCTCGACCGAGGGCTGCATGTCCTCGGCGGTGGTGAACACCTCGGTGCGCTTGGTGGGGATGGTGGTGTTGCGCTCGATGAGCTTGGTCATGACACCACCCTTGGTCTCGATACCGAGCGACAACGGCGTGACGTCGAGCAACAGCACGTCCTTCACGTCGCCCTTCAGCACGCCGGCCTGCACGGCGGCGCCGATGGCCACGACTTCGTCGGGGTTCACGCTCTTGTTCGGCTCCTTGCCGGTGAGCGACTGCACCAGATCCTGCACGGCGGGCATACGGGTGGAACCGCCGACGAGGATGATGTGGTTGATCTGACCCTTGGTGAGACCGGCGTCCTTGATGGCCTGCTCGAAGGGGATGCGACAACGCTCGATGAGGTCGGCGGTCATCTCCTGAAACTTCGAGCGGGTCAAGGTCTCGTCGAGATGCAACGGGCCCTCGGGGGTCGCGGTGATGAACGGCAGGTTGATCTGCGTCTGTTGCACCTGGCTCAGTTCGATCTTGGCCTTCTCGGCGGCCTCCTTCAGACGCTGGGTGGCCATGCGATCGTTGGCCAGATCGACACCGTGCGCGCTCTTGAACTGCGCGACGAGCCAATCGATGATGCGCTGGTCCCAGTCGTCACCACCGAGAACGGTGTCGCCGTGGGTGCTCTTCACCTCGAAGACGCCGTCGCCGATCTCGAGCACCGACACGTCGAAGGTTCCACCACCGAGGTCGAACACCAGCACCGTCTCGTCCTCGGAGCCCTTGTCGAGTCCGTAGGCCAGGGCGGCCGCGGTGGGCTCGTTGATGATGCGCAACACCTCGAGCCCGGCGATCTGACCGGCCTCCTTGGTGGCGGTGCGCTGCGCGTCGTCGAAATAGGCGGGCACGGTGATGACCGCCTGGGTGACGGTGTCGCCGAGATAGGCCTCGGCATCCCGCTTCAACTTCATGAGGGTGCGGGCACTGATCTCCTGGGGGGTGTACTTCTTGCCGTCGACGTCGTCGCTCTTCCAGCCCTCGCCCATGTGGCGCTTGATCGAGCGGAAGGTGCGGTCGGGGTTGGTGATGGCCTGACGCTTGGCCACCTCGCCCACCAGAACTTCGCCGGCCTTGCTGAAGGCCACCACCGAGGGGGTGGTTCGGGCCCCTTCGGAGTTGGGGATGACCACCGGGTCTCCCGCTTCGAGGACGGCGACAACCGAGTTGGTGGTTCCGAGGTCGATTCCGACTGCCTTGGCCATGGTGGTTTCTCCTGATGTGGTGTGAGGACCTGAGGGGTGTCTCGAACTGTGGACTGACGCCGAATCCCCCGGGGGGTGGGGGATCCTGCGTCAGTGCGTGTCAAGTTAGGGGATCGAGTGCCCGACGACAACGCACAGATGTTGTTTCTTTAGTCACACCAACTAAACATTTGTCCCGAGTTGGTCCGCACGGGCCCGAAAAAATCAGTCAAGAACGACCGCGGACGGGCCGACAACTCGGCGTGCTCATCGCGGTTCTGGCTCTCGGAGGTCTGCTCGCTCTCGCGGCCCTAGCGGTGGTGGACCGTCGACGCCGCGAGGCCGAGGTCCGGGTGGGCCAGTTGGAGCACGACCGATCCCGCATCGCGGTGGCGCACGCCGAACTGGCCCACGTGGCCACCCACGACGCCATGACCGGGCTCCTCAATCGCGGTGGACTGACCAGTCGCCTCGAACTGATCCTGGACGAGGCCGCTGGACCCATCGCGGTGATGTTCATGGACATTGATCGCTTCAAGAGCATCAACGACTCCCTCGGCCACGGCGCCGGGGATCAATTACTGCACGTGATGGGACGTCGTATCAACGCGGTGCTCCCCGACGGCTGCACCGCCGGTCGCCTCGGCGGTGACGAGTTCGTCGTGGTCATGGATGATGCCGCCGATCTCGGCCGGGTCATGGCCGTCGCCCTACGACTCACGCGCTCGATCGGTGAACCATTGGAATTGGTCGGTCGATTGGTGCGCGTCTCGGCCAGCGTCGGCATCGCGATCGGTCCCGAGCCCGACGACACCCCCAGTTCGATGATCGGCTTCGCCAACGCGGCACTGCACCGCGCCAAGGACGGCGGACGGGATCGCATCGAGATGTTCACCGCCGAGGTTCGCGCCGAGATGCAACGTCGCTCGCTCGAGGAACGGGCCTTGCGCCGATCCATCGACGCCGGTGACGTAGTGCCCTTCTTCCAACCCGAGTTCGACGCCAGCACCGGACGCCTCATCGGTGCCGAGATCCTGGCTCGCTGGTTGAAGCGCGACGGGACGATCGCCCATGCGGCCGAGATGCTGACGATGGCCGAGGATGCCAGCACACTCGAGCGTCTGACCAGTGTCGTGATGCAACAGGCCCGACCGGTGATCCGTCGACTGAGCGCGCTCGGCCTTCCGGCGGGCTTCCGGTTCCGCGTCAACCTGCCGCATCGCTGCACACCACGCGCGTGGCGCGACGGACAGGTGCAGTCGTATTTCACCGGTATCGATCCGACCATGTTGACTCTCGACATCTACGAGGCGGCGGTGTTGGGTGACGTGGCGGGGGCCGCCGGAGTTCTCACCGAGATGCGGCGCTCGGGCGCCCGGGTGTGTCTGGAGGACGCGGGTCGTGGTGGGGCCTCGTTGTCGATGATTCGCACGCTGCCCCTCGACGAGATTCGTGTCGATCGACAGCACGTCGACGCTCTCACGTCGCATCCGAACGATCGGGCGGTCGTGCGCGCCATGGTGCAATTGGCCCGCGATCTCGGACTGGCCGTGTCCGCCGATGGTGTCGAGACCGGATCACAGGCCGACGCGTTGCTGGCCCTCGGATGCGCCACGCACCAGGGCCACCTGTACGCCCGTCCGATGACCGCCAGCGCTCTCGAGGACCTGTTGCTGCGACACGTGGCCGAGTTCGCCGGTGACGTGTCGATGTCCTGAGGGGTTCGATCCTCTAGCGTCTCGTTCTCGTGTCGCGTCTCGAGGAACAAGCCAAGAAGAGCGGAATCGCGTGGATGGTGCTGAGCGCCACCGCGTATTCGATGTTCACGATCTTCGGCAAGAACGTTCTCGAGGAACTGGACGCCGTGGACGTGTTGGTGTGGCGTTTCCTCCTGGCCGTGCCTCTCGCTTGGGCCGTGGTCTTGGTTCGCGCGCGGTCCGGAGGGCCGGGTCCGTTCTCGGTGGCGTGGCTCCCCCGATTCACCGCCGGTGTCCTGTTCGGCGGGGTCGCATGGCTGGCCTTCGCCGGTCTCGACCAGTTGCCCGGCGCCCTGTACATCGTCATCATCTACACCTATCCGGCGATGGTGGCCGTCGGGGCGACGTTGCTCGGCCGACCAGCCGGACGACACGTGTGGATCGCCGTGTTCATTACCTTGGTCGGTATCGCACTGACGGTGCCCGAGGTGTTGGATGGTGCTGGTGGGGCGACCGTGGCCGGCTTGCTCTTGACGCTCGGCAACGCCCTCACGTACGCCGCGTACGTCATCTACAGCGAACGACTGGTCGCCGACGGGGGAGACGGACTGGTGGCTTCAGCGTGGAGTCTCACCGGTTCCTTGGCCTTCGCGGTCGTGGCCGCGGCCTTCTCGTGGCCCTTCGAAGCGCCCAGCAGCGCCGGGGGATACGGTTCGGCCATCGGTTTGGCCGCTGTCAGCACCGTGTTGGCCAGCACGGCTTTCTTCCTCGGCGTGCGACGACTGGGGCCGTCATCGGCGGCCTTGGTGGCCACGACCGAGCCCGTGCTCACCTTGATCTGGGTGGTCTTGATCCTCAACGAATCACTGGAGCCGGTGCAGTTGTTGGGCGCCGCATTGGTGATCGTCGGGGTGTTGTGGTCGCAACGCGCTCCGCGCACTCAACCAACCAGGGCTTGAAGTTCGGCCACCCGATTCACCACGAACGAACTGGTCGTGTAGGACGGCAGAGTTCCACCCGCACCGGTGCTGGACGTCCAACTGATCCGCCACTCGACGCCGATCACCCCCACGAACGAACCCGAGGGTCGCGACGTCGACGCGTGACGGAACGTGTACATGCACGGCGAGTTCGCTTCGTCCCCCAATGTCACGTCCCACTGCCAACCGGGTCCGATGCAGTCGGCGAATCCCAGCTCTGCGCCGGTGGACGTGCCGTCGTCCTGCGTGAAGAACGTCAGCCTCACCGGCGTCGCGGTCGTGCGGGCCCACAGTGGTCCGAACACGGTGGGAATCCACGCTGTGGCCGTCACGGGGGTCCACCATGACGGATCGATCCAGAACCAGACGGGTGACTTCACCACCATCGACGATGGCGACGGAGCGAACGAGGCCGACGGAGCGGGAAGGCGTCCCCGGACGAGCAACGCCGCGCTGCGCGCCACTTGACTCGGTGCGAGTCGCGGGATCCAGATACTCGAATAGGTCGATCCACACCGCCTTTCGTAGAGGTCGTACCTGATCCCGTCGACGACGCGGGAGATGGACGTGGTGCGACCGATGCTGGAGTCGAAGGTCACCAACATCCGCCAGGTGCACGACGATCCGCCCGACGAACCCGAGGTCGGGGGAGTGCCGGCTTGCACTCCGGACCAGATGACGCCGTCGGACGAACCTCCCGACGTGTCCGACGCCAAAGCCTGGCGGTGCACGTCGCCGACGAACAGTCCGAGAAGTGCCAGCAACAACGCCAACGAGATCAGTCGGCGAACGCGCACAGATCCCCCTCCCGCGTCACGGACATGAACCGCCATGCGCTCCATTTCCATCCCGTCTCGGTGAGCGACATGGACCATTGCACCGTTGCGCTCAGGATCGAATCGTCGAAGACGGCGCCGTCCATGACCATGACGGTGTCGTCGGTCAGACACGTGATGACGGTGGCGGCGTCACCATCGACCCGCGCGTCATCGACTCGGTACCTCAGTGACCCTTGCGACGACGCGGTGATACCCGCCGCGGCGCGCACGGACATCAGATCGACCAACTCCGTGTGCAGGCTCGAGCCGACAACGGCCAAATCGTCCACGGGACACGTCCCGGGGCGACGGCCGCACTCGAGACGAACCGTCATCAATCGATCGAATGCCGATACGACGTCATCGGTGCGTACGGATCGGGGTTCGGTCGTCGTGGTGGCCGCCACGACGGGAGGAGCGACCCCTCGCACGACCTCGACCATCGGTTCACCCGTGATCGCACCGGTGGATCCACCACACGCGACCAAACCCACGACCGTCCACCACCACTTCACCCGCATCGACTTCCTCCCTAACGTGGGGTGAGCGGTCCTCGGCCCCCGAAGGAGATGGTGCGACGATCGGACTTGAGGAACGATGGGTCTCACGACCCCTCACACGCCTTGACCGTCACCGGGTGGTCCGCGCATCTGACAAGATTCGGGCATGAGCTCACCGATCTCCCGCCGTCTTTTCCTCGCTCTGGGTGCATCGGTGGTCGTGGCGGCCTGTTCGAAGTCCGACGACGGGGCGTCGGGTGACACCACGTCACCGACACCGACGACGTCCCCCGAAGTGTCGACCACGTCCACCACCTTGGCGCCGGCTCCCTTCGACGTGGACCCGTTCACTCTGGGTGTCGCCTCCGGCGACCCGTCCACCACGTCGGTGATCATCTGGTCCCGTCTCGCACCCGATCCGTCGAACGGCGGCGGAGTCGTCGAGGAGACGGTGTCGGTTCGCTGGGAACTGGCGACCGACGTCGAGTTCACCGACATCGTGAGTTCCGGCGACACCATCGCGTCGGCTCGTTACGGACACAGTGTTCACGTCGACGTGTCACCGCCGCCCGGGGTCGTCGTTTACTACCGATTCCGAGTGGGTCGATTCACCAGTCCGGTGGGCACGACCCGCTTGGCTCCCGATGCGTCGTCGACCGAGTCCGTGCGCATCGCCACCGCATCGTGTCAGAACTACACGGCCGGCTTCTACACGGCCTACGACGACATGGTGAAGCAGGCCCCCGATCTCGTGGTGTTCCTCGGCGACTACATCTACGAGGGTGGTGTCGGCACCCTCGGTGACGGAACCGTGCGATTGCACAACAGCGAGGAGATCAAGGATCTCGTCGCGTACCGAAACCGCTATGCCCTGTATCGAAGCGACCCCCTGTTGCAGAATGCACATGCGGCCTGCCCGTGGGTGGTCACGTGGGACGATCACGAGGTCGAAAACAACTACGCCTCGCTGACTCCCCAGGACGCGGCCGACACCGCCGGCTTCGCCGCACGGCGAGCCGCGGCGTACCAAGCGTGGTGGGAACACATGCCGGTGCGATTGGATCCACCGGTCGACGAGAACCTGCGCATTCATCGCCGCCTCGCCTGGGGCGGACTGGTGAACATGCTCGTCGTCGACGGTCGGCAGTATCGCGATGATCAAGCCTGTGGTGATGCGGTGCTACAGGTGACACCGGCGTGCGAAGAGGCCGGCGATCCGGAACGTTCGATGCTCGGTTCCGAGCAGGAGTCGTGGGTCGCCGAGAACATCGAGAGTTCGGCGATCTGGAACGTCGTGGCCAACCAAACGGTGATGACCGACATTCGCCTCGGCGCCGCGGTGCTCAACTACGACCAATGGGACGGATACGCGCCGAGTCGAGATCGGTTGCTGGAGTCGACCGCGTCGGCCGACAACCTGATCGTGCTCACGGGAGACATCCATCTGGCTGGCGTCGGACAACTCACGACCACTGCGGATCCCGCGACGTCACGGGGCGTCGAGTTCGTCACCACCTCGATCTCGTCGAGCGGGAACATCGACTCCTCCGCCGAGGCCCTGTTGGTCGCACTTCCCAACATCATCGACGCCGAGGTGGCCCATCGGGGCTACACGTTGCACACCGTCGATGCGACGACGTGGACCGCCGACTATCGAATCGTCGACGACGCTCTCGTCGAGGGTTCGGCGGTCACCACGTGGAAGACCTTCGTGGTGACGGCGGGATCACCCACCGTCACCACGGTCTGATCTCAGCTGCCGAGTTCGGCTTCGATGCAGGGCTGGACGGCCTCCATGAAGGCCGCTTCGCCCTCGGGGCTCGGGGCGCCGCCATCCATGATCGCCTTCATGTCCTCGGCGTCGAGGCTCGCGATGGTGGCGTCGGCGATGCACTCGGCCATCTCTTGGGTCATGTCGCCGTCTTCATTGATGAGCGCGATCAACGCATCGCGGTCGACGTCTCCGCTTCCTCCGTCGTCGCGACCACAGGCGGCGAGTCCGACCACGGCCACGAGAGACGCGGCGATTCCGATGAACTTCTCCTTGATTGCTCCTTGTTCGACACGGTGTGCCGTCGCGACGACCTTACTCAAGGATCGAACGACGAAAGGTGACCGACTCTCAGCGATCGATGAAGAAACGTTCTGGAGTTCGTGAAGGCGTCAGGTCGCCGCGGCGAGCTTCGCCAATTCCTTCTCGCGACGCTTCTGCGCCACCTGCAATCGAATGCCACCGGCGATTCCCTCGGGATTGGTGATGGCGGTGAAGATCAACAGCACGCCACCGATGAGGGCCTCCCAGCGACCAAACGAACCAAACACTTTATTCATTGAATAGAAAGCAACTCCTGAAGCTGCCGTGACCCCGGCAGTCACCGCTCCGCTAACGCTCGTGATACCACCGAGATAGGCGAACGATAACGCTGTCAGCGACGCAATGGTTCCGTACGACAGATCGGACACGGCACCAAATCGATAAGCGATCAATGAACCACCCACGCCGGCGATGAAAGCCGACAACCCGAACATCATCATCTTGACACGAACGTTGTTGATACCTATTGCCGCTGCCGCCCGTTCATTGCTGCGAACAGCCAACAACACGCGTCCAGAACCACTGCGGCGAATGTTGGCCACCATCAAACACAAAATCGTCAGAACTGCCAACAAGAAAAAGACGAATATGGGTCGCGATGTCTCACTGCCGTACACCAATCCGAGATTCCAATCGCCCAGTGAGGGATTGGGAATCTTTGGTCCTCCGGTATCCATGCTGCCGATTACCCAGGGATGCTTGAAGACAAATTCGGCAATGGTCACTCCACCAGCCAGGGTCACAATCGCCAAATTGGTACCCCTGACTCGCAAAGCTGGAAGCCCGACTAAAACCCCGAACAACATCGCTCCAAGAGACGCGAGGATCGGGGCGATCGGAAAGGGGATTCCGTAATTGGTCGCCAATTTCGACAATGCGAATCCACCAATACCGGCAAACGCCATTTGAGCAAGAGAAGTCTGACCACCAAAACCGATCAAGACGACGAAAGACAACGCCAAGACTGCAGCGATCAATGAACTCATGATGGCGGCTCGCCACAACGGTCCAAGGAAAAGAATGCCCGCTGACGCAATCAGAATGGGTGCTCCTACCGAAAACCACGTCACATTGGCTGGCGGAACGTATGGCAGTTTCCAGCCACCAACTGAACCACGTTCGGGCAGACGCTCACCCGACACGATCATGGTGACGATGATGACCATAAACGGTAGACCTTCGCGCATCCCATACTCGGGCCACCAACTGAAATCGAGCTGCATCTTGGTGAATGTGCTCTGCACCATTCCAATGGCAACACCCGTCAACACTGTTGGCCAAAAGTTGCGGAACTTACCAATGAGTGCGGCACCCAAAGCTGGAATCAGGAAACCGAATGTAAAAATCGAACCATTGAGTTGCACGAGCGGTGCGGCCAAAATCGCAACCACTGCACCGACAACCGATGAAAGCACCCAGCCCGAAGCCGCCAAGAAATCGGGTGAATGACCGAGAAGAACAGCTCCTTTTTCATTCTCGGCGGCTGCACGAGTGGCGAGACCAAATCGAAGGTATTTACTGGCCGCCCACACGACGAGGGTGATCAGTAGCACAATGCCCAATAGCCAAAGCCCGTCTCGCGGCACGCGAAGTGTTTCGGTGATCGTCACGACCTCGCGGGGCAAAATCGGATCGACTCGCATTGCGAGTTGATCAGGAAACCGTCGATCCTTCAGACCGATCAGAACGATGATCAAGCCCACACTGGCCACAACTCGAGCCAGGGCGGGAGCATTTCTCAAAGGACGGAAGATCAAAACGTATATCAACAAACCGGTCACTGCCGCGGTCAGTAAGGACAAAGCAAATGCCCAAATGAAGCCCACATCACCACCAAAGTGGTACCGGTCTGGCAAACCCGGAATGGGGAACAGGTAAGCCCCATTCCGGAGTTCTGCGTACACATAAGCACTCCACATTGCAATCGCACCGTAGGCAAAGTTGACAATGCCGGAGCCCTGATAACTGATGACGAGACCCATTGCAAAACCGGCAATGATCGCCCCGGCAGCGCTGCCGAGCAACAAGTAAAAGAGATAGTCATTCATGATAAAATTCTCCGTTTTTCTTGTTGCTCGGCAGCGATCGACTGATCAGGGGAGCAGTGGGATGCTGTCCCACAGTTTTCCGTTTTCGACGGAAACAACAGCACCGTCTTTGTATTCAGTCGCCTCGAAGACGAACGAACAGAACGACGAGTAGGTCGGAGCCGCCGCACCACATTTGAGTGGAGTGATTCCGCCATACAGGTACAGACCATCAGTTACCTTCAGATAGTCGTACAAGTTTTGACCCGTCATTTCAGTACCTTCAGCAACCATTTGGGCGGCAATGTCACGGAGCGTCATTGCCAAAAGCGAACCCAGACCACCAAGACCTAGCGCTTGTGTATTGACCTCTTCGGGCTCGATGCCCATTTCACCAGTTTCCTCATTTGGAATATAAGGAGCCAGGATCTTTTGGAGCAGGGCCTTCTGCGGGGTGTCGCGATCCATTGCGCCGCCAACGAATACCCAGTTAGTTGCGTCATCTCCAACCTGACTAATGACGTCGCTGTCCGCGCAGATGTTCGTTGTCAACACGGGCTTGTCGAGACCAGCTGTGGCATAACCGCGCATCGTTCCGATACAGCCAGCATCGGCATACAGCGAAATCAAGAGATCTGGATCATCGGCATTGGCGGCCTGCATCAAACCGAGATAACCCGCATCAGTTTCGTTGTCTCCACCTTTGACGGCTTTCCATGTGATCCCAGCCTTGTCCAAAGCCGCTTGAACACCAGCAGCAGTTGAGTTAGCCCCGGCATTGTCGGCATGAATAATGCCGACGGTCTTGGCCTGGTAGCGATCCTGGGCGATCACGGCCATGACCGCAGTCGTCGTCGCGTTTCCACCCGTCAAGAACAAGGCTTCCGCCGTGTTGTCAGGCGGCAGAATCGGCAATACGCCGATCACAGGAATGTTCGCCGCTCCATAGGTGGCATAGTCAGGGAACAGGTCGAGTCCGAGAAGGACCAGTTCGACGCCCTTACCGATTAACTCTTGAGCACATTTCTGTGACGTTTCAGGAGTGCCACCAGCAACGCAGGTTTCGAATTTGACCGGGCGACCACCGAATCCACCACTGGAATTCATGAATTCGAAAGCTGCCTCGGCAAAGCGACGAAGATCTGGAAAATCGAGCCCGTTGGGATTGCCTTCGGTGTTCACCATTCCGATCAGCATCTCAGGTCCGGTCGGCGGACCGTCTTCGCCTACCGGTGCATCCGTGCCCGGAGCATCCGAGGTCATCGGTGCTTCGCTAGTTGCCGGTGCTTCAGTTCCCGCTGGCGTACTATCGCCATCGTCTCCGCCGCCGCACGCGACGACGAAGAGACTTCCCGCGATGACCGCGGCCAGCGCACGATGGCGCCGCCGTGATCCCGCGGTACCCAAACTCGTGGATCGTTTCATGTTCCTCCCTCAATTGTCGCCGCGGTTGCGGCGGTTATTAGTTGGCCACGTTGGCCGGTACCCAACTGCCATGGAACCCGAAGGGCACGCGCGGCAGGTGGACGGTTGCGATCGGATCGGCGCTCATGGTCTTGGCGTCGAAGATCACGTACTCGCTCGTGTCCGACGCGGCGTCGTACACAAAGGTCATCAGATAGCCGTCGTCCTCGGCGGTCGCCCCCGCGGCCGGCGCGAACACGGCTTCTCCCGACACCCGGCCCTTGCCCAACTCGATCGAGCTGCGCGTCCCGGTCTGACGGTCGTACTTCAAGATGGCTCCGGCATCGACTTCGCCGAAGCCCGCGTTGCCCATCGACATCTCGTAGCCGAAGCGGTGCTTCTTGCCGATGACCGCGTCGTTCACGCGCGGGAACTCGCCCGAGCGATCGTCGATCTGCTCTTCGGTCACCTTGCCGGTGCGAGTGTCGATCACCCAACGCCACAACAGGGGTAACGGGAAGTCCATCGCGTCCTTCTTCCAGATGTGCTCGAAGCGCGCCACGTCGAGCACGATCTTGTCGCCGTCCTCGTAGCTGTTCATCGGATGGAAGACGTAGCAGGGGTTGATGTCGTACCACTTCACCTGCGAATCGTTCCCGTTGCGTGGCATCACGCCGAGGCGTGCCGGGTAGGAGTCGCTCCACTCGATCGGCATCTTGCCTTCGAGGGCGAGGTCGAGGTTGAACACCGCCGGCAGATCCATGAAGATCACGTAGTTCTCGGTGATGTTGAAGTCGTGCATCATCGTTGGGCCGGTGACGGTGATGGGCTCGACTTGCGCCAGTGTCCCGTCGGCCGCCACGCGTAGGTACGTGAGGTAGGGCGGCAACGGCGCGTAACCGAAGGCCAGCATCTCACCCGTCGTCGGACAAATCTTGGGGTGCGCGGTGAACGGACCCTTCAACACACCGTTGTAATCGGTCGGTCCGACGGTGTTGAGGTCGCCGTCGAGGACGTACGGGAAGTGACCCTCTTCGAGGGCGAGGATCTTGCCCGCGTGACCGACGATGTGCGTGTTGGCCTTCGAGCACTTCATGTCGAGCGTGACGTTCGGATCGAGGATGTCGATCGACGGGTCCTTGATGAAGGGCGTCTGCACGTACCGGTTGCGGTACCACTGGGCCTTACCGTCGCGCAGGCGCACGCCGTGGATCATGCCGTCACCGAAGAACGGGTGATCGCTCATGCCCGTGATGGGGTTCGCGCCATTGCGCAAGTAGCGACCATCGAGTTCGGCGGGAATGCGGCCGACGACCTTCAGATCGGTGAGCGTGAGTTCTTCTTGTGTGGGACGTCCGTTGCCCTGGAGGTGGGCGGGGACTTCTTCGGTCATCGACATGGTGGTCTCCGTTGGTGTTGGTTGGTGGTTGCGGTTACTGGACGGCCTCGGGCGAACGCGCCCACATGAGGGTGGCGTCGAAACTGAGGGCGTAATCCGGGATGAACTCCATGATCACGCGGTGCGGTGAGTCGAGGAAGGTGCGGAATGCCTCGGCGGCGGCGGGATTGTCGGGACGCAGACGGTTCGCGAACTCGGGGTAGAACCAGTCTTTGGTGGCCCGATCATCGTGGATGAAACAGTTGCCCTTGTAGGTGACGGTCTTCCCGCCGCCCATCTTGGACCCGGTGCTGTTGATGCAGATGGCCGAGCGCGGATTGCGTCGCAACGCCGGAATGCGCTTGCGGGTCTCGGCCGCGGTCAGCCACAACGTGCCGTCCTTGGGCAGATACGACATGACGACTCCGAAAGGCTCGTTCTTGCTGTTCACCCACATGAACACGCATTCGCCGAGCGAATTCACCAATTTCTGCTCGAGTTCCGGAGTGAGCGCGCACTCGGTGAGATCCTCGTAGTTGTCTTCTGCGGCCATGCTGTTCCCCCAACAAACCTGTGACGACAGTAACACCCCAATAGTGCCCTTATCTACCCCTCGTAATTTAGGACTCTCGTCCACTCCCGGGCAGGCCGTGCCACAACAGATCGGTGATCTGCTCGGCCACCTCCGACGCCGAGCGTTGGTCCTGCGTGAGCCACCACATGGACACCATTTGCAGCATGCCCACGATGCCGAAAGCCCAGGCCTCGGCCACCTCGGTGGACTGTCCGAACCCGGTTCGCCAGGCGGTGAGAGCCACGCTCATGGGCGTCGTCGAGCGCTCGGTCAACTTCAAACGTCCGAGCGCGGTCTGCTCGGTGGTGCCCCCGGTGACGTACAGGAACAGGTTCCGATGCCGGCCCACGACGAGCAGATTGGCCTCGATGAAGCCTCGCAGGGACTCCTTGGTGAGAGTGGTGTCGACCCGAACAGCCTCCGCGGCGGCCGCGGCCATACGGTCAGCCAGACGTTCGGCCAAAGCGTCGGCCAAATCGGCCCGACCCCCCACCCGGTCGTAGACGATCGGCTTGGTCACTCCGGCTTCCACGGCCACCGCCTCGATCGAGGCACCGGCACCATCGCGGGCGATGACCCGTTCGGCCGCGTCCAGAACCTGTTCGCGATCGACCTCGAGTTGGCCGCCCACCGGTCGGCCGGGGCGCCGGGAGGCGGCGGTCGACGTCTTGCCCATCACGCCAGTCTGCTTCATCCGTTCATCTTCCGAAAGAACTCTTCCACACCTAACTTACTACTGGTAACTTTCGTTTGTTCGTAACGAGGGGGAAGCGATGAACGAAGCAACCAGTCGACTGTTCGATCTGTCCGACGACGTGGCCGTGGTGACCGGAGCCGGACGAGGAATCGGGGAAGGGATCGCCCACACGCTGGCCGATGCCGGAGCCGCGGTGGTGTGTGCGGCCCGTCGGGCCGACGAGGTCGAGCGGGTGGCCGCCGACATTCGCGCCAAGGGTGGACGTGCCGTGGCCATGCCCACCGACGTCACCGACAACTCCGCGGTCGAAGCGTTGGCCCAGAAAGCCATCTCCGAGTTCGGACACCTCGACATCTGGATCAACAACGCCGGTGGTTCGCCCATTCAGGCTCCGCTCACCCAACTCGATCCCGCCGAGTGGGACGCGACGATGCGCCTCAACCTGACGTCGATCTGGGTCTGCACCAACACCGCGGCTCGATTGATGCGCGACGGTGGTCGCATCGTGAACATCTCGTCCAAGGCCGCCGTGAACACGGTGATGGGCAGTGGTCACTACGCCGCGGCCAAGGCCGCGGTGAATTCGCTCACCGTCACCTACGCCAAGGAACTCGGACCGCGCATCCGCGTGAACTGCATCATGCCCGGCGCGGTGCCCACCGAGATCATGATGAAGGCCATGCGCCTGCAGGACGACGATCTCCCGAAGCTGGAGAAGGTTCTCCGCATGCCGATGCGACGCTTGGGTACGCCCGACGATCTCGGTCAAGCGGTCTTGTATTTCGTGTCACCGGCCTCCAGTTGGGTGACCGGTCAGATTCTCGGAGTGGACGGAGGTTTGTGATGGGCATCGTGAATCGCAAAGTGGTGCTGGTCAGTCGGCCCGACGGTCGGCCCGACGACTCGAACTTTCGATACCTCGAAGAGGACCTGGCTCCGCTCGAGGACGGTCAGGTGTTGGTGGCGGTCGATCTGTTGGGCATCGACGCCTTCATCCGCACCACGTTGAACGAGGGCAGTTTCCACCGGGGCGCCCAGATCGGTGGAGTGATCCCGGCGCTCGGAGTGGGCGAGGTCCTCGACAGTCGTGACGCTGGCTTCGTCGCCGGCGACAAGGTGTTCGGGCCACTCAGTTCGCAGACCCACGCCGTGATGCCGGCCTTCACCTTGCGCAAGCTCGACACCGCCGTCGCGCCCGCCAACGCCTGGCTCGGAGCGCTCGGCCTCACCACCGGACTCACCGCGTTTTTCGGAATCGTCGACGTCGGTCGCGTGAAGAAGGGCGACACCGTGGTGGTCAGCGGCGCGGCCGGAGCCGTGGGTTCGATGGCCGGTCAGATCGCCCGCCTGAGCGGGGCCGACAAGGTGATCGGTATCGCCGGCGGGAGTCACAAGACCAGATTCCTCGTGGACGAACTCGGATTCGATGCCGCCATCGACTACCGCAACGAGGACGTCGGCGCCCGGCTCGACGAGTTGGCCCCGAAGGGCATCGACGTGTTCTTCGACAACGTCGGTGGAGAGATTCTCGACGACGTCCTCATGCGCATCGTGGAAGGATCGCGAATCGTCATCTGCGGCGCGATCTCGCAATACGAGAAGATGAACGACGTTCGCGGTCCGCGCAACTATCTCAAACTGGCCGAACGTCACGCCAGCATGGAAGGGTTCGCGGTCTTCCACTTCGCCGAGCATTACGCCCGCGGCGAGGGCCAGTTGGCACAGTGGTATCGCAACGGCGACATCATCATGCGCGAACAGATCGAACACGGTGTCGAGAATTTCCCGGCCGTCATGAACATGCTGATGACCGGGGGGCACCACGGCAAGTTGCTGCTGAAGGTCGCTCACTGACGACGCGAAACCGGCGACTCGCCCGGCCAACTACAGTCGTCGAAAAGTCCGACTGTTGGAGGGAAACATGTCGTTCAAGCGACTGGGTGTCGTGTCGTCACTCGTTTCGTTGCTCGCGGTGGCTGCCTGCGGAGGTGGCGACTCGGAGTCGGCCCCGGCTGAATCGACTTCAGCGTCGTCGGCGCCGCCCGTCACGGACGCTCCGGTCACCGAAGCGCCCACCACCACGTTGCCACCGTTCGGCACCGGAGCGATCGAGGTCGGTACCGCCGCTGATGACGTCGCGTTCAGCTACCACACCTTGGTCGACGGTTTCGGGGGGGCGGCCGGTGCCACGACGGCCGACTTCAACGGTGACGGCATCCTCGAGGTCCTCGTCAATGGGTTCGGTGACATCGACATGAAGAACGTGACGGTCGGAACCAGCACGCTGGCCGTCCTCTACCAAACCGGAGGCCCCACCAACTTCGTGCGCGACGACATCGTCACGACCGACGACGGCTACTACTTCTTCAATCAACCGTGGGTCGGCGACCTCGACGGTGACGGCGACACCGACATCATCGGTGGCATCGGATTCTTCGTGTGTGCTTCCATCGGCACCATCGGTCCGTGCGGTGCTCTCGTCGTCTGGGAGAACGTCGGAGTCGAAGGCGGAATGGCGAAGTTCGAGACCACGGACCTCGTGGCCAAGGGTGCGACCGAGTTCTACCACCGTCCCGCCGTGGCCGACATCGATGCCGATGGTGTTCTCGACATCGTGGCGATCGGTGAGACTTCGACCGATGCGAACACGGTGTGGTTCCGCGGAACTGCCGACGGCTTCGAGACCACCGCACATCCGGTCGGTCAAGGTGGCGGCTCCTTGCCGGAGGCCGCTGATGTGGATGGTGACGGCGACATCGACATCGTCTCGGGTCAGTACTTCTCGACGCCCGAGAGCGCGATCTGGTTCGAACAACTTCCGGCTGGCGCCGACGGCCTACCCACGTGGCAGAAGCACGTGATCACATCGTCCATTGGCAAGGTGATCCAATTGTCGCGCGTTCCCGATCTCGACGGACCCGGAACGTTCGTTTGGATCGCGTCGAATCACACCAACACGACCCGACCCGGCCAGGTGGAGTCGGGCGTCTATCGCTTGACGCCCGGAGCCGATCCTCGTGCCGAGTGGTCGGTACAACTCGTGAGCACCGGCATCGTCTCGCGTCCGAGCGTGGGCACCGCGTTCCAGGCCGCGCCGGGAGTGTTCGGTTGGGGTGACGTCGACGCCGATGGCGACGTC
>Ga0169931_10003440_pt1 | contig 25109 bp, 20 predicted proteins | sample Kivu_15m_20L_FD_129675 | JGI IMG/M metagenome (GOLD analysis project Ga0169931, IMG submission 129675) | Freshwater microbial communities from Lake Kivu, Western Province, Rwanda to study Microbial Dark Matter (Phase II) - Kivu_15m_20L... | ecosystem: Environmental > Aquatic > Freshwater > Lake...
ATAGCCGTACCTGAACCGACCAAAGATATAAGTGAAAAAATGTTGAAAATTCTGAAATGGTCGACTTGATCGAGCTTTGCTGAGACTATCTTGAAAGTGAATAGCTTACAGAACAGTATGTTTCTGAATTTGTGAGAAATAAGTAAAGAAATTACACCGACGAAACCATTAAAGCAACCGTTGAAACGAGAACTCTCTTTCCAACTCACAAATTATTTTTAGTAGCTTAAGAAAACTGATTGTGCGATCATAGCGATGATATTCATTAAGTAAAGAAAAGCTAAAGCTCCAAGGCCTATAAACAAAGCGATAGGTTCGTTCATGTATGGAGAAAAATAGTATAGATAGGCGAATACCCAGAGGGCTCCACACTAGAGCACAGCTATGAAAGAAAAGACTGCTCCTGAAAGATAAGTTTGGCTGAACTGAAGGCGACTCATCAGGCAAGCAATTATCAGGACCACTCCAGCAATAGAAAAAGGGACTGGAAAAGCAGTGCCAGTTTATACTAAAGCAGCCTATACGATGCTGTTGCAGTGAGTGCCATTGGAGTTGAAACCAGTAGGACATACAGGGATGCAGAAAGCATTGAAATAAAGGAATGTTGCTTGGCACATCGTGCATACGTCTCCTGATGTGCATGTAAAGCAGTTTACCGTTGAACAAGCTGTGCAGATTTTATTTATTATGACGGGAGCAGTATTGGGACAGGTATCTAGACAGTAGTTGTTGAAAAGATAGGTGGCTCCAGAACAAACCGAACAGTTACTGAGCGAAGAACACGAAGAACAAACTGAAGGACAGTTGACGCAAGAACCTGCTTGATTGAAAGTAGAAGGAGGACAAGTAGGCAAGCAGTTGAAATTGAAAAGAATACCAGTCAGACAAGAAGTGCAGGTCGTTGAAGAATTCGAACAAGTTTAGCATGGCGCTTGACAACCTACACATCTTTGATTGACAAAATCAATGAAAAGTCCAGAACCACAAGAAGTCAAACAAGAAGAAGTAGAGTTAAGAAAATATGTTCCGTTTACACATGAAGTGCATATATTAGTAGCTCCACTGCATGTTTTACAGTTATCAGTACAAGCTAAACATCGTCGATTGACTCCAGCATTTCCAGGAGGGCAGGTAGGAAGACAGCTTGTGTTGAAGAGGAAAGTGGAGCTGGAACAAGAAAGACAGTCTGTGGAAGAAGTACAAGTGACGCAAGGGTCAGAACAAGCAGTGCACTGATTATTGCCAGTATTAGCAAAGAAAAAGGTAGGACATGTGCTTTGGCAAGTGTTTAGATGCAAGAAAAGAGGTGAAGAACTGTTAGATACACAGGAAGTGCAGTTGCTTTGAGTTACAGAACAAGTAAGACAAGGCCACGTGCAAGGCAGACATACTTGATTGAAAGGAACTCTTCCAGCACTACATATGGCCACGCAACTATAGCCTTATAAATTGAGAGTAAGACAGTCAGTGCAGTTGCCTGGAGTAATCGAACAAGTCTCACAATCTCCAGTACATTTCACGGCTTGTCCACTGATATTAACATACCCGAAAGGTACTTCACTGAGACATCTATTATTGAAAAATACAAAAGAATTATCACAAGTGTAGCAAGTACTTGCAGAGGAACAGTTAACACAGTTTATTCCAGCGTTGGAACAAAGTAAACAAGAACCTGTGCTAGATTGGTTATAGTAGTATATGGGACACTGAGCGAGACAAGTGTTGTTCATCAAGAAAATGTTAGAAGAAGTAAGAGAGCAAGATGTACAATTAGATACAGTTCCACTACAAGTCTAGCATACTGCATTACATGGAGTGCAGACACCGTCTAAAGGAGCCAGTCGGCCCCCAGCTGGACATGAAGTCTGGCATGATCCGTTGAAAAATACCAGAGGGGTTCTGCAAGCAGTGCATGTTGTTGTGGTGCCAGAACATCTTAGACATATGGGATCGCAAGGATCACACTATTGAGTAATGTTGTTTCTAATTGAAGTATCAGCAGGGCAATCAGTGCCGCATGAGCCGTTAAAAAAGTAAAAACCACTCAGACAGGTCAAACAAGTGGTTTCTGAAGTACACGTGGCACAAGGACTCTTGCAGTTGACACAAGTAGCTGGGTCAATAGTGGTATCAGGGTACATTCTGCTAACACAGCTAGAAACACAGACTTGAGTTGTGTTGGTGATATTAAGAAAAGGAAAAGTGGAGTTAGGTCTACATCTAGTGCAGAAATTAGCCGATCCCCTGCACTAAAGACAATTAGAGTTGCATATTGTACATAGTGATGTTAGGTTGTCGTTGTAGGTGGTAGCTGGACAGTTAATGTAGCAGAAAGATGAGGCGCTGTGGAAGAATATTGCAGATGTAACTAGAGTGTTACTGTAACAGCTAAGACAAGAAGATCTATTGCTCGATGAGCATGTTTTACAAGGCAAATCGCATTGAAGACTAAAAGAAATGTTGGTTGAACTTTAGTCTATCTTGAATCCTCCAGCTGCGAATGAATTTACCACTGTATAGGTAGTTGTGGAGGGACTTGAGGTGGGAGCCCTGAATCCTTGGACTGTGAAACCCATGATTGAGCTATTGAAACTTCCACTCACTCTAATAGTGCTGTTCGATAGAGTAGTACAGCTTCCAGCGAAGTCGATGAAGGCCGCACATGTTAGCGAGGTGGCTCCAAAGTATGGGTCGATAGTGAGTTGGAGGTAGCTAGGAACAACTGTGAACTGTGAAAGTTGGAAGCTAAGTTGAAGCGAAATAGGTTAATCTAGCTGCATAGGCGAGTATTGATAGCTAAGACTAGCGAATTGAGTGGGTACTGAGTTCGATATTGAGTTGGTCGATGAGCTGCTTGAATAAAAGAAAATGTCATTTGATGTTTTGGTGGTTACTGTAAATCCAGTCAAGGGCTCAAAGGAAAGAGGGTTACGAATATTAGTGAACTGTAGACTGAAAGTACCACTGATAGGGCTACCTATACTGGTGATTCTGAACGTGTTGCCACTTCTGCTGCAAGAAACGAAAGAAGTAACACTGAGGACAGTAAGTGAGCATGCTGAGGTCGATTGAAGGACAGTACTCGATGGAAAAGTGACTCTAATGATTGAATTAGCCTATAAAATGGCAGATTGGCTCAAAACTAAAGTGTAGCTGGTAAGCTCAGCGTTTGTGTTTGAAACTCTTCGGAATTAGTTTTACAGAAAAACAGAGGGAGTGGTCATGGAAAAAGAAAGAGAGTTATTGAGACTGGATACTTCTGTTTTGTCTCCTGCAAAAGTTTGAAGAGAAAATGGGGAGGCAGGAGCAGTCGAAGGGGGATTGGTGGCTGCGTTGGCGATGACTAAAGTAAGATTGGTGTTGGCAGTCAGTGGAGAGGAAGGGATGGGATTAGTGAAGTTGAAGAGGTAATTAGTGCCCAGGGAGGCGGTGCAAACAGTGGATGTGGGAGTTGATCCGTTGATTCCTATCCTACAGTGACTGCTGGCTGTTGCAGTGTCAAACTGGATGATGGCTGGGAAGTAGAGAAGAAAGTATCCTCCAGTTGAAACTCCATGGCTGAGCACACAGGAAAGAGAATAGGTGACTCCAACTGCAGAAGTGAGTAGGCTATCGGCAGAGATCGAACACTGACTAGGATCAATAGTGCCTGGAGTAGCCCTGATGCCAGTAGAAACACCTGATCCGACCAAAGTGCTTTAGTTATTAGTGAAGTAGCTTGTTAATGTGAAAGTTGAAGTGTTGGCAGTAGTGGGCGGGTTGATTATTCCAGCTATTCTTAGTGTAAAAGTTTGAGCAGGGATGTTATTTGACGATGTATTTAGAGAGTTTAAACTAATCGAATGTTATATACTATTGTAAGCGCAAGTCGGACTGGACCTTAGATCTGTTCCAGACAGCACAGTACAACTAATAGTACCTGAGACGCCTACTGAACTGGGAAAAACTATCTTTATTTTACCATCTGAAGTTATCGGATCGCCTAAACTGATTGAAAAAGTATAGCTAGTGACTGCATTAACGGTGGAAACAGCAACAGATGTGGTTCCATTGATAGATCCAGGCGAGGCCACTATCTGATTCTCACTGATCATTTTGGGAAAAGAATTACTATTAGTGATATTAAGAATGAAATTGCCAGTTCGAAGCGTAGAAGGAGGGGCAACAAAGTTGGTGATTGTGATGAACATCCTTCCCGGATTGATATTTCCGGCTCCAGTCATGTACAACGTAAGCAGATTGTTGAAAAAGGTAGATCTGGCTATGTTGAATCCCACTGTGCCTCCTATGATTGCACTTGCGAAGTTGAAAATAGTAGTTTCTGGGGGTAGAGTGATAAAAAAGATGTCCTAGGTTCTACTGATTGCCATAACAGTTGTTATTTCGAACTTTAGCGTGTACTGTCTGTTTACTATCATGGGTTTGTTATCAGTCTAAGTGATCAAAAACTGAGTAGAAGGTATGACTCTAGGCACCAAACCATTCACAAAGGCTTTGCATTAGTCAATAGCGTATACATCTTTGTAGGTCGTTACGGTGATGGCGTCAACTGCTTGGTTAGTCGGAGGCATATTGAAGTTGTTGACAGAAAAAGAAAAGGTGGTGCCTGAGTTGAGAGAAGAAGTAAGTAAATTAGTAACAGTTACGGTTGCTGTACCTGAATTGCCACTACACTGTATGGCGCTGTTAAGATTCTATATTAAAACACAAGTACTGAAGAATGGGGCGAACATGACATGGAAGTGCCTATAGGCATCAAACGAGTTGTATTGAGATCTTGGCTCCACAGTCTAGAAAGGGGATAATTGATTCTTATGCTTCCATCTGAGGGTAGCTGATTGCTTAAAGTTACTGTGAAAATCATACTACTTGAGGGTAAGTAGACTGAGTTAGGATTAAAAGTGAACGAACAGATACTAGTGCCCGCAGTTATGTGTGCCACTGAGTTTACTCCTATCGAATCTGCTACATCATCGCCAATCGTTCCTTAGAAATCATTTGTAGTCCCCGAAGTCAGAGGATTCACCACGTTTTATACCAGAACTACCAAAGAGGAGAGCAGAGTGTTGGGCGCAAATACTTAGCTAAAAGTGATTTTATTGTTGTTGCGAGATATGATGGCAGTGAAAAAATTACCAGCTGAATTGATCTGATACTTGACCACGATGCTGCTATCGAGAGTGTACTGGATGGGGAAGGTAAGCATGACTGTGGTGTTTGGCTGCACTGGGTTCAGCTACCAGTTCGTACTTGAAAAACTATTAGTTTCCTTGCGATCATAAAGGATACTGTAGGTAGTAGTTGTGTTTATTTTGTAGCTAAGCGCAGTCACCTGGAGTTCTTTAAACTAAAAGCCCTGTGAGCGTATAGCGGTGAGGCACAGTAGCCATATGAATAGGACAAAAACGTTTCCTTTTATATTTGAAATCATCATTATTATAATTAATCAACCTCATCAGCTCTAAAGTTCATCTATTCATATTGATATATGCATGCCACTATCCTCTGTTTTAGTAGATTCAATAATAATATTATCCTATGAACCCAGCCGACGTTTCTGACATACTGCCCACCCCATAATAAGCTCATACTCGATATTTTGATCCACCACGATCTAAATCTACCCTCGAAAAGGTATAGTCCTCTCTCTTCCCCAGAGTGTTTTTCATGCGCAGTATATTCCCTTACATTCAGAAAGTATGAAGGATCTCCTTGAAGAAAGATCTCATTTGTGTGCATACCTGGGACTTTCCTCCTCAAAAAAACAAGGGGGAATCCCACCCAATCGTTCCGAACTTTCCAAAGAGTTCTCGCAGCTGTTCATCGACTGTCCTCAACCTTTGGTAGAATTCAATTGGGCTATCATCTAAGATCGAGGCACCATTTTCGGTTTTATTTCTAGCGAAGAAAAATACGTACCTCTTTGCAAATCATGTGGAACAACCGTATATGTCAGTCTAAGATTTTCCAAAGGCCGCGTATGCTGCGGCAATCCTAAATGTAAAATGAAACTTTTAGGAGAATTTTAGTTGGGATCTAAACTAAGCAAAAACAACAGTCTTTTGAATTAAAAACAGCCAGTTTCTAATATAAACGAAGAAGTGTACTAAGAAAAATAGGGCATTTATGAGTTTTAGAAATAAATGATAAGAAAAGCTGCCAAGAAAGCTCATCAGTGAATCTTGTTGCGCTTATAATATCGTATTTTTTACTATAAACTAGCTCACTCTATTATTTTTTACTTTGAACCCTTAGTACGTTATATATATTGAGTAAGTTGATAAATATTAAACGAATACCGATTATTTTTAGCAAATAAAGGCAGAGCTCTTTGATTGCCAACAACTCACCCCCAAAATCAAAGCCAAAAGATACGCCTTCTTAGCCAAACTACCCCTGTTTGCAACTATATAACAGAAAAAAGGATCTCAAAACTTTTAGAGCATAATATAGCATATCCGCATAACTAGAACTGACTTCGGATAAATTATTTTTAACTCATAAGAAAATCGATCGTTTAACTATATCCTAAAGGGGGCAGTTATGCTTTTTAGTGCTAACAAATAACTAAAAACTTGCAAACTTTATAAAAAATTAGGAGCGAACTAGTACTTTGGATAAAAAATGGTGTATGGGAAAGAATGTATATAAAATGCTCGATCAGTTGGTCCATGCTGGCTTCTACAGCTCGATATGAGCATATTCTACAAAGCCTTTGCAGGACATTTTAAATATGATTAACTTAGAGAAAAAGTCAATTTCCTCAAACAAATCTGGGTTTTAAGCTAGGTCAAGAAGGCCCTTCTTTAACGAATTCTGCTATCTTCTGAGACCAAAAAGTATACTCGTAATGATTTCCTTTTCAAAACTTCGGATTAACCCGTTTTCCTATGGGTGATCATGTAAGGTTAGATAACATTAATCAGTAAATAAGAAGGTTTTTCTGTGGCATTTTGTACGCTAAACGGAGGACAAGTAATTGGAGTCGACTAGCTGATTTCCTAAAGCAACTATAAGTATCAAGCAGTGTGTACATCAGACCATGCTTGTGTGCTCAAAATAGAAAAATAGATCGGCTTGTAGATAATATAAAGAGACATAAAACCCTAAAACTTGACTAAAAGGAAATAGATTTCAATTTAAATCCGCTAACATCAGATAAGTCGAAGAAAAGAATCGATTGGTTTGAGTTTGCCTAAAAAATAATGGAATCCTGTAGATACTCGTTAAAAAAAGTATGCGTCTTTTAAAAGACGTTACAAAACAGATGCTGAGGTATAGTCACCGATAGATAAGGCAGCTTTGCTTGATAAATTTTTCAAGAGAGAGCTCCAACTAAAATTATCAAAGATAAGGCCTATAAAGCTTTAATTGATAAGATAGAAATAGAAATAGAAGGCAAGAATGAGTCAACTGACAAACTACAGCAACAGTTTCAATATATATGAGCATAAAATTATGACAAGATACATAAACAGAAAAGAAAAAGATTAAAAATTTAACATCTTTAAACACAAAGACCCGTCCAGCCTTAAAATATAGTTTGTATCATCGCTAAGGGTAGCAAACAGCACAGCAGTTAAAAACCAGAAAAGAAAGCTAAAAAACAGCAGGCGGCATTGCTTATCTAATCTTGAGATCACTACATTTAATATTTGAATTTTGATCGTAAGTAACTTAATATTTTTTTATTATTTTGTGATGAAAATGACTATTGTTGTTAAGATTCCGAAAGTTAATTTAAATTAACAAACACCATCTATGGAAATTCTTAAAGAACAGCTTCAAGACTCAGTCGAAGCCATCACCAGATTAATGGCATACAACGTCCCCTTGTCTCTGCGGCATTTGTTCCAAGTACGGTCTTACTTATACAGCAAGTTTTATGCAATATGCAGACTCAGCTAGAAGTTCCATCCGAAGAAACCCTCAGGAGCATGTTTCGTTAGTGCTAAATAGATGCATCTATTGAAAAAGCAAAAGAAACACTAAAGATAGGTGTGTCTTAGCAGGACATCTATGAAGAAATTAATTATTGTCCCCTCCATCAAGACTCTGATCATAACAAAGAGAACTCCCCCATATGGCTAGAAGCAGCTAACCAACAGTTGAAGTAATTGCTCGCAAAATGCCAGCAGATTTTTCTCAACAAATAGTTCATCTTAACTGAATTTTTTAGCCTAGAAAAAGAAAAGGATCTAGCCCTTTAACTGTCTAAAATAGGCGCTGAGCTCATCAGAATCACTTAAAATGTAAGAAACCATATGGAGGAAGACATCAACAACAAGACAATCGGATCGAACCCGCAGTGCAGCTGCACTATAAGCAAGCAAGAAAACAGCAACAAAAGTTCAGTGCGATCCTTGCTTACTTAAACACTCCGAAGAGTGGCCAAAGAAGACAGTCTGCATGATGAAAACAAACAGAAAAATATAACGCCGCAGACGCAGACTTACTAATCCAAAATACGCTATCCTTTAGTTCAGCGCAACATAAAAAACGACATTTAGCTGTTCAGTCTACAATATGACAATCGATCCTAAAAAGCCAAATAATTTTCAGAACAAAAGAAGAGAAATCCGCATAAATCGAGGGCCAGATCACAAAGATTGATTCTAGGTGAAATAAACTTGAGCGAATGTGGAAGAACATAGAAAAAGACAAGGGAGGATAGTCTTGGCTACTCTCGATGCGATATTTATTGATTGTAAATAATAATGCACTCACTCTCATATATTTAAGTGTTTAGACCCCTCCTTATATAATTTAAGAGTTTAGATGGAAAGCAACATCGCTGATTAAATCACTCTTAAAACTTTTTCGAACGAGGAAGAACTCAAGTGGATTACTGAAGTCCTAAGGGCGTAACTCGCATAGCCTTACTCAGTCTTCACTTACTACTATTTTGTCAAAACTTGGCCCGATCTGACCATAATGGCCTACCTCGGAAACACCCTTATCGGATGCATGATTGGCTCAATCGATACCGTGAACCCCAAAAAAGCATATATCGCTATGTTGGTTGTTCTAAAATAATACCGAAGACATAAGGTGGGCAAAAAACTATTTGATGAGTTTATCAGAAGAGTGGAGGGAAGAGTAAGCAAAATAGTTCTTGAAACTGAGTGCATCAACAAAGCCGCGTTGAGTTTTTACACTAGGCTTGGATTTTTCAAAACGAGGAAGATGAGTAATTATTATCTAAGTGGTAATGATGCGTATCGTCTGAAACTCTATCTTCCCCAACAAAATAAAGAAAAGGCTTAGTTGGGCTAGGAGATCACCAAAATAACTTAGGAAACTGTACAGAATTGATAGATATGAACCATAGTATAATATTAAAATAAGATTATTTATCGAAGACTAGTGGTAAGTTTTTAGCTAAGCCGAAGGGTCAGAACTCATATCGACTGAATTAGAAAGTAGCAACATGACAGTATACATCATCAAAAAGATTAATTTTAGAATAAACTTTAAAATAAAGGTTTTAATTTTGAAAACCGTGGGTCAAATGTATCTACATATATCAAAAGCAGCCTTTCGATTGACAAAATATCTTTTAGAAATAAAGATATTAACCAAATTTTTACTTAAATCAAAGCTTTATAATTGCTTAGAAATTAACCTCGTGTCATAAGACTATATTAAGTTGTCTATGAGTCTTCAGATTTTCAACAAATTTAGAAATTCTATCTAAAAATATGCAAAAAATGTGTCAAAAGTAAATATTGTTCTCTGATTATGTTATATTGCCAGTAAGGAGATCTTAAATTTCTGATTTCCAAAAATCTTTATGTAACCCTAAATTATTAGTTTTAGTTTGGATTTAACAGAATGCTTGAGAGGTCTCTAAGAAGCTGAAATAATTAATCGGGAGATTAGATCTAAAAACTGGCTAATCAGCAACAAGAGATTTAAATTGGTCGATTTCGATACTGCTTTTATAACTAATATTCTACAATCGATCATTTATAGTTCTCTTTTAGTGAAAACTGCACAGCGCCTTAGATTAAATAACTGTTATCTTTGCCTTAAGCTGATAAAATAATTATGAACCTTAAGATCTTTATTAGATTCAAAGAAAGTGTGACTTTAACTCAGTCGGAACAGTTCTGTATGTAATTATGACTAAATAAGAATGGAATAGACAACTGCCCTAAGCTTCTATAAAATTTTCAAATTAGTTAAAAAATATACTAAAGGTTTGCTATAAAATAAAGTTAAGGATAGATGGGGATTAGATACATTATCATAACATATTTAGCCTTTAGCCTAAAAATACGGTATAAAGCTCTAAAATATGTAAAAAACAAAAGTGTTTGCTCTCGATATATGTATCCAGACTTATCTTTAAAAAAATTATAAGGAGAGTAGCAAAAAATGCAGTTTATCGATTAGTGACTGGTCTCTACCTTCATAAATTGATAGCGCAAAAACTATTTTGGAATATAATTAAAATCAAAAGGCATATTCAAAGCAATTATAATCAGCTCCTGATTTTTAATCAGTTCCTGATTGTTTATATATGATGTGAACTATCTTAGCGGTTTATGACATATTAAGTTATTTTAGCGCCATATAATATATATGTAAGACGAATAATAGCTTGATTTCGTGACCCACAAATGCGAATCCCACAGCAGCACTCCTCCCTAGCATCCTTTCGGAGTAGTTCTCAACTAAATGCGAAAGAAGTCATAGCAACTCATCACTGATTTTGTCAAGGAAATCATACTCACCATCGAGGGTCGCATCAGGGATGATCTGTAGTTCAACAAAGTCATGGGGGTCATCTTGCACAAAAATCAGTAAGGCGAGTATGGAATATTTTACCACTAAATCGAATAAACTTTTAGAAATGGAATTGCCAGAAAATAATAAAATGAGCAAACTTGGACTCTTTACACCATGAAGATTGATTTGTGTGTTCTAGACTGTTCTGAAGTCAAGTAAGCCTTGTTCAACATGCACATTTTTATGAGAGAACATCAAGAGCTGTAGTACGTAATATTCCTTGTTAAAAACATCACGAATCTTGACTCCGAAAACGTCCTACTCTTTTAAAAAATGAACAACCCACAAAAATTTACAATCATTATTCCTACCTTCAATACAGACATCCATCATTTCAACGTTAGAGGGTCTCGTTGCGAATATTAGTAGCATAAGTTTTATGACCCAAAAGAACTTTTTTGCAATTTTTTCTATCAATGCACTATAAGTAAGTCAATCAAAGCATATCTGCCTGCAGAGTCCCTCAGATTGATCAGCGACCTGGACTATTATCCTATATCTTACATGTAAAACTGTCGTAGACTCAAATTCTGCATGTAGCGTTTCCTGACTCATTATAGAAAACAAGTTTAGTTCGTCGACTTTGCCTAACTCATCAACTGTATTGATCTTTCGGTTAAAAGACGGTTAAAAAATCATTGGGGGTATAAGACTCCTCACTAAAAACTGTTGAAGATCATCCTGAAGGATGGATAGAACTACTATATTCCCGATAATGGTATTGCGATCTAGCTCGTTCAACAAGCAGTTTCTGGACATTCTCTAAGCTAGGTTTAGTTTCTTGATTCCATCAGACAATCCATCATCAGTAAACTGGCCAAAAATAAAAGATTTTAAGGCTATATCGCCATTTTGCAGGACTAGGAGCTTAAAGATAATACGATGCTTCCTCGAAAGAAAAAAACCAGATCTGACTTGCTACAAATCGACCCTAAAAAGAATATTACTCCTAAAAATTTGCTTTAAAATCAGATAACCAGGATTATCCGTATGGAGACCGATCTAGTACGCAGACAGTCTCGGCAAGTTCAGTGGTAGGACATCAAATTTTAACTTCGTATCAGGCCACCTATTCCATAGCTGATAGTTAGCAGTTTCAGAAAAGATAAGAACTATAGCGAACTTTTAGATCAAATACTCGAGTCTTATTCATAGCCGCTGACCAAATACCTAAATTTGTTTGAAAAAGACAACTTAGGACAAGCTATTTATCGTTTGAAGTGTCTATAGCTGAGCGGAATAATAAGTTTCAGCAAGAAGAGCATAAAACCTATTATTTACAACAACTTTTTCGAAAAAGCCTCCTTCTACCGACAGTGATCATCCAACTATCTATAAATCATCAATTTATTAATATTTATACATATTCGTATCTATTATGGATGTTTTAATAGTTTTATTGCAATCATGGCATCATTTGTCTAAACTCATAGATCCCAACTCAACAAGTCTCCCTTCAAACAACTTTATTCTTTTCCTAAAGCCAACAGATTTTCTAATAGCACTATGCTCACTAAAGCTCCCTACTATGACAACAAGGTATCATCCCTAGGCAAACGTTCAACTACTTTTGGATACGGCAACAAGATGAGTTTATAAAAAAAGGATCCCTACCCTCCACCTAACCAGTACAGAAAAGATGGTTTTTTCTAGGCAGATCAGGAAAAGAAGAGAGGATACTCTTTTAATCACGATAAGAAGAAAGGGATCATAAACGAGGGAGAACTAATCAAAATACCAGGTCCGGGAAAGTATGACTACAAGGCCGATAGACAGGACTTCAAAAGATGCAGCTATAGCTTTAGAGGCAAATATCCTAACCCATCAGAAAGACTCATTAATGTAACAGTATTACTATTAAGCCTTTAGGACCTGGCCAGTATTCAACAATTTCTAATCTAGACGGCCAAGGAAAGTACTTCGTATCAAGATTTCATGACTCAGGGGCTTCAAAAATAGGAAAATCTAAAAGATTTGGAGAATACGATACGATCTCCCCAGGGCCTGGCAAATGTATTTACAGCTGTATGTAGATAAGTAAGAAAAAGTGTTCGAGACAAACAATTTAGGAACCTACTACTGCTCAAATTTTAGAACCAGCAAGGTAAACTCTTTCAGCCACGCTTCAAGAAAACACATAGCCTAGCCTTCCTTAACCCCAGGACCAGGATCATATAATAGATTTTCTGATTTCCCAGTAAAGAGTCGTCGATGAAATGATCTAGTCTATAATAAAATGCAAACAAGATAATTAGATAATCTAGCTATCACTGCAAACAAGATAAAAAGATAATCTAGCTATCATTTTCTTGTCATTTCCATGCCATCTTTGAATTTCTAATTTTAGTACATAGTGATGTACTGATTGACTAGCTAGTTTACTTGTTTATTCATGGAGGCAGTCAGCTGTCGTCTTGCTATTCTTCGGTAACAACAAATCAAAAATATGATGAAAATTATTGAAGAAATGACTCCGAAAGTGATCCAGACAGCTATGTGGGAGTTGTCAGGCTAAGCATAATCATCGCAGCCTTGGGGAACTGGTGTGAGACTAGCGCAGATGAGCTCAAACACTTAGTAAGGTTAGGTGTTTCCCCTGTATACGAATCCGTTGACGATTACGCTAGGGTAGTAGAACAAAGAACTATTATATTTGAGCTCAGACATCTGCTTTAGAACTTAGTTTTCAGTGGGCTTGAACGAATAATTTACTTAATTATTAATTTTGTCGTAGTCTAGTTGTAATTTTTTCATAATTTTGGTCGAACATTCAGGATATGTTGCGAGGTCATAGCACTGTTCATCGAATTTCAGCATATATTACCACCATTTATTTCTATTGTTGTTGAATAAAAAATATTGCCTTAGTTGCTATCGGATCAACTCCTTTCCACCGTTCTAGACATTCCAGAAATTCAAAGATGTACGACAATACTTTCCATCGTAAAAGCAGTCTGATTGTGAACAATCAGTGTAGCAACGAGTCGTAGGGTAGCCTATATTCAAATTAACTGTATATTTTGTAGTGTACCATGGTCGGATATTCTGTCCAAATATGCTTGAAGATTTCTCAAAAAAATAAAATTTCGATGGTTGGTGATGTCGAGCCATAGCTGCACATCAGCCTTTTCTCGAGCTTGTACCTAAAACTCGACTGCAAGTACAAGTCCATTCTAAATATATTTTAGCATCTATGCTCCATCGTCTTTACTGATGAGTATAGTCGGTATTTGCACCTGGTATCCTTTGCCGTCGTCGATCATTATTATCCTCCCAGGGTTCTACTGCCTAGAATCGATTATCACTGCCAGTTTACCACCTTATTTCTGGACATTGATAGACTTTTGGGTAAAAGTACAATCGTTTCGCTACACTAAAAGTATCTTTTTGCGAGAATACTAGGGCAAATCTTCATATATGCAGTTTTCCAGGAAGCTAGGGGTGTCGACTTGACCTGAAATTGTTTTACCATAGGGTATGACACCGTAGTTGGCTATAGAAAAAGGTACGTTTCCGTTGATATACTTGCTCTAGAAGTATTTTTGAAGAGCAGCTGGAGATTGGACGATTAATTTAGTAAAGGTAAGCGTAAGGAGAGCACTCAGAATTAACAAGTATGCCATGATCAACAAATATAATCAGATAGTAGGTGAACTTTATAAAATGTGATTCGCGCTAAGATTATATAAATTGATGTCTAACGCAGTACCCAGGACCAGACACGGGGGACGCAACAAACGCTTCTCCACTTCCACTCGCAAAGTTGACGAAAACAAGAGAAAAGCTGTTATCTAGGATAAGCTGCGCTATCTTTAGTAAGATTTCTTCGAGGATCCAAACAAAATGGCTGAGCTCGACGATGACGATGTCTTTGAGGTAGGAGAAGGGGAGCCTCGTAAACGAAAGAACTAAAAGAGAGTCAACAAAAGGGCTAAGCAAGAAGGTCATCTTAAACGCAATCTCAATTTGAGAAAAATAATCCAGGAAGAAGGTTTGGAGGAAAGATCTGAACCTAATTTTTGCAATATATGCGTAGGTAAGCCAAGATATCCTTCTCGAAAGTACTGCTCAATATGTGGCAACTTGTCCCGTTCAAGTTGTCCTCGCTGCGGAGAAAGGATTTGCCAGTTGAAGTGTTTCCGTATACACTCAGAAATCAAGTGTCTCAACTTCGAAATACAATACTGATCTGTTCAACTTAAACATGGATAACATTCTATCATCTTTTCCGTGTTATTTTTTACTAAAAAAGTATTTCTTGCATAATTGATGATAAAATGATGGATCAATCTGAGTAGGAATGAAGCAGGTAATGATGACTAAAATGATGGATCAATCTGAGTAGGACTAAAGCAGGCTGGTTTTAAGATGTTTCTGATTGCTAAAATAAATATTGGCTTCGTTATCTTTGTAATAATGTCTTCGAGTTTAAGGCTGAAGTAGCTCTTCTTATATCAGATCTTTGCTGCTTTAAAGAGGATCTTTGTCCTAAGAACTAGCCTAGCTTGACTCATCCTTGGGCAAAAGCTACTAATTACGAACATCTTTTTTAGAAATCAGCATTTTTTTGTTCAGGAGTCGAGTCTTGCAAATCAAAATGATAATGATGACCAGAAATATTACTAAAATAGTGATGTTAATAAATATGAGTCGAATTCCTTTATAAAAGGAGTGTTACCGAGGGTCTAGTAGGAGGGGTCGATTAGTATTTACAGTTGAAGAGTGAGATCGACGTTAACCGAAGAGTAGCTATATGCGCCCTGAGGATAAGGAAAGTTAGTATTATCGACTATGATCGAATAGCTGACGTCGTTGATGTCTTCAAGAGACTGCTGGGATATTTCTTGTATATTGATTGAATTGGTGTCAAGTTGCGCATATGGTCCGCTAAGGAACGAGCAAGGGTAGAGATAGGACTGATTACTAACAGCCTACGAGTAACACTGCATGTTGCTGGGACTGAGGAAGTAGAAGTAATCAAAATAGTCACCAAATGTAGGAATAGTGTTATTCACTTGATTGCTAAGAGTCAGTGTTGTAGGAATCAGCTAAGTGTTCTCAAGAAGAAGCTGCACGTTAGCCGTGTATTGTGATTGCTAAGGTATAAGCAGATTTGTTTTTATCAGGGATACGCTCACACTCCAAACCTCTAAGAAAAAACATAAGCAGAGAAAAAGCAAGTGCTTTTGCATTATTAATTATAGTTGCATCAAAAAAATATCATTATTTTACTTTTATATGGTTATCAGTTTAAAGCTATCAGATGCGTTGTTTGAGCCATAAAGCAGCATGAAGTGCTACTTCTTCGACTTATTATTAGGCCAGAACTGCGTGCCACATGCTTTCGATGAACACTGTGGTCTTATCTGTACTTGGACTGGCTTCTTACAGATCGAGTCCCGCAAAAGTGTCGACCATTTTTTAAACTCCAGATTGAAAAGTTATGTAAGGAGTTCTCATTTGGCTAAAGAGTTAGCTCACTTCCTCCATGGCATTGAGAACTGTCCTTACTGAGCCGGGGACCACCTTGTCTTTGTAGAAAAACTAGTCTTTCATTATTTTATCCTACATGTTGTGCTTAGTCCCCTCAGTGAACTTTTGACTGACTAGTCGTGTTTTGGGCATTAACCAGCCTATAAAAGTGCCTATTTTCTTCATTACAGGCGCTGCTTCGCTTAGATTTCTTAAAGCAGGTGCTAGAAGGATAAGTCCTGCGTATCTTTGTGGCGTTTTGACGGCTATTCTGAAGGCAACAGCACCTCCATAGCTACCCCCACTGAGATATATTTTAGGCTTATTGTATTATCTTTACAAGAAAGCCACTACTGTTTCAACCTGTCTGATGGTGTCCTCAAAAGATTAGATTAGTCCTCGATAAGGACCCTCAGACTGACCAAAATTCAATTGATCAAAAGCGAACACATTAAGCTATGGATTATGTTGGGCCAATATGCTTGCGAAATAGCCACTGCCTGCTGAATGTCCGTTCATACCATGTATATACAAAAGCACTGCTTTTGGAGTTTTTGTTTGTTAAATGTAGCTATAGTGCAGCTTGTAATCTTGGTATTGAAGCTTTCCTGATTGAGGATAATCCTTGTCGAAAGTGCGAGCCGGAGGATTCGGGTTCTGCTTTATCTCCAAAATCTTTTAATTGTACTCTGAACGTTTGTCCTTGGGAATGGAGGTGAATTTAGCTTTATCGTTTCTGAAGTTGATGAGAGATACTTCCTCTTTCTGCATTACACAATAATCAATTTCACATAAAGACGTCATCATTTAAATGTAAATTTAATTAGGTTGATTGAAAGATCTAAAAAGGGTATATATATTTTTCAATCAAAATCGCTATTATCTGAGCCAACGACATCTATAAACACATTTTTAAAGCGCTGCCTAAGCATACTTTAAGTCTATGATCTTTTAATCCGATTCTATCCTACTATACCTTTATTTAATCTTTTTTACCTATTTCCTACAAGCTAGTTGTATGTAATTTGAAAAATATATGAATATCTTCAGAAATAGTTTGAGTTTAGTCATGTCTATGTGTTTTGTTGATTACTATTCAAGAATTATTTCTTATAGAGTTGGAAAATTTGATTGCGAAATCGTATCTAAATTGGATATAGGATTGCCATCTGATTGTTATAGAATTTACCAAAATTTAAGTAGGTAAGCTACGGGAATCTCGCTTTTCGAAGGGAACGAATAACAACAATTTAATTGAATTCTAGGTTAGAATTAAGTACATAGACTGAGCTGCTGAAGCTTGGGAGCCTATAATTTGCTTATGAATTAGATGGATGTTATGTGATTGTTGCCTAGCTAAATCAAATCTTACCTAGAAACAGGGTCCGCAACTTTTCCATTTTGATTGGCGCTATCAACTGGATAATATTCTGACTAGACCTCGCCTTGTTGGCATTCTCAATATCAATTGTAGATGCTTTGGCTTCATTTACGTTCTCAAGTATTTACTTAAGCAGACGGATATCCTATTATGAATATCTCTTCAGCTACCAGCTTTCTAATTGTTACAGCTGACATATTCGTGCTGCTAAAGGGACTGTACGATCTTTGGTCAAAACTTGTTTAAGACTAGCTTGCATATATTTATTAAAATAAATAATAGTCAAAAAGGAGACAATTATCATTTAGTTCTAGCATTAGTATCATTTAGTTCTTTTATTAGTATCATTTATTTCTTTAATTGGAGTCGAAAACGCCAGAAAAAGCTTAAGGATACTCAGTATTATTATCAATCCAACCAAAACTATGATCGTTTTGAAGGCGAATCCTGCTGCAAACAGTAATCCTATCCATAGTGGCACGAATAAAAGACGAAGAAGACTCAAAGGTTGTTTTTTCCAGTCATCTCTCCAGTTGGCTTCTCCACCGAACACAGAAAACAGAGCCACTGCGATGGTGCTCATGATCAGAAAGGACAAATCTATGCACTGAATAGTTTAATTATTGAATTAGGCTTAAACGTGGTTTCTTAGCTTAATGTGGGCATTCAATTGACTTAGTTTAATGTGGGCATTCAATTGACTTAGTTTAATGTGGGCATTCAATTGACTTATCGGTGCTTAGCATATATTATCTCTGGAAGCTATCAAAAGCACGCTAATGAAAATAAGAAATACGAAGCACGATTTGAAAATGAACCCAATATCAATGAAAGCGAGGAAGTTATGAGGTGCAGTTACTCGATAAGAGCAACTAAAATATTGCACAAATGCAAGAGGTACCAACATAATAAAGACTGATTCGAGAATACTAAAAAGCATACTGTTGCCCATTACTATTAGGCTTCCTCTGCCGCTAAGGATGGATAGAGCGGCGATTTGTCCAAAAAACAGCCATAGACATATTTTGACTATAGAAAGTCTTTGGCTCAAACTCCATTTGCCTACCTCATAAAGCTAGGGAAGCGTTTCTAATCTTGAAACTATAGCATTTGTAGGAAAAGTTATCGGTCTAGCAATGCTTGATGTTGAGCCACGTAAATCTTACTATTCATTTTAGGAATCATCCAAGTAGCCTTCCATCGATTATTACGCGAAAACATGTGCCATTTTATTAGTTTATTTGATCGAAAAATCAGCAATAAAACTGATTGTATAATCAGGCACATCGCCACTCACTACACAACAAGGCTATCTAGGTACTAATCGTGCAGCTAAATTTACTTTTTGAACGGGAATAAGGTTAGTATAGAAGACAGTATTGGTGATAACATGCTAGAATCCAGCTATTTTGGCACTTTGACCAGCGTAAAAGAACTGTCCGTTGATTTCTTATTGTTGTTCATTCTAGGCAGTCAGCATTTTTTGTATGATTCCAACTTTTTGAGCAGAAATTGCACTATCAAACACTACAAAACACACTAACTAAAGGTTTCTCTAGAGCTGATCTCTACTCAACCTATCTTCGTCTTACTAACTGCTGTCTTTAAGCTTGCGGAACAGCAGAACGGTGACCTGTTTGCCTTCTCTGACTAAACTTTGAGCGAAGTTAGTGTAGGCCATAAAATTAGAGCTATCCTCTAGTAAGTGACCATAAATGTTAAAACTATTTTCCCCAGCAACGTAGGGACACTCAGTAAGCACATACCTTTCTTTAGAGTTGTCGAAGTGCACTAACCAAGAACGCCACTATCTATCTACTTCAGGTAAAAAAGCTCTTCTAACTTTCCAAGTCCTAGGACCGTCTCGATGCTTTATCCTTTTCTACAAACCGACCTATACATACTCATAGAAATGTGAAAATTTTTGCTGAACTGTCCTTAGAGCAGTTCCAGGAGGGTCTAATTTACCCAGAGAAACGTACAATATAACAGCCCTTAGAAAGCTAAATTATTAGCTATTTTGGAAGGTTACTGTATCGGGGGCAAATCTCCTATGAGCACTGTTATTAAAAATTTATTTTTTAAGAAGAAGTTATCGGTATTGAGGAGAAACCAGTTCAGCGAAGTTGAAGAAAAGACGTGGGTAGCGACCGAGAACAGATATGTGACTGCTGTAGCTAAAAGCTCCATTATTGATTAGTTGTCGGTCGGCGCTATGAAGATTGAGGCAGAAAAGTAAATAAATCATGGAAGGAAACGAACAAATACTAAGCAGGAATCTCTTGGCTATAGAGTCAGCTATATTGCTTCCCACAGTGCCGTAAACTAAATGACTGCAAATAAAAATGACAACACAAACTAAAATCTAAATTAAGACAATGCTACCCCGATGATGAAGAAGCTGAGTGCTTGAGAACGCTATTTCTGAAACAAAGAATCGAAAAGTCCATGTGAGGGTCTATCAAACCAACATTCAAACGCATTACCTTGCTTAGTAATTAATTACTTATTGATCTATGATCAGTCACGATAAATCTTTGCTCTTTTTACGATTTGAAAGAACTAAAAGCGTTTATCTTAAATACTTCTGGATGTTAGCCTTAGTTAAGTTCATCTAATCCTAACAAAATGCGTTTGTTTACTTACTTTTGAAGATTGTTTTATCTTACGATTATCATAGGTAATGCGTTTTGTTGGATGTCGCTAAGAATTCCTGAAAATAGTACAGTAGTTTCTCCACTTTGAAAACAAATTACATCACCAGTCAAAATATCGGTGAGTCCAATTTATAACTTTCTTTAAGAACGCACTACAGTTACTTTCTGTCTTTCTAGGCCTGAAAATTATTGTCTGAACATGGACAAATTTCTATTTTCTCGAACAATCACAAAAATTAATGATGAGATGTCCAGTATTATCACGAAACCAAGAATCCAAAAAATTTAAGGGCTAAATTCTTTTATTGTAATCGTTGTTTGTGCTGCTAATATCCAAGCTAGTAAAAAAATCCCGTCTTTTTCTTCACAAAATCGACGATTAACAATATTCCATAAAGATGGGCGAGTAAATCTTTGATCTCCGAAAATTGATTTTGATTGTATTTATTGTTGCTAGGAAAGTCCACTTGTGATGTGATTCCTAACATTATTTACTCCTAATCTTTACAGTATATCTTTCTGAGACACTTATCTAACGACTCCATTTTATACAATCAAACGAACTCCTAGAAATTCTATATATTTGCGATTATTTTCAAAATTTACAGACACTACATATGTTTTCGCTGACCTTTAATGTTAATTTTGTCCGTTGTAGGTCACTTTTATGGCATACTGCGATGTATCTTAAGAGTCCTGATCGCGGATAATAAACCAAAGAGCAAGCTTAAGATGCGAATGACCGATGCATACACGAATAATAGTGAAGAATAGTAGCCATGCTACGAATGCTGCAAATGCGAAAGAAAGTAGATAAGCAACAAAGACAATAGCAGCTGTTGCTAGGAAAGTAAAAAGAATTCCTATCATACTGTAGTTGACTGGCCAGATTAGTAGTGAAGGACAAGGAGTATCAGCGCTTAATCTTACCTCCATAGTTATTTTAATAATAAAGCAACATTAATTTAAAAATGGATTTGATCTCACATTTTATTAAAATATAATATAAAAATTAATTACTAAAAGCTTTTCAAAGGATTTTAATATAATATATATCATTTTTGTATTTATAAATACATATCTATGATTACAATTATTTGCATATAATTTCTGCCTCATAATGAAAATCCTCATATCATTTAGAAAAATTAAGTATATTTTGCAAACTTCATGACTGTCTAACAACATCAGATCCTTTAAAAACATGTACAAAATATTATCGGCCAAGCAGAAGGTAGGGGAGTGTGGCTATAGTTATTTACCACGACGAGGCACTTGTCCACCTTTGTCGATAGGCCATAGCAAGTCCTCTAGGGTTTTTGAGTTCAAATTGTCGTAACCGCCGAAAACAAGAATATCGTTGTCATTTACTTGAAAAGAATCGCTGAAATTCAAAAGGTCAAAAGTTGGCTGGAGTTAGCTGGAGTTGGCTGGAGTTTAAATGCCTACAGTTATCCATCGGTTATTCTTAAGTGAGTACCTACATATGCCCAAAAATACATTTAGATCGGACTGTTGGCTTAATTTTCGTTAAGAATTACTCCGAACTTAAAAATATACTGGCCTTTAAAGGAATTTGCGCTCGAGTTCGCAGAAGGGGTCGTCAGTAGAGCTATTCTTGTAGACTTTAGAGTCTGCAGATCAAAAACTTAACACTATCTGGTGACATCACCTTAAGCCCCTGCGAACCCACCAATAATGTACAATTTTTCTGTTGAGGTAGCAAATAGAATGGGAAGAACGTTGATCGATCATCTCACCAACTATTTCTAAATAGTTTTTTTAGTAGCTGTAACGATATATCTACTGGCATCTTCTTTATTCATTGAGTTAGACTATCAGGCTAATCCACTCGGTAATTCACGGATTTGTTGCTTAATACTGTTTTAATGTGCCAGAAAGACATCGTCTACCATCCTGTGATACTTTTATCTAAGATCGCTTAGTCGATTTAGATCTAAATGGTAAATATATTACTTTCGGCCTCTATCGACTATAAAGTTTTGAGTCCTTTCCACTTCTTTTTGAGTTAGTATATGTTTTTGAGTTCATTCAGGGTGTCTTTGGTCTGACGAGTGGCCCTATTCATCACGTTTTTCCAGGATTAGATTTCATGTTGCTGGCGAGTACGGGCAAGTTATTGGATGCACTAGGGACAAAGGGGCCTCATGCCGTCGAGGCTCACCAGGTAGTTGGTTATTTATTAGCGGGGGTGCTCCTGATAGTATAAACCTGAACGGTTAGTCGTTTACATATTTATAATACACTTTCAAATCATAAAACTTATCATGCGTTTCAAGAATAAGATCAAAAGATAAAATTTAGATTTTAACATGACCCTTACTCTGATCTGCTGCTGCTGCTGCTGCTGCTCCAAAAACCATTTTCAAAGCATCGTTCGCCATGACGAAGAAAGATTGAAGCTTGATGCGTATTCTAAAATAGTCAGAACTGTGGAGTCCTCGAATCTATGAATTGTAGTAGGTCTTTCTTGATCTTGCGATGTTCTCTTTACCTGAGGAACAGTAGTAGGTCTTTCTTGGTCATGCGATGTTCTCTTCACCTGAGGAACAGTAGTATGTCTATGATATTGTAGGTGCCTGCTTCTTCTAGAATAAGTCTGCCCATCTCTCTTTCCTTTTCACTCACACGCCCTTGCATCTCTACTTGTACTCTTCCTCTCTTCTTATTATTCTTCACTCTTAAGCATAGTTCCTATATTTCAGCTGCAAATCCCTCGTGCTATTTGCCCAAAATGTCGATCATTGATTGTCTAACAACTCTTCTGTTACCTTTTTTCATAGTAGTTTTCTTCAATAGTTCATCTAATGCGCTCTTAGGTATTTTTTTAGCAATAGAAAACATCCTACGAAGTAGTTGATCCTTCATTCCGCAGAAGCCATGAATTTATCGATACAACTAACTCTTGAGCGCAGTTGTCAGCTCTGAGGAAGACTCAGGTTGGCTTAGGCACAACGGCAAGGGCTCTTCCTATAAGCAAATCATAGCATATAATTTTGATCTAGTGTTTTATACCTATCCTTGTCTGCTGTTCTCTTGATCGATAAAGTACCTTTCACAGCCTTGTCGATGTGAATATCTACTTTTCCGCCAGAATCAACGCTGCTGATTTAATCTTAGATTGATAACTATTGTTAACTATGACATTTTAACTTCAACAACCAGCCAATCACTATAATAATACTCATGGTTCCTTAGAAGACAACTTTACTCACAGCATTTTACGACCCTAACAAATAAATATAGTAAACTCCTTTTTATATGTATGATTTCTCCCTCCGCGACCCTCTCAATTATCAGATCTCTGGAGAACCTATAGAGCTATATCTTTATTATCCTCAAACTAGGTAGTTAAGAAAAATGTAAGAGAATAGCTGGAGACTCATCTACCATGAAGATACCTGGAAAAAAGAAGTTCCCGATAGTATAAGGTTGATAATAGTCTATAAGGACTTTATTCATGAGAAAATCTAACCGTATAGGCCAATTCAATCCAAACAAAACCACAGAAGGTTTATTAAACAAAATAAGAAATAGAGAGAGACAATCAGCATGACACACCAGGCTGCATTTTAAGAAATGCTTAGGAAGCGTTAGTGATGATCATTGATTTGATTATTTTTATTTAATAAAGAGGCAAAAGTCTATAATCTGTATACACTACGTTACAAGGTTGTTTTCTAAGTTTAGTGATCTACATCGCAAATTGTCCTGAATTGCCTATAGTAGCCGAAAGAAAGACGTATTTGACTGAAAAAGATAACATGATGATTGTCTACTACTATACAACACCTCTTTCCTTGTCACGCATATAATGAACCTAATCGAAAATGACCCACTTGACCTAACGAACGATCTAACTGCCTCGATATATCATATTTCTAAGGATCTAAGTAGTCATCACTAGACAAGTAGAACCTTGATAAATGGCCACATCACCTGTGATCAAACCTACATCTTCGAACTATTATTTAAACTTTCGATATTTTTGATCAAAAAGAGCTTTGATCGGTAAAATAGTCGAAAGCGTAGGCTGTTTTAAATTTTAACTCAAAACAAAATAAGATGAGTTAAGGTAAACTCCCCTTCAATAACTCTTAGACGCTAAAAATACCTAAAAGTTCGCATTCTGTGTTGAAAAATAAGCCTAAAGCTAAAGAAGTATTCCTTTAAAAAAAGTACTCTTAAAACCTGCTAGACCACTTTAGAAACCATACCTCCAAAAAAAACAATATCCCTCCAAAAGATATAATCTTGCCCTGACCCCAATACCTCAAAAACCAAAATCAAATACAAAACCCAACCCATCCTCCTCAAAACCAATTTCCTAACTAAAAAGAGACAAACTCATATCAACTTCATCAATTTGTTAAATACAACTAGCTAGTACACTCAGATGAGATAAAACTACTGAAAATATAACTATAAAGACATTTTTAAGATAGAACTCAGAATCTTGCGATTACCAATACAAAGAGATTTATCGGCTAATCTTGGAAATACTATGGATATTATCAGAAAACTTATTTCGAACTAGGACTTAGCTGAGGGAGGTAACTAGCTTGGACCTCGACTTAACTTATTTCGAACTAGGACTAAGCTGGACTAAGCTGAGGGAGGTAACTAGCTTGGACCTCGACTTAACTTATTTCGAACTAGGACTAAGCTGAGGGAGGTAACTAGCTTGGACCTCGACTTAACTTATTTCGAACTAGGACTAAGCTGAGGGAGGTTACTAGTTTGGACCTCGACTTAACTTATTTCGAACTAGGACTAAGCTGAGG
>Ga0169931_10003441_pt1 | contig 25103 bp, 23 predicted proteins | sample Kivu_15m_20L_FD_129675 | JGI IMG/M metagenome (GOLD analysis project Ga0169931, IMG submission 129675) | Freshwater microbial communities from Lake Kivu, Western Province, Rwanda to study Microbial Dark Matter (Phase II) - Kivu_15m_20L... | ecosystem: Environmental > Aquatic > Freshwater > Lake...
CGCTCGAAGAACTCGCGGTCGCCCCCATCCGCCATGCGCACCACGCGCTCCATGGCGCGCTCGCGCACGTCATCCTCCGCCGCGGACTCGACGATCGCCTTCAGGAAGTGCTTGCCGAGGTGGCTGCAGTTGCCGAGCGTCGCAAGCGCCATGTCGCGCAGCTCGGGCTCGTCTCCCGCCGTCGCGATGTCCGAGAGCTTCTGCAGCGCCGCCTGCTCCGCATCGGCCACGCCGTCGAAGCTCCCGAGCGCCTTCACCACCTCGCGCCGCATGTAGATCGACCCGAACGTCGTGTCGTACAGCTCCACGAGCGCGAGCGCCGCCTCGCGCGTACGCAGCGCGCCGAGCTCGGCGAGGAGCTTCGGCTCCGCCTCGTCGCGGTTCTTCTTGAGCTCCGCGACGATCGTCGCCATATCCGCAGGCGAGCGCGGCCCAATGCCCGCAACCGTGAGCGGAACAAGCGCGATCGGAACGAGCATGAGCAACGTGGCAGCGAGCAGTCGGGACTTCATGGGGCTCTCCTCCAGCGCAGGCCCCTACTGTAGGCCCCGAGCGGCCTAGAGCCACACCCTGACCCGGCCTAGCGCGCGCTCATGGCCCACGTCCCTCGGCAAAACCCGAGCGCATCGGTGCGCTCCGGGCTACGGCAGGCTGTCGATGTAGTGGAGCTGCTCACTCCGCAACTGTGACTTCAGGTCCTCGAGGAGCGCGAGCTTGGACTCGAGGGCATGGCAACCGTCGCTGGAGTACTCGAAACGGACATAGCGCCCGAACATGCCGCACTCCTGGCTCGAGCGGAACTTCCCGCGCGTGCTGCCCTCCGCCGGCGGCGGAGTCTCGCCCTCACGCCGCATACGGACGCCTTGCCTGATGTTCCACAGGGCCTGCTTGTGCGCCTCGAGTTCCTGAAGGGCATCCTGCGAGAGCGCAGCGAGGGTCTCCGAATAGCGGTCCCTCATCGAGTCCAAGTGCTTGAGGTCGCGCGCGCTCAGTGCCTTCCCCGCAGGATTCGGAAGCTGACTGGGCAGCTTGCACAATGTGTCGAGCGCCGCTTCGCGTGTCGCGCCGGTCCAGCCCGCCAACACGGCCTCGGATCGCAGGACGGCGAGTTCATCGAGCGTCGAATCCGCGAGCCCCGCCAGATCACGAGCTGCAATCTCGCGTTTCTCCAGCAGCTTGAGCAGGTCGTCGGTACCCAACTGAGATACATCAAGTTTCTCAGGCTCGACCTCGGCTAATTCGACAGGCGGATGAGCAGGCGCAATGACCACAGGTTCAAGCTCTCCTCGAGTCGCATCCCCGATCTCGGCGTCGACATCAACCGGCTCCGGCCGAGCAGCACTGCCCGGAGACTTGTCGTCGAGCTGCGAGCGCGATCGAATCCAGAAGGCAAGGCTCAAGCACATCAGGCTTGCTGCCAGAAACCAGGCTCCGACACTGCGCATGTAAGACGATCCGTTAGAAGGAGCAGGGAATGCACTGTGAGCAGCTAAGCGTGCCGTTGGCGCTCAGGGTGCAAACGTAGTCGTACACACCCGGCCACCACCACAGCTCTTCATAGAACTTGACAGTGAACTGAAAGGCCATGGTGCCACCACAATCAACTCCGGAATAGTCCGAGTAGATCTTGACAGGATAAGAGGGCCCCATGCCGGAAGCGGGCGTGTCAACGCGCCCAGTACCTACGCTGCCGATCGTTCCCTGCGAGCGAAATAGGCCTCCTCCAAAGTCATCCACCCACGCTTCGATGGTCAGATGGGGTGTGCACGAGGTGCCCGTGACACAAGCTTCGTCCACGTTGATGCATTCGCCGTCGTATGGAATGACCGTCACGATGAGCCCCGCATTCCAGCCGGCGGCGACGCATCCCGCGTTGGAAGTCGAGTAGCTCGCCGTACTCTCGCATCCTTGGCAGACAACTTCTCGCAGCGCAGCGAGCGACGAATTCGCGGGCACAACGGCGACTGCAGCCAACATCAAGCAGTTCATTCTTGGCCTCGAAACCTAGCGGGAAGTGGGTGAACGAGACAGGGGAACTACCCCCCCCCTTCACGCCCGTCAAGGCCACTCGTTGCTCGGAGCCCCCTCGGCTGCGGCTTGGACCTACAGCCGCGACTTCTTCTCGATCAAGTCGGCGAGCAGGCCGACGGTGAGGACCTGCAGGAAGGCGACGAAGATGAAGACGGTCTTGTCGCCGAGGTTCTGCTCGATGAAGACGTCGTAGTAGAGGAAGCCGCACAGGCACAAGAACAGCGCGAAGGCGATCGGATAGAAGACCTTCAGCGGGTTGAAATAGAGCACCGTGCGAATGATCAGCGCCGTGAAGCCGAGCGTGTCGCGGATCGGGCGGATCTTGGAGCTGCCGGAGCGCTTGGCGTAGTTGACGGGCACGTACTCGACGCGGTGGCCGTTGGTGAGGCTCGCGAGCGTGATCGTCGTCGTGAAGCTGAAGCCTTGCGGCAGGATCGCGCGGTACTTGAGCACGAGCTCGCGCCGGAACGCGCGCAGCCCGCTGTTCAGGTCGGGGATGTCGGTGCCGGCGAGGAAGCTCGCGAGCTGCTTCAGGAACCACTTCGCGGGCTTGCGCACGAGCGGAATGTGGACGTCGGCACCGGTGCGCGAACCCACGGCCATCTCGGCGCCGTCGTCGATCTGCTCGAGCAGGTCGCGGATCCGGTCCTCAGGATACGTGCCGTCCGCGTCGGTGATCACGACGACTTCGGTGCGCGCGTGCGTGAAGCCCGTCTTGAGCGCAGCTCCGTAGCCTTGGTTCACGCGGTGCGTCACCACGCGCAGGTTCGGGATGCGCGCGGCGCACTCCGCGAGCACCTCGGCCGTGCGATCTCGCGATCCGTCGTTGACCGCGATCACCTCGATGGGCGCGCCGACATCGAGCCTCGAGAGGCGATCCATCACGCCCGCGACGCCCTTCTCCTCGTTGAACACGGGCACGACGATCGTGACTCCGTGCGCCGAGAGTTTCTCGCGCTGCGCGCTCGCTTCCCACGGGAGCACGAGCGGCGCATTGCGCTGGGGCTGGCTGGTGTTCGCGTCCAAGACGCGGGCGAGAGTACCAAGGACGAAGGCGCGTTTCAGCCGCCCGGAGCGCGCTTCCCGAGCCCGAAGGCGCGCGCGAGCGACTTGCGCGCCATTCCGGTCAGCGGCAAGCGCAGCGTTTCCTCGCGCGGAACCCAGCGCAGGCGCTCCGGCAGGCTCGCGCGCCTCAGTTCGCCGCGGCGCAGGACCATGCGAATGCGATGGCGCGTGATCGCGTGGCGCTCGACGCCCAGCTCCGGCCCCGCCTCGAGCTCGACCGGAAGCCGCGCGGGGAAGAGCTCGGGACGCTCCGGCGCAACCTGCACGGTCGGCAGCTGCCACAGTCCGCCCATGCGGCCCTCCGCTGGCCGCTGCTCCATCAGAATCGCGCCGCGCCGCTCGACGACCCACGCCACGAGCTCGACATCGACGGGCTCGGGCCGCACCTTCGGCCGCGGAATGCGCGCCACCGCGCCCTGAGCGAGTGCCGCACACGAGCGCGCCACGGGACACGTCTCGCAGCGCGGCCGCTGCGGCGTGCAGACGGTCGCTCCAAGCTCCATCAGCGCCTGATTCCATTGGCCGGCGCCCGCGCCCTGCGGCACGAGCTCCCGCGCGCGCTCCCAAGCCCACTTCAGCGTCGCCGGCGCGTCCGCCTCGTGTGCAAACCAGCGCGCAAACACGCGCGCGACGTTGCCGTCGACGAGCGGCTCGGGCAGATCGAAGGCGATCGAAAGCACCGCGCCCGCGGTGTACGGGCCGATGCCGGGGAGCTCGCGCACGAGCTCGGCGTCACGCGGAAACTCGCCGCCGTGGCGCTCGACGATCGCCTGCGCCGCTGCACGCAAGGCGCGCGCGCGACGGTAGTAGCCCAAGCCGCTCCATGCCGCGAGCACGTCCTGCTCGGGAGCCCGCGCGAGCGTGCGAACGTCGGGAAAACGCGCGAGAAAACGCTCCCAGTAGCCGATCACGGCCTCGACGCGCGTCTGCTGCAGCATCGCCTCGCTGATCCAGATCGCGAACGGATCGCTCGTGCGCCGCCACGGCAGGTCGCGGCGCTCGCGGGCGTACCACGCGAGCAGCTTGGCACGCCCGTCGAAGCGCGCACTCGACTTCTCGACCGGCTTGTTCACCTTCCGCTTCGCCACCGACGCAAGCTAGCGCGCCGTGCGCGCGCACGGCAATCGCGCGCTGCTATCCTGCCGCGCCATGGCGAACTCGGATCAGTCCCCCGCGCACGGCAAGCTCTCCCCCAACGCCAAGCTCGCGGTCGAGCTCGGCCCGCTGGTGGTGTTCCTGATCGCGAGCTCGCGGCTCGGGCTGGTCCAAGGCACGGCCGTCTTCATCGCCGCGATGCTCGTCGCGGTCGGCGTCTCGTGGAAGGTCGAGCGCAAGGTCGCACCGCTCACGTGGGTCACGCTCGCGATGGTGGTCGTGTTCGGCGGCCTCACCGTGTGGCTCGGCGACGAGAGCTTCATCAAGCTCAAGGTGACCGTGATCGAGGTCTTCATCGGCGCAGCGCTGCTCGGCGGCCTCGCGTTCGGCAAGCTGTTCGCGAAGAGCCTGCTCGGCATGGCCTTGCCGATGGACGACGCCGGCTGGCGCGCGTTCACCATTCGCTTTGCGCTGTTTTCCTTCGCGCTCGCCGGAGCGAACGAGTACGTGCGGCGCGCGTGGGACGATTCCGCGTGGCTGTGGTTCAAGGTCGGTGGCCTGCCGCTCGCCACCTTCGCCTTCATGCTCGCGCAGATGCCGCTCGTGAAGCGGCATGCACTGCCGGGCTCACAGGATCCGGACGCCTCGTAGGCCGTAGGCGCGCGTCGCACCGTCGGAGGCGCGGCGCGCGGAGAGCGTGAAGCGCTGCAATCCCGGCGGAGTTCCTGCGGGCACCTGCACGCTGCACTGCAGCTGCACGCTCGCGCCCGGAAGCAACGGGCCGGTCGTGCTCGCGGACAAGGTGAAGGGCCACGGAAGTCCCTCGACGAGCACGTCGAAGGAATCGGCGAACGGAGCCGTGTTCTGCACGTCGAACGTGAAGACCGCGCTCGCGCCCGCCGTCGTCGGCACGCGCTGCGCGTACGGCGCGACGCGCGCATAGGGCTCGCCCTGCACCGCAAGCGCCGGATCGAGCTTCATGGTCTCGCCCCACACGCGCTTCCACAGGTCTTGTCGCCCGCGCAGGTTGAGTTCGAAGAACTCGAGTGCGAGCCGACGGCTGTTCGCGAGCTGCACCGCCTTCGAGATCGTGCCCGAGTCGCAACCGAAGCCGAAGAAGGCCGGCACGTCGACGAAGCCGCAGTGAAAACCGCCCGTGATCGAGGGCAGGATCTTCGGCGCGCGCGCTGCGTTGAACATGAGCTGCCCGTTGCTGGAGACGGGCACGATCGAGTCCGCGGAGCCGGAAATCAGGCTGATCGGGCAGACGACGTTCGGAATCGCGGCGATCGCCGAGGGATTCGTCTCTGCGGCAGCGAAGTTCGCGAGCGCGCTCACGCGGCTGTCGGCCGCCGCGGCGAGAATGCTGGCCCCACCGCCCATCGAATGGCCACTGAGCGCGAAAGCGAGCGTGTCGATGCGATGGAACCACGGCGACGACGGATTGCCGTCTTGTTGCTCGAGCCAGGTGAGCGAATGACGCAGGTCATTGGCGAGATTTTGGTGGCTGGGGAAGAAGCTGTTCTCCGACTCCGTGGCGATAATGAAGTAGCCCCACGAAGCAAAGTGAGAGTAGGTTGCCTGATAGGCGCCCGCGGGTTGCTGGAAGCCGTGGCCGAAGGAAATCGCCGGATAGGGAGCGCCCGCGGGCTGGAAGGGCTGACCCTGACCGTTCGCGGTCGCCGGGTACGTGAAGCGCGCGGTGAAGGTCGTGTTGTTCGGTCGCGTGACCGTCACGGTCGTCCAGCCCGCGCCGTAGGGGCCGGCGACCGAGAAGTCCTGAGCGGACGCGAGAGTGGCGAGCGCGCAGGACGCGAGCGCGATGCGGAAGGGGGCGAGCATCGATGAAGTCTCCCCCACCGGACGCAGGGGCGCAACCGGAGGCTCCGTTCAGCGTGCCGCGCGGCGGAATTCGAGCTCGAACTGCAGGGGCTGGTCGCCTTCGAGGCCGGAAAGACTGGCCGTGAAGGCCGAGTCGCCGTGCCGCTGGTAGTGGATGCGGCGCGGAAAGTCGTGCGTGGGATTCTCGAAGCACCACGCGTCTCGAGTGCTCTCGACGAGGCGGAATTCCGTAGCGGGAGCGCGTCCTCCCGGCTGCGCGACATACACGAGTCCGTCCGCGCGCTGCTCGATGCGCAGGAACTCGAAGCCCACGACGCGCTCCCCCGTCCCATCGCTGCGCAACGTTCGGCCCGCGCCGAGCATCCAGCCGCCGCGCGCGTGCCCCCAGCTCTCCTCGGTGACTTCGCCGGGAGCGCTGTCGCAGATCCAGGTTCCCTCGAGCCACGCAAGCGCGGCGAGCTCGTTCGCGCCGGCGCGTTCGACCGGCACGCTCGTGCAGGCCGTGAGCGCGGCGAGCGCGCCCGCGAGGCACCACGCTCGATGCACGCGCGCACTCACGCCGAGAAGATGCGATCCATGCGTGCGACGACGTCGCGCAAGTGCGCCTCGTCCCCGGCCGCGACCTCGGCCGAGGCCCAGCCCTCGAAGCCAACCTCGTCGAGCACCGCCATCAGCGCCTTCCAATTCGCGTCGCCCTCGCCGAGGGCCACATCGAAGCCCTTCCACAGGCCCTCGCCGTCGCGGCGCTTGCGGCTGTAGTCCTTGATGTGCAGCTTGCACAATCGCTTCCCAAGGATGCGCACCCACTGCTCGCCGTGGCCGTAGTTCACGATGTTCCCGCAGTCGAGGTGCCAGCCGACCCACGGGCTCTCGAGCTCGTCGAGATAGCGCGCGGCCTCGAGCGGCGAGAGCAGGAAGTCGTTCCACACGTTCTCGATGCCGATCTTGACCTTCAATTCCGCGGCGAGCGGGAGCACGCGGCGCAGCTCGGCCTGCGAGCGCTCGTAGGCGCTCTTGTAGTCGACGGTGGTGTTCACGATCGCCGGCACGAGCAGCACGCTGTCGCCGCCGAAGGCATGGCAGTCGCGCAGCGCGGTCTCGAGCGCCTCGACGGCCTCCTTGCGCACGTCCGCGCTCGGATCCGCGAGCTGCTTGCGCCAGTGCACCGAGTCGACCGTGCCGCACACGGCGAGGCCCGTCGCGTCGCGAGCCGCGAGGACTTCCTCGCGCGAAATCGGGCTGGGGCTGTCGAGCTCGACGCCCTCGAATCCAGCGCGCCGAATGATCTCGAACTTCTCGCGCAGCGTCTTGCCGTCGCGGCACATGTAGAGCATCAGCGCCTTGCGCAGCTTGCGCGGAGCGCGCGCTTCCTGAGCCTGCAGCCGGGACAGGAACGCCGTCGAGAGCGCGAGCGCCCCGCCGGTCACGAGCAATCGTCTGCGGTCGAACATGCGCGCGACGATACGTCGTTCAGCGCGCGAAGACGAGGTCGCGCACGACGAGCCCGCGCGTCGTGGAGAGCTCCTCGCGCACGAGGCCCCAGCCCGGCTCGAACCAGCGTCGCGTGCCCGCCTGCGCGTGAATCAGGCACACGGGCTGCCGCGCGCGAAATGCCGCGAGCTCCGCATCCGCGATGCCCAAGCTGGCGGGCAGCGATCCGTCGAGGTGCGACGCAAAGAGCGCGACGCGGGTCGTGGCACCGAGCGCGCGCAGGTCGAGCACGGTTTCGTCGGTGCTCGCCGTGACGAACTCGCCGCCGCGTCGCTCGATGCGCAGCGTCTCGCTCGCGATCGGGGTCGAGCCATCGCTTGCCAAGCGCTCGCGCTGCACGCGCCATACGCCGTCGCGCGCGGAGATGGCGAGCTCGCGCCACCACTCGACGCGACCCTGCGAGTCGACCTGCCGATAGATTCGCAGGCCGTTGTCGCGCAGCGGAAATCCCGACTCGGGCTGCGACAGGCTCCACAGGAGTTGCAGCTCGCGGCGCCAGTCGCCGTGTTCGCCCGAAGGCGCTTCGAACTCGATCGTGGTCCAGTCGGGCGGCAGCTCGTTGCCCGGCGTGTCATCGAACCAGCGCTGCGCGAAGGCGAGCAGCTCGAGGTCCGCGCGCTCGCGCGGCGGCAGAGAGACCGCGCCCATGCGCACTCGCTCGGCCCAGACCGAGAGGTCGCGCAACTCGCGCAGCTGCGCGAGATCGAGCTGGCGGAAGCGGAAGAGCGTCGTGCGCAGCTCCGGCACGAGCTTGGGCGCGAGCTCCGCGAGGTGCGCGCAGCCGAAGCTCGCGGCATGCTCCAGCACGGCGCTCGACTGCGCCGCCTTCCAGCTCTTCGCCAGCGGCGTCCACTGCGCGTCGTCGAGTTCCTTGAGCTTCGCGCGCGCAAGCTCGCAACGCGCCGCGAGCGCATCGAGCGTGCCCGCGAGCGCCTCGCGAACGCGCGTCGCGACCTCGGGCTGCGCAAGCCACGCCGCTCGCTCCGCCGAAAGCTTCGGTTGCTCGCTGCGGGCGGACTCGAGTCGCTGGAGCGCGGCGCGCAGCTCGCCAGGAAGCACAGGGCCGCTCGCACAGCTCGCCTCGAAGCGCGCGAGCGACTCGGCACAGTCCGCGACACGCGCCAAATCCGCTCCTCCACCGAGGCCGAGCCGCTCGAGCGACGCGCACGCTTCGCGCGCATCGGCCACGCGCGCTTCCTTCAGCGCCGCCAGCCCCGCCTCGAACGCGCGTGCCGCGCGCTCCTCGTCCGTCGTCTCCGGTGCGGCGACCTGCGGACGAGCCGCGAGCTCCTCGACGCGCGCCTGCGCGGCGGCGAGTTCCGCCGCGAGCCGCTGCTCTTCCTGCCGCGCCGTGTCGAGCTGCTCCTGCAGGCCCTCGAGGTTCGCCTGCGCCGCGCGCGCATCGGCCAGCCGCTCTCGCTCCGCATCCGCGGCACGCAGCTCGGCCTCGCTCGCCGTGCGTCGCGCTGCCGCGAGCTCCTGCGTGGCCAGCTGCACGTCCGCGCGCAGCTTCGCGAGCTCCGGCGCCTCTTCCGCGCGCACTTCCTCGCCTTCGAGCAGCAATCCCAGCGCCACCGTCAGGCCTGCGGCGAGCGCGGCGACGAAAAGCGTGGTCCACCAGCCGTGGCCCTCGCGCGAAGCGACCGCGGGCGCAGAAATGGACGCGCGCTCGTCCCCTGCTGGACTCGCCGCCGCCTCTGCAGGCTCCGCGTCGGCCGGCGCGGGCGTCCACAGCACCTCGTAGGGGCGCGAGCCAGCGTCGCTCGCGTGCGGGTCGTGTTCATCGTGCTGCATGGGGTTCGGCGAAGTTTGCGCAATCGTAGCAGGCCTCGCCCGCACCGGCGGTTCGCTTCCCACGCTCCTCCACCGCCGTAAGGCCTGCGCGAAATCCGGCCATGGCTTGCATGCGCGGGCGAGCGCGTCATCCTCGCGGCGCCCCATGAGCGAACCGGTCATCTCCATTCGCGGTCTCGTCAAGTGCTACCGCAGCGTGCGCGCGCTCGATGGGCTCACGCTCGAGTTCCCCGGCGGTCCCGTCGGACTGCTCGGTCCCAATGGCGCCGGCAAGACGACCCTGATCAAGCTGCTGCTCGGGCTGATCGATCCGGACGAGGGCTCGGCGCGCATCCTCGGCCTCGATCCGTCGAGCCGCGCGGACGCGCTCCAGCTGCGCCAGCGCGTCGGCTACATGCCGGAGAGCGACTGCCTGCTGCCGGGCCTGAACGCCGTCGAGATGGTGACGACTCTCGGGCGTATCACGGGACTGACGCCGGCCGATGCGATGACGCGTGCGCATGAATCGCTCGACTATGTCGGGCTCGACGACCAGCGCTACCGGCCGATGAGCGAGTACTCGACGGGCATGAAGCAGCGCGTGAAGCTCGCGCAGGCGATCGCGCACGACCCGCCGCTGCTCCTGCTCGACGAGCCCACCAACGGACTCGACCCCAAGGGACGCCGTCACATGCTCGACCTCGTGCACGACCTCGGTCACGCGCAGGGCAAGCACGTGATCCTGTGCTCGCACCAGCTGCCCGACGTCGAGCGCACGTGCGACCACGTCGTCGTGCTGAACCGCGGGCGCGTCATCGAGAGCGGCTCGATCGCGGAGCTGACGCGCTCGGACGAGCACGTGGTGCGCGTGCGCGTCGGCGGAGATGAAGCGGCGTTCGAGCGCGCGCTCGCGGCGGCCGGCATGAGCGTCTCGCGTACGGCGCCTGGGGCGTTCCGCATCGCGGCGCGCGTCGACGACGCCGATGCTCTATTCGAGTTCGCCGGCGCGAGCGGCGCGTGGATCGAGGGCGTCGAGGACTTGCGCTCGTCGCTCGAAGACGTGTTCCTGCGCCTCCTGCGCGAGTCCCAAGGAGCCGCGCAATGACCGCGACGACGCACACCGAGATCTACCGGCGCCTCAAGGGCTCGCTCGCGCCCGTGCGCTTCCCCGCCGCGCACCTCTGGCGCGCGCGCATGCAGGTCGCGTTCAAGCGCAAGCTGCCGCTGTTCCTGCTGTTCGTTCCGCCGTGGATCTCCGGCATCGTGTTCTCGTTCGTCGTGTACAGCAAGTTCACGCTCGAGCAGGGCATGGGCTCGCCGATTCCCGGCATGGGCGGCGCCGGCCCCGCGGGCTCGATGGCGGGCGCGCTCGCGGGGCAACTGATTCAGGTGCACGACCAGATCGTGATCTTCACCTACGTGAGCCGCGTCTTCGCGCTGCTCGCGATCGCGTGGTTCGGAGCGGGTCTCGTGTGCGAGGACCAGCGCGCGGGCGCCCACCTCCTGTACTTCTCCCGCCCGCTCTCGCGACTCGACTATTTCTTCGGCCATTTCCTGACGATCGCGAGCTTCGGCGCGATGGTGACCGTCGGGCCGGTGCTGCTGATCGGGCTCGTCGCCGTCTTCTCGTCGCCCGACTACGCGTTCCTGTTCGAGAAGTGGGACGTGCTGCTCGGTTCGCTCGGCTACGCCTCGCTCAACGTGCTCGTGCTGAGCATGATCGCGCTCGGGATTTCTTCGCTCGCCTCGCGCAAGAGCTACGCGCTCGCGGGCGTGTTCGCGTTCATTCTGGGCAGCGACTCGCTCGGCGCGATGCTCGCCGGCACGCAGGGCGACCGCGACTGGTCGATGCTCGGCGTGCTGATGAACCTGCGCCGCCTCGCGGACTGGATGATGAACGCCAACCAGTCGCGCTTCGACTGGAACCCGTGGTACTCGCTCGCGATCGTGCTCGGGCTCGCCGCGCTCGGCGGCCTCCTCGTGGCGCGGCGCCTGCGACGGCTGGAGGTCGTCGCGTGAGCGCGCTCGTCGTCGCCGACAAGGTCGGCTGCTGGTACGGGCAAGTCGTCGGCCTGTCGGAGCTCACGCTCACGATCGAAGGCGGCATCACCGGCCTCGTCGGGCCGAACGGCGCCGGAAAGAGCACGTTCCTGAAGCTCGTGGCCGGCGAGCTGCGCCCTGCGCGCGGCGACATCCGTGTTCTCGGCCACGCGCCGTTCGCGAACCGCGAGTACTTCCGCCGCGTAGGCTTCTGCCCGCAGCAGGAGGCGATCTGGGGCGACATGACGGGGCTCGAAGTGGTTGAGTTCCTGATGCGTCTCTCGGGCTACGCGCCAAGCGAGGCACGCCGTCGCGCGCACGCCGCGCTCGATCGCGTCGGACTCGGCGACGCGCGCATGCGCCGCACCGCGGGCTATTCCAAGGGCATGCGCCAGCGCACGAAGATCGCGCAGTCGATTGCGCACGACCCCGAGCTGGTCGTCGCCGACGAGCCGCTCAACGGACTCGATCCGGTCGGCCGCGCGGAGATCCAGAAGCTGTTCGCCGAGCTCGGCGCCGCCGGCATGCACGTGTTGGTTTCGAGCCACGTGCTGCACGAAGTCGAGGCGCTGACGCCGAGCATCGTGCTCTTCCATCGCGGACGACTGCTCGCGCAGGGACCCGTGGGCGAGATCCGGCGCCTGCTCTCGCGTCATCCGCGCCGCGTCGAGCTCGTGGCACGCGACGCACGTCGCCTCGCCGCCGCGCTCATGGCGCTCGAGCCGGTCAGCTCCGTTCGCATCGCCGCCGACGGCCGCGTGGCGATCGAGACCGGCGACGTCGAGCGCTTCTTCCGCGAACTCACGGCGCTCGCCCCGCGCGAGCGCGCGGGCATCCGCTCGATCGAGAGCCACGACGCGAACCTCGAAGCCGTCTTCGACTACCTGGTGGGATGATGTCGTTCCTGCGCACCACGCTGCTCTTCTGGCGCACCTACCTGCCGCGCATCTGCCTCGCGCGGCGCACCCTGCTCGTGGCGCTCGGCTGCGCGCTCGTGCCGCTGGTCGCCTTCGGGCTGCTCAAGTTCGTGCCCCACGGCCCGTCTCCGATCGAAGCTTTCCTCTATCCGGCGTTCTTCATGGTGCTGTCGGTGCTCGTGCCGCTCGCGGCGGTGATCACCGGCTCGGCCGTGATCTCCGAGGAAGTCGACGACCGCACGATCACGTACCTGCTGACGCGCCCGATCTCGCGCGCTTCGATCCTCGTCGGACGCTGGCTCGCGGCGGCGACGGTGCTCGCCGTGCTGCTCGCCGGCAGCGTCAGCGGCCTCAAGCTCGCGGTCGAGTCGCAGGCTCCGGGATGGAAGAAGGCCGAGCCGCGCACGGTGACGTGGACCGACCGCCGCGGCGAGACGCGCACGCGCACGATCGACCGCGACATTCCGGCGGAGTTCCTGCAGGCGATGCCCGAGGGCGAGCTGCCCGAGGGCCTGTTCGGCGCGATGCTCGCCGCCACACTCGCGGGCGCGGCGGTCTACTCGGCGCTCTTCGCCGCGCTCGGCACCTTCAACCGCCACCCGATGATCGTCGGCCTCGGCTACGCCTTCGCCATCGAGGGCTTCCTCGCCAACCTGCCGGGTACGAGCCAGCAGCTCACCGTGCAGTTCTACTTGCGCAGCATGTTGATGAGCGAGAACCCCGAGCTGTGGCGGCTCGTGGCCGAGGCTCAGCTCGCCGAGCCCGACACGACGCGCGCCGCGCTGCTCGCGCTCGCCATCATCCTGGCCGTCTCGCTCGCGCTCGGCAGCCTCGTCATCTCGCGCCGCCAGTACGTGCTCAGCGCCTAGCCGCCGAGCCGCTCCGCCAGCCGCGCCGCGTATCCCTCGTGCGCAGGCCCGAAGCCGCGCCGCTCGCGCAGCATCGCCAGCCGCAGCGCGCCCACCGCTCGCTCGCGCGAGAGGCGCTCGCGCTCACCCTCGCTCTCGCACGCCGAGATCAAGTCGTCGAGCCGCAGCAGGCTCTGGCGCAGCTCCAGCTCCTCCGGCAGCACCCCTGCGTTCTTGAGCAGGATGTAGCCGCCGCGCAGGTCCTCCGGCACGCGCGTCAGGTCCTCGAGCTCGAGCGGCTTCCCCTCCCCCGGCAAGCCCCGAAACAACCCCGCCTCCTCCGCCTCGCGGATGCGTCGCTCGATGACATCGTGCAGCGGGTCCATGGCCGTCGCGCGGACGAGCCTAGCAGCCGTCGCGCTGGCGTGGGCCCTGCTCGCTTCCGAAGCCCACTCGCCGTCGGCAGCCAACTCTCCATGAACTCAAGCCGACGCATCTCCCGCTGCTAGCCGCTGAGCGCACGCGGCGCGCAGTGCATTCGGGTCGCACGATTCCTCGCACACACGTTTCCTTGGAGGTTTTCGCTCAGAGTTCCGAAGCATTTCTTGCGCACTTCGAAATCAATTTCTCTGAGTTTCCAGCGTTCGCATCTCGCGTGACGTTCTGGATTTTCTCCGTGACGAAAATGCGGGAAAACATCGAGGAAAAAGGCACTTGGCGCGCACAGCGCCCATGCGAGCCAGGGGCTTGCATGGCGTGGAGCAGGGGCTATGTTGCCCCGCTCGCGAGCAGCCGACACTCGTCGTGTCACGCGCCGCGAGCTCACCACGGCCACGCGCCAATTCCCTGTTTTCCTCGGGAGATTCCCCATGATGCGTCGCATCCGCTGCACCTATCTGCGTCCTGCACTCACGTATCCGCTCTCCGCGCAGCTCACGCTCGCGCGTTCGCGCTTCCTCGACAGCGCGAACAGCAACCTGCGCTCGAAGCGCATCGAGTGGCGCTACCGCCACGTCGAGTACGAACGCAAGGTGCTCTACGCGCGCCACGCGCTCGACCTCGACCGCACCTTCGAGGTGATCGAGGTCACGGGTTTCGAGCGTTGGTGGCACGGCAAGGTGCTCGTCGCTCTGCGCCTGCGCTTCGAGCCGCCGATCGGTGTCCACGTGCCGCTCGCCGAGGGCGACCCGCTGCTCGCGCGCCTGCGCGCTTCGTTCGGAGGTGCCGCGTGAGCTCCTACGAGCGCATCGAGGCCCTCGCGTCCGATCTCGCTCGCCTGCGAGCGCTCGAGCCGCTGTTCGCGAACGCGTTGGCCGACGCGGTCGACGACAGCGACGACGACGATGGCATCAGCCACGTGCGGCAACGCCACCTCTCCATCGACACGCCCCACGTGGAGGACCTGCGCGCGATCGTGCGCGCCGTCGTGCGACACCGGATCTGGCTCGCGCGCCAGTTCGGAGTGCAGTCGATGGTCGTCCTGTACCGCGGATCCCTGCTCCGTTCCAAGCTGCGCGCGGCGATCTGCGACTTCCACGCTCGCAACGATGTTGCGCCGGTCGCACCCGTGCCGCTGCCGTGCGCCCTGCGTTCGACGCAGCTCGAGCGCTTCCTGCGACAGGAACTGCTCAAGGCGCGCCAGCGCCGTACCAGTTGGCGCCTGGCGCATCCCAACGAACCCGCCGAGTCCCCGCGCTGGTTCGGCTTCGAGTGCCTCGAGGAGGGCCTCGATGGCTTCACGGCCGCCTTTGCCGCGCGCTCCGCGGCCATGACGCCTCGCGCCCGCCGCGCGCTGTCCCTCGAGTTCTGTCGCGTCGCGTGCGACACCTACCAGCGCGCGTGGAACCGGCTCTGGCATCGAGGCGGCTTCCATGGGCCCGACTGCGCTGCCGCCTAGCGACATGCGGGCCGGCGCGCGGGCAGCGGAGCAGACGTTTCGAGGTGCGACCGCGCACGAGTATCGAGCGCGAGCGCACGGAGTGTACGAGTGCGGGGAAGTGGCGCGCGAGAGCGTGGCGCGGCGCGCGTATCATCCCGGCGCATGCAGGCGATCGAGAGTGGGGCGACGGGGCGCGCGGCGACGATGGGAGCGCTGGCGGCGGTGCTCGCCGTAGTGGTGGCGGCGTTCGCGGGCGCGCTCGGGGGCGAGCTCGTGTACGACGACTTGCTGCTCGTCGCGCGCAACCCGGCGTTGGGCGGGCTCGAGCCGCTGCTGGAGTCGCTCGAGCGGCCGCACTGGGACTTCGTCGAGCCGGACCAAGCGCTGCGCGTCGGCTACTGGCGTCCGCTGGCGCTGGTCGCGCTGTACGTCGGTCGCGCGCTCGGAGAGGGCGAGCCGTGGGGCTTTCACCTGCTTTCGCTTGCGCTGCACACGGGCTCGGTCGCGCTGGTCTTCGCGCTCGTGCGCACCGCGTTCGCTGGACGAAGCCTGATCGTGCCGAGCGCGGCGGCGCTGCTCTTTGGCCTGCATCCCGTGCACGTCGAGTCCGTCGCTTGGATCTCCGCGATCAACGATCCGCTCGCGGGCTTCTTCCTGCTCGCCTCGCTGGTGTGCTTCGCGCGCTGGCGGCGTGCGGGGAGTCCGGGCCTCGCACTCGCGCCGGCGATCGCGCTGCTCGCTGCGCTCGCCTCGAAGGAGAGCGCGCTGGCGTGGTTTGCGCTCGCGCCCGCACTCGACTGGGCGCTGGGCGGCCAGAACAAGCCGCGACTGCGCGCGTACTTGCCCGCGCTCGCGGCGCTCGCCGGCTACTGGCTCGCTCGCACGCTGGTGTTCGAGAGCTCGGCGGCGGGCTTCGACCTCGTCACGTCCCACTTGCGCGAGACGGCGCTGCGCGCGTTCACGCTGCGCGTCGAGCTGCTCGGTGGCGCGCTGGTGCTGCTCGCGTGGCCGCTGCATCTCAACCTGTTCCGCGAAGTGCGGCCTGAAATCCCGTGGGATGACGCGCAGTTGTGGATCGCGGTGGCCGCTCTCGTCGCGTGGGCGATCGCGTTGCGCGTGGCGTGGAAGCGTGGCGCGCGCGACGTCGTGTTCGCGCTCGTGCTCGCGCTCGGCGGCATCGCGCCCGCCGTGCTGCGCATCGAGTCGATCGGCCGCTTTCCGCTCTCGGAGCGCTTCCTGTACCTGAGCGCGCTCGGCGCTGCCCTGCTCGGCGCGCTCGCACTCGAGCGCCTGCGCCGACCGGCCGCGCTCGCCTGCTTGGGCGTTCTCGCGACGCTCGCATGCTGGCGCGACGTGACGCGCGTGCGAGTGTGGCGCGACGAGCTCGCGTTGTTCCGCGACGGCGTCGAGCAGAGCCCGCGCAGCCTGTACGTGCGCTGGGGACTCGGGCGCGTGCTGCTCGATCGCTTCCGCGCGACGAACGACGCCGCGCTGCTGTTCGAAGCGAACGACCAGTTCTGCGCCGCTCAAGACCTCTCGACGGAGACGCCGCCCGACCCGCGCGTGCTCGTCACGGCTTTCGACGAGATCCAGTCGAGTCTCGGCGTCGGCTGGTACCACCTCCTGTGCGCGCTGCACGTCCCGCAGGAGTGCACGCCGGACGAGGCCGAGCTCGTGTTCCGCAACCTCGCGGACAAGCTCGCCGATGGAGCGCCGGGGAGTGCGGAAGCGCGCTGCGGGCTCGGTGTCGCGCTCAAGCATCTCGGCCGTCTCGACGAGGCGGAAGCGGAGCTCGCGCGCGCCACGAAGTGCAACCCGCGCCACCACGCGGCGTGGTTCAACCTCGGTCGGCTGCAGCTCGAGCGCGCCCTGTGGCGCGACGCGATCGCGAGCCTCGATCGCGCGGTGGAGCTCGCACCCGATGACGTGGAGAGCTGGCTCTCGCTCGGCATGGCCGCGATCGAGCTCGACCTCGGCGACCGCGCGCGCGCCGCACTCGGGCGCGCACGCGCGCTCGCGCCCGAGAGCGCGGCCCCGCTGCTGCAGCTCGGCGTGATGGCCGCGCGCGAGCAACGCTACGACGTCGCGCTCGACTTCTTCGAGCAGGTGCTGCGCATCGAGGGGTCGAGCGGCCCGGCGCACCTCTTCCGCGGCAAGGCGCTGTTCGCGCTCGGCCGCATGGGCGAGGCGCTGCGCGCGTTCTCCGACGCCGCGCGCTGGCTGCAGGAGCCGTCGAGCGATCCGCTGCGCGAGCAACAGCTCGTCGAGGCGTTCTACAACGCGGGCGTGCTGCAGCTGCAGCTCTCGCCGGCGGACGCGCTCGCTCCGCTCGAAGAAGCGCTGCTGCGCGATCCCACGGGACGCTGGACCCCGGGCCTGCGCGAGGCGATCGAGAAGCTGAAGCAGGATCTCGGGCGCGCGAAGTAGTGGCGCGCGGCGTGTCGGCGCGCGCGCTCGACCGCCTAGTGACCGAGAGCGTGCAGCGCGATCTCGTCGGTCTTGAAGACCGGACCTTCGACGCAGCACTTCACGTTGGGCCACGCACCGCGCGGCCCCTCGGGGCGCGTGGGGATCGGGCAGGCGTTGCAGATGCCGACGCCACAGCCCATCAGCGTCTCGAGCGAGAGCCAGCAGTCGAGCCCGCGCGCGTCGCACCAGCTCGCGACCGCCTCGAGCATGCGCTCGGGGCCACAGGCCAGCACGCGCACGCGCTCGGGCAGGGTGCCCGCGCGCTGCAATTCCTCGAGCAGCTGCAGCACGTTGCCCTTGTGGCCGTGGCTGCCGTCGATGGTCGCCGTGTGCACGCGCACGCCGAGGCGCTCGAAGGCTACGACGTCGTAGAGGAAGCCCGCTCGCGCGGCGCCGAACAGGAAGTGCAGCTCGGAGAGCGCGGCGGGACGCGTGCCGTCCATGCCGGAGAGCGCTTGCTCGATCGCCATGTAGAACGGAGCGGAACCGACGCCGCCGGCGAGCATCACCCACGGCGCGCCGCCGCCGGAGAGCGCGGGCCAGCCGTTGCCGAGCGGGCCCACGGTGCGGATGCGCGTGCCCGGGACGCTCTGCGCCAGCGCGCTCGTCCCCTTGCCCATGACCTTGATCAGGAACTCGAGCTCGTGTCCGTGCTGGCGATAGATCGAGAACGGACGCGGGATCGCGGGCGAGAGCGCGTCCTCGCGGCGCAGCATGAAAAAGCGACTCGCGCGCACGGGCGCGAGCTCGCGCTCGGGCCGGATGCGCAGCAGCACGCCGTCGTCGCCGCAGGGCGTGACGGAGACCACTTCGGAGCGGAACGAGCGTGCGTCGGGCGGGGGCGCGGGCATGGAGCGCGAGAGGATAGCGCCCGGGCCTTGGGAATGGCGTAGGCGCGGGCGCGCGGCCGGTCCTATCCTCTGCGCGCTCCCATGCAGATCTTCAGCGAACCGATCCTCGCCGAGCTCGCCCGTCTGACGGGTCAGCCGGTGGCCCAGCTCAAGCTCGAGCGCCCGCGCGACCCCAAGCTCGGCGACCTCGCCTTCCCCTGCTTCCTCGTCGCCAAGGAGCGCAAGCAAGCGCCGCCGGCCGTCGCCGCCGAGCTCGCCGCGGCCCTCGCGGGTGGGCTCGAGGGCATCACCGTGAGCGCCGCGGGCCCCTACCTCAACTTCCGCATCGACCGCCCGCTGCTCGCGCGCGAGATCTGCGCGGAAGTCGCGATCGCCGGCGAGCGCTTCGGCTCCTCCGACGAGGGCGCGGGCAAGACGGTCCTGATCGACTTCAGCTCGCCCAACATCGCCAAGCCGATGCACATCGGGCACATCCGCTCGACCATCCTCGGCGCCGCGCTCGTGCGCATCTTCCGGCACCTCGGCTACAAGGTGGTCGGCATCAACCACATCGGCGACTGGGGCGCGCAGTTCGGCGGGCTCGTGGTCGCCCTGCGCCGCTGGAAGGGCGAAGTGGACTTGGAGAGCGACCCGGTGATGGGCCTGCTCGACCTCTACCAGCGCAGCAAGGCGGCGCTGAAGGACGATGCGCAGTTCCAAGCCGAGGCTGTCGCGGCCTATCAGGAGCTCGAGAGCGGCCGCGAGGGCGAGGTGCGCGAGCTGTGGCGCTGGGTCACGGAAGTCTCGATGCGCGGCTTCCACGCGACCTACGCGCGCCTCGGCGTGTCCCACGAGCTCGTGCGCGGCGAGAGCTGGTACGAGCCGCTGCTCGCGCCGACGCTGGAGCGCGTCAAGGCCGCGGGCGTGACGGAGATTTCGCAGGGCGCGCTGGTCGTGCAGCTCGGCGAGCTCGACAAGTCCCTCAAGGAGACGCCCTGCCTGCTGCAGCAGACCAACGGCACCACGCTCTACGCGACGCGCGACCTCGCGGCGTTGTTCTCGCGCTGGGAAGAGTTCGGCTTCGAGCGCTGCCTGTACGTCGTCGGCGGCGAGCAGAAGCTGCACTTCCGCCAGCTGAAGGGCGTGCTCAAGCGCATGCAGCAGCCCTGGGAGGCGCGCGTCGAGCACATCGACTTCGGCCTGCTGCTCGGCCCGGGCCGCAAGAAGATCGCCAGCCGCAAGCGCGGCGAGGTGCTCGTGCTCGACGACCTGCTCGACGAAGTCACCGAGGCCGCGGAGCAGGTGATCGAGGCGAAGAACCCGGCGCTCGCGAACCGCGCGCAGGTGGCGAGCCAAGTCGCGCTCGGCGCGCTGGTCTTCAACGACCTCAAGCGCGAGCGCATCAAGGACGTGATCTTCGACGAGGGCGAGATCCTGTCGTTCGAGGGCGACACGGGCCCCTACCTGCAGTTCACCCACGCGCGCCTCGCCTCGATCCTGCGCAAGGCCGCCGCCAACGAGGATGCGGCCCTGCGCTCGAAGCCCGACTGGTCGGCGCTCGAAAACGCGGGCGAGATTCTCGTCACCATCGGCCGCTTCGGCGACGTGGTGCGCTCGGCCGCCGCCAAGGCCGAGCCCAGCGAGCTCTCCCAGTACCTGCTCGGCCTCGCGCGCGACGTGTCGACGTGGGTGTCCTCCTCGGACAACCGCGTGCTGGGCACGGCGGGTCCCGAGGGCGCCGCCCGCGTGGCCCTGGTCCGCTGCGCCAAGTCCTGTCTGGGCAACGGTTTGCGACTGATTGGCATCCCGGCGCCCGAAGAGATGTAGCGGCCGCGCGCCGCGATTCCGCACGCCCCGCGCGAGCATTCGGCCCGCGCGCAGGTCAGACTCCCCGGCGACTTTCCTCTCCGCCACTCGGCGAACCCGACGGACCCCACCGTGATCGAGCGCTACATCCGCGACGTCCCCGACTTTCCCAAGCCGGGCATCCTGTTCAAGGACATCACCCCGCTGCTGCAGGACGGTCCGGCCTTCGCCCACTGCATCGAGCAGCTGCTCGCGCTCGTTCCGCCCTCGTCCTACGACGTGATCTGCGGCATCGAGTCGCGCGGCTTCCTGTTCGGCGCCCCGCTGGCCCTGCGCGCGGGCAAGGGTTTCGTGCCGATCCGCAAGCCCGGCAAGCTGCCCTACAAGTCCGTGAGTCAGAGCTACGACCTCGAGTACGGCACCGACCGCATCGAGATCCATGTCGACGCCGTGGCCAAGGGCCAGCGCGTGCTGATCGTGGACGACGTGCTCGCCACGGGGGGCACCATGGGCGCGGCGGTCAAGCTCGTCCGGCAGGTGGGCGGCACGGTCGCCGGCACCTGCTTCCTGATGGAGCTCCTGTTCCTCAACGGGCGCCAGCGCCTGTCCGACGTTGCGGTTCACTCGCTGGTGAAGTACTAGAGACAGTCGATGGCCCAAAAGAAGAGCCCTCCGGCCTCCGCCAAGGCCCCGGCGCGCGGTTCCAAGCCCGTCGTGGCGCCGTCCGCGGGCCCCAAGGCCGGCGCGCGCCGCGCTCCGAAGGCGACCCGCCCCGCGCAGCCGACCCGTAGCGCGCCCGCGAACACCACCTCGCGCGCCAGTTCGGGCAGCGCCAAGGCCCCCACTCGCAAGGGAACACCCGCCGCGAGCGCGCAGGCCCCGCAGGTCCAAGCTCCGCGCGGCAAGGTCGTGCCGCAATCGGCCTCCGGCGCGGATCCGCGCAGATCCCGCGGGAAGGACCTCAAGTCCGACGCCAGAGCGCCGAAAACAGGCGACATGAGCAGCGCGGCGCCGGCGAAGAAGGAACGTTCGACCCCGAAGACTTACGCCGCAGCCCAAGGCAGTGGAAAGGGCGCCGCGAAGGCGACCGGAGCCCGGCCGACCGCAACCGCCCCGTCCAGCGCCAAGGGGACCGCTGCGAGCAAGGGCGCGAGCCCCAAGCCGGACGCTCCGAAGGCCTCCAAGCCCGACGCCAAGGCCAAGGCAGGCAAGGGTGCGGACAAGACCACGGCGAAGACCACGGCGAAGACCACGAACAAGAACGCGGCCAAGAACAGGGCTGCGCGCACGACTGCGAGCAAGGCCAACGACGCGCAGGGCAAGCGCTCGAAGGGCGGCCGCGCGAACGCCGAGCTCGAAGCGACCGAGGCCCCGGAGGGCGCGGACGTCGTCGAGACCGAAGAGGAAGAGCTCAGCGAGGCCGACGCCAAGGAAGCCGAGGAGCTCGACCCGGTCCTCAAGCTCAAGATCCCCGAGATCGAGGAGCCCAAGGCGGCCCGCGTCTCGATCCGCCCCAAGAACCCCAACCGCCCGACCCTCGCAGAACTGCGCCAGATGCCCACCGAGGACATCTGGGGCTACTACCGCCGCGCCGCGACCGCCGCGAAGCGCGACGAGAAGTACATCGAGGAGATGCGCAACGTGCTGATGGAGCTGCACCTGCCGCTCGTCAAGCACATCGCCGAGCGACTGCTGCAGACGCTGCCCAAGTCGATCGAGCTCGGCGACCTCGAGAGCGCCGGTTCCTTCGGCCTGATGGACGCCATCCGCGGCTTCGACCCCGACCGCGGCATCAAGTTCAAGACTTACTGCACGACGCGCATCCGCGGCTCGATCCTCGACATGCTGCGCTCGCAGGACTGGGTCCCGCGTCTGGTGCGCCTCAAGGCGAGCCGCATCGAGAAGACCCTGCAGCGCCTGCAGGGCGAGTACGGTCGCGAGCCCACCCACGCCGAGCTCGCTTCCGCGCTCGACATGGACCACGCGGCGCTGTCCGTGGAACTCAGCCAGTCGCGGGCCAAGACGATGTTCTCGCTCTCGGAGCGCTGGGACGATCGCGACGACGACAGCGGCGGCGAGAAGATCGAGATCGTCGAGGATGCGAAGGCCGTCGACCCCGTCTTCGAGCTCAACCGCCGCGACCTGATGCTGCACATCACGAAGTCGCTCTCCCACAAGGAGCGCTTCATCATCGAGCAGTACTACGACGTCGGCCACACGATGCGCGAGATCGGCGAGATGCTCGCGCTGACCGAGTCGCGCGTGTGCCAGATCCACTCGAACGTGATGGCGCGCCTCAAGGACCTCCTGAACCCGGGGTCCTCGAACCTCGAGTCCTGAGCACGGCCCGCACGTGCGGGCCGCAGGTCGAGCCGTGGCCCCAGGGCCAGCCAGCAGAGCGCGCGGGTACGATCCGCTCTCGCCGTGCAGCTGCGAGTCCACCACCACGAGCGCGTCGACTCCACGAGCGAGCGCCTGTTTGCCGCTCTCGCGGCCGGCACGGCTCGGCATGGCGACGTGCACGTGGCCCGCGAACAGACCGCTGGCCGCGGACGGCGAGGCGCGAGCTGGCACAGCGCACCCGACGGGGGCCTGTACCTCTCGCTGCTGCTCCTGCCGAGAGCCCCCGCACCGCATCCGGCGGCACTGACCATGGCGGCCGGCATCGCCGCACTCGAAGCCGCGCGCGAGCTCGGTGTCGCGGCCGCGCGCCTCAAGTGGCCCAACGACGTGGTCGTCGATCGCGCGGCAGGAGAGCCCGCGAAGCTCGCGGGGGTGCTCGTCGAGACGCGCGGGCTCGATCCCGCCGCGCCCCACTACGTCGTCGGGGTCGGTCTCAATGTCGCGCAGCGCTCGTTCCCGGCCGAGCTTCGCGCGACGCGCTCCGTCACGAGCGTCGCGCTCGAAGGTGGCGATGCATCGCTCGAACGCGCCGAGCGCAGCCTGCTCACTCGGCTGTCCGTCGCTCTCGAACGTTCCGCACTCGATGCGCCCGAGCTCGGTCCGCGCTTCCTCGCAGCCGCGCAGCTCCACTTGCGGCGCGTGTCCATCGAGCTCGGCGAGCGCGAGGTGCGCGGGCGCGTGCAGGCGCTCGAGCTCGCTCGCGGCGTGCTGCTCGAGCTCGACCCTGCCTCGACGCCGGGCCAGCGCGAGTGGCTGCCGCTCGAGCACATTCGGCAGGTGCGCCCCGTCGAGTGAGCGTCGCGGGATGCCGCTCCCGATGCGGAGATACGGCGGGGAGAGCGGACCCGAGCAGCCCGCAGCGCGCTTCGCGTCGCAACCATCACGCCCCAGCGGCCCAACGCCCCATGTCGGGTCTCGCCGCGGCCCGTCGCAGTCAGGAGTCTGCAGGGGACCGGAGCGCAGGCCCGCGCCGCGCGGCGAACTCGACTCGCCCCGCATGCACGGTCCAAAGCTCATGTCGTGAGGTTCATCGCAAGCGCGGCACCTCCCCGCCGCACGGCCTTCGTCGCTCGGCCACTTCGCTGGTCGCGGCACATTCCCGAAGTTTCCAGCGCGCGACCTCCCAGCCCGCTCCATGCCGCGCGCGAGCTAGACTCTTCGCCCCGCCCCACGGCGGAACACACTCTCCCGAGGCGCAGGACGACAGACGATGGCACGGATCGACGGCAGGACAGCGGATGCACTGAGGCAGGTCTCGTTCGTGCGCGGCTTCAGCAAGCACGCGCCGGGATCGGTGCTCGTCTCCTTCGGCGACACGCGCGTGCTGTGCACGGCGATGTACACGGACGGGGTGCCGCCGTTCCTGCAGGGACGCGGGCAGGGCTGGCTGACGGCGGAGTACTCGATGCTTCCGAGCTCGACCAAGGATCGCAAGGCGCGCGACCGCAACGGCAAGGTCGACGGGCGCTCGGTCGAGATCCAGCGCCTGATCGGGCGCTCGCTGCGCGGCGTCGTCGACCTCGCGAAGATGACGGAGCGCACGGTGTGGGTCGACTGCGACGTGCTGCAGGCGGACGGCGGCACGCGCACGGCCGCGATCACGGGCACGTATGTCGCGCTGCACGACCTCTTCAAGCACATGGAGCAGAAGCGCGTGCTGCGCGGCTGGCCGCTCGTGTCGCAACTCGCCGCCGTGTCGGTCGGCGTGATCGCGAGCGAGGTGCTCGTCGACCTCAACTACGCCGAGGACAGCAAGGCCGAGACGGACATGAACCTCGTGATGACCGGCGAGGGCAAGTTCATCGAGGTCCAGGGCTCGGCCGAGGGCGCGCCGTTCTCGCGCGAGCACCTCGACACCATGCTCGCCCACGGCTCGACCGCGATCACCCGCCTGTTCGAGCTGCAGCGTGCGGCGCTGGGCAGCTAAGGCGCTCGCAGTCGCGCTGCTCGCCCTCGCGGCGCCGGCGCAGCTCGCGCAGCAAGTCGAGCTCGCGCTCGCGCGTGCGCTTGCGGCGGGCGAGGTGCCGGGAGCCGTCGTCGTGGTCGGACGCGGGGACGAGGTGCTGTTCGAGCGCGCGTTCGGCGCACGGGCGCTCGAGCCGCGCGAGGAAGCGACGCTCGACACGCTCTACGACCTCGCGTCGCTCACCAAGCCGATCGCGACGGCGAGCAGCGTGATGAAGCTCGTCGAGCGCGGCGCGCTCGAGCTCGCCGCGCCCGTGGCCCGGTACCTGCCGGAGGTCGGAAACCGCGGCAAGGAAGCGATCACGGTCGAGATGCTGCTCCTGCACACGAGCGGCCTCGTCGCGGACAACCCGCTCGGCGACTACGTCGGAACGCGCGCGGAGATGTGGACGCGCATCTGCGAGCTCGAGCCGCGCCACATGCCGGGCGCGAAGTTCACCTACAGCGACGTCGGCTACATCGTGCTCGGCGAGCTCGTCGCGCGCGTCGACGGTCGGCCGCTCGACGCCTTCGCGCGCACGGAACTGTTCGAGCCGCTCGGCATGCTCGACACTCTGTTCACGCCGCCGCCGGAGCTCGCGCCGCGCTGCGCGCCGACGGAGCAGCGCGGCGGTCGCTGGATGCGCGGCGAGGTGCACGACCCGCGCGC
>Ga0169931_10003442_pt1 | contig 25101 bp, 16 predicted proteins | sample Kivu_15m_20L_FD_129675 | JGI IMG/M metagenome (GOLD analysis project Ga0169931, IMG submission 129675) | Freshwater microbial communities from Lake Kivu, Western Province, Rwanda to study Microbial Dark Matter (Phase II) - Kivu_15m_20L... | ecosystem: Environmental > Aquatic > Freshwater > Lake...
AATTATTGTCAGTGATCAAGCGACCAATTTTTTACCTGATGTTCATGTCCAGATATTAAAGAACAATCAGCAGATTGCAGAAGGAATTACTGATGTAAGTGGTCAGGTAGCATTTTTTCTTCCCCAAGGAAATTATGAATTAGTCTTATTTAAAGATTTATATTTTCTAAAAAGATGTTCAATTATTTACAGTAATCAAGTCAATACTTTCGAGTTGATTGTTTCAAGCGTCGGCTCTGTATTGCTTGACTCTATAGTTTTCTCTGGCTCGGGAGAGGTAGCAGGATTCAATGGTAATATTGAAGCAGGCAGGTTACAATACAGGACAATGACCGCTTCATTTCAGGACCCTTCAAGAATTTTGATTCACTTTCCTGGCTATACAACAGATAATGATGGAACGAATAGTTTTACTTTCCGAGGCATGCCATCCTATGGACAGACCTGGATGATCGACAATGTAGAGATTGTGAATCCAAATCATTTAACAACTGCCGGCAACAGAGGCGATGCGCTAAGTTTAAATTCCGGGGGCGTCAATTCAATTTCCGGTTCCGTTATTGGGGCCTACTCCTTTATTTCCAGTCCTGCATCCGCCATGTATGACAATGTAATGGGAGGTGTATCGAATATCAAACTCTCTCAAAATATACGAAATTTTGCAGATTTTAATTTAGTAGGCTTTGAAGCAGGTTTAGGGAGTACGTTTAAGAACAGGCAGTATTATGCCACATACCGATATAGCTTTGTTGGGCTTCTGGAGCGATTGGGAATTTCATTTGGTAATGAATCTATACAATACAGTGATTTTACGATTCACGGAGAGCTTTTTAAAAGCAAAAGGACATTATTGAAATCATATTTTATATATGGAAATAGTTCAAACATTCATAAAGCAAAGATAGACACAGATTCTAAGGAAAGTATTAAAGACTTTAAGGATATTAATTATAAAGCCAATATGGCTATTGGAGGAATTTCATTTGCATTTAGACAAAATAATGAACAGAACTGGAATATAAATTTAGCTGTTTCGCAAAGAATTGATAATAATCAGGAGTCAATTAATCGAAGTTATTCAGAATTGTTTCCAATATTGGGAAAGGAGCGGGAATTTATAAGCCGCCTTATTTCATTACATGCTTTTCATGATTTGACTGCGAACAAGTTTAATTTGAAAACCGGAATCAGGCATACCTATTCTTTTATAAAAGGTTTCTTGGATGGGCTAGAAGACAACAACCATTTTTACAGAACATATCCCTATTCGGTGCTGACTTACAATATTGCGGAAAAACTAATTGCAGAAGCTGGCATTGGCTCTCAATTAACCAATTTACGAGCCCAATCCCGAGTAAATCTGAATCTTTTTGGTGGGCTAAAATGGGAAGTTTTGAATATTTTGTATGCAGAATTGAAGTACAGACGTGCTGATTTTGGAGTATTTGGTACTTTAACTCAAGTACCTATGACTGCTAAAGGAGATCATATCCAGATAGGGGCAGGATTAAAGAATGCTAAATTTCATATCAGGAGTTCATTGTTTGCGCACATTTTTACAGGTATTCCTGTTGGAAGGTCACCGGAAGCATCAGGGCTTTTTAGTGGTTTTCATGGCATTGATTTTGGGACTGACGCTGAAATAAACCCAGCTGATATTTTTTATAACGGAAAAGCCAGAGTATATGGCATGGATATTTTTGGAAATGTAAAGCAAAGCTGGAATAAAAACAACCTGGAGGTGATAAGTAGTATGTCTCTTTTTTCCAGTAAATATAAAAACCCGGGAGTTAACTGGGATAATTCAAGGAACAATGTAGGGTATATAATGCACACTGCTGTTTATTACAGCTTGTTGTCAAAAAATAACAAAAAATGGATTGCAGGTGTTTCATGGCATCATCGGGGTGGTCAGAGGGATCCTGAAATAAGGCCTGATCCTGTCCTGGATGAAAGTATTTACATTGCAGATAGCCCTTTTAGCCACGTATATAGCCCATACAAAAGGATTGATATAAGGCTGGTGTATTCAAAATCAAGTGCAAAAGGGATAACGCACAGATTTTCTTTGGATTTACAGAATATTGCAGGAATTCAGAACGATGGTTTAAGATATTATGATCCGTATTTAAATACAATCGTGAATCAGAAGCAGTTAGGACTAATACCGGTATTAGGTTATCGCATTGAATTCTAATAAAAGGCCAAAATAAATTATCTTTAAGACCACTACATTGGCATTATCTTAAGATCTCAATTTTTTTGGTAATTATACCGACAGTGGTGGTAACTTTCAGAACATATATTCCTGCAGGCAATGTAGCTGTATTGATTTCGGCTGATTGCTGCTTCCAGGAAGGAGTGCTAATTAAAAGCTGACCACAGAGATCATATAATTTGTATTCTTCGATGGTATTCTTTCCATTAAAATGCAATCTAACGTATTCTGATGCTGGATTTGGCATGACAAGAAGTTTATCTTCCCGAGGTTCAGGCACAATCTGTTTTTTATTAATCCGGATATTTTGATAGGCATCCGGTATCATAAATACCTCACCATCAGGTGTTTCCATTTGTATTTCGGAGGCGACTATGGTAGTCTCCAGGTATTCTGGTCTTTCTTCACCGGTTTTGAATCCGTCAACTTCATCTACTACAATGTACACAACTTTTCCAATAACACCCTGACCGCTTGCCGGATTGATACCACTTCTGGATACACCTGCATGAACTTCACCTGCTCTTGGCTGGAGCATGAGTTGTAATAAAGGATTCTGGTCTCCCAGCCAGCTTTCATTGTAAAATTCTCCTTCAAAACTACTGCTGTCAATTATTGCAGGATTGATATTTAATTTGAAGCTCAGACCCTGAACTTGCTTGGCAGCGACTAGACTATTCCCAACACTTATTTCCAGTACTAATAAATCTCCTGAATCAAGGGAAGTCTGATTAGGAATTAATCTGAAAGGATATTCCTTAACTGCGAGAATTTCTGTTGGTATCAGATTACTGATCTTTCCATAATTATCATAAATGCCTTGTAAATCAGAATGGTGCAGAATTCCGTCACCATCTGCATCAGCATGTTTTATATCCTGACCATTTGGCTGACTTATCCCCCAGTTTTCTGCTTTGAGACCTTTTCGGTACGTTAAAACGGAATCCTGCCTGTCAGGACCTGATAAGCTGATATACCTGCCTAATGCTATGACATCAGTAACTGAAACTCTTCCGTCTCCATTAAGATCTCCCTGCCATATACAATCTTTCCCAATGCAGCCGCAAGAATCATTTGTGGCATCATGAATAGTAACATATAGCTTGTAGATTCGGCATTGTCCGCCATTTATACAATATCTCACCTGAAATTCATCAGTGACATTATATACATTGGGATAAGGCGTATAAATCAAAATTGCTTTCGAAGAAAGCGTATCGCATTCAACTTCAGCTGAATCACCCACATGATAAATTTCAAGAATTCCGTATTCAGGGCTTATAAGTTCTTCAAAGGTATAGCCATTGATAGGCATATCATACTGAAATGCCAGAGGAGTATATTTATCTGTGTCAAAGGCATATGTTACATCCTGCCGTGGTTGCATATTTCCTACATAAACAGATATTTTTGCAGTTGCGTTATGGCTTCCATAATTCACTCTGTAGTAGAATTCTTTAGTCCCCGTAAAATTTTGAGGCGGATTGTATGTAAAAATGCCATTACCGTTGTAATTCAATTGTGTTGAAAATGCATCAATTGGATAATCCCAGGACAAATCATTCTGGAAAACATTAAACTGTACGGAGGCATTTCTCGGTGTATAAACAATGTCATTTCTGACGCTTGGGGCCCCCGGAACATTTTCAAATACCCTTAGGATACATAATATTTCAGAACCATTGCTATGAGTAAGCCATATGCTATCAGTACCTGAAGATAAATTGTCAGGGATGTATTCCCAGATACCAGGGGTAATGGAATTTAGTTGCCCGTGATTCAGGGCGGTATAATCTGCTTCAAAACCTTCAAATGGACCTGTCAGGGTTTGTTTTGATGAATTTGAAATGATGTAAATCAGGGTGTCATTTATAATGGATGTATCCTGAAGATACACGACACTGACAATACCCTGGGCTATAGCTCCTTCAGAATCTTTAACGCCATAACTTATAAAGTCATTTTTTCTTTCGGCATTGGTTACATAGAGAATAACAGAATCCTGGATCTCTGCATCCCCATGTATAACATTTCCAATAGATTCCAGGTGTACACTTCCTGTAGTTGAGAAATCATTTATCAAAGGGAAAACCTGTATGGTGTCAGGCGAATTTAAAGGTACAATGACATAATCTTTTGCCGCGTTGACTATGGATTGATGGTAATTAACATGATATGCCGTCCATCTTCTGGTTATAGCAGGAGGATTAATGGATGCTGAAGTTTCTACCACACCCATACCGCTTCCAATAAAATTCTGAGGAGGAGTGATTATTATTTCGTAGCTATTATTTCCTAAGCTTGTTTGCTGAATATTACCGTTTTCACCCCCGCTGAATGTAACATGAATTACCGGCTCAGATGAACTGACAATAGTGTCTTTATATATGCTGTTTTTGACCAGACTCAAATGAATTTCTGAAGGCTGGGATTGTCCTGTAGCAATGCCAGAAAAGACAATAAATACAAAAAATATAGAGCAAATATTTTGAACCATAGGTGACTGACACTTAAAGATTTTCCGGAATCTTCTTATAAACTCGCAAGTTAAAAAATATAATCCAGAATTACCACAAAAATATAGTATGAAATTAAATATATTTTTAAAAAATATGTTATTAACATATTATCAATAAACTATATGTCTAAAATGCTGCATAATAACCTATTATTTATTTAAATTTCGTCTAATTTAACATGAAATCGAAAATTTAATTTCACTTTAAATTGAATTGACGGGGTTAGTCATTATCTTATTGTTTTTGCTATTTAAATTAAAAAACTTAATAATATTTTTTGGCCTGAAATGAGCATGAGGCGGTCACTCAAAAAACCATGATTATTTTACGCATCAAAGATTCCATATGGCCCTGATAATCAGTCACTCAGAGAGTGAAAAACTAAAAATAAACATATGAAAAATACATGCGTTTTATTATTATTTCTGTTTCCTGTAATATTGAATAAGGTATCCTCAACTCCTGTACGTTTCCCAAAATGACTGATTGCAGGCTGTCTTTACGAATAATGCTGCTCACAGAAATTCTTTCTGAACAAGCCTTAGTTTCTGCTTTTTTACTATTAATTAAGCATGTATTCTTCGCAAATCATTTATATCTTTATGTTGCCGGATGGTGAGTATTTATGTATCAAACTGATATACAATTATATATATAATGAAGGATAGGAAATTATATACTATTCTGGAAAACTTAAGTCAGGATGAACTGGATGATTTTCGGTTGTATGTTATTTCTCCGTACAATAATAGCCATCTTCAGATTTCTAAGCTCGTGGAAACGGTCGTTGATTTTCACAAATCTAATAAACCTGCTTCATGGCCTGATGACAATTTTTTATGGGAGTTTATTTCTAATGGTGATATCTTTAATGCTACAAGACTAAACCGGGTCTTTGCACACGCAACGGCACTGTTGGAGAGTTTTTTGGCAGGTTTAGAACTGCAGTCGGATCTTTTTGCAATTTCAATGAAACGGGCAGAAATTTCGGGTGAAATGGGAGTAAAAACATTATTCCGCCAAAGTGTCAAGGATGCAAATAAAGCGCTGAAGAGCTTTTATACCCAAGATGCTGAGAGGTTTCACGCGACCTACAGGTTATCTATTGTTGAAACACGCGAAAGCCTTAAGCCTGATATGCTTGCGCTGGAGACATTTTATCTGGTCGAGAAACTAAAACTGTTTAATACGCTTGCAAGCTGGAAGAAGATGTACAATCTCCATATTGATCTCGATCACATGGATATGGTGTTCAGTTCATCCCTTGATGAAAAATACAGGCAGACTCCTGCAGTGGATATATATCATAAAATGACTCAAACATTTCTTGAAGAAAATGTTGGTGAGCATTATTTCCAGCTCAGAAAACTGATGAAAAACTATATTCATTTATTTCCCAAGCAAGAGCAGAGCGCCATTTACACTACCGCTATATCCTATTGTATCAATAAAATCAATAAGTCACAAATGGATTTTTCCAGAGAAACTTTTGAGGTGTACAGAGAAGCAGTAGAAAAAGGATTTACCTTAAGTGAAAACGAAGTCTCTGCATCAGACTTCAGAAATATTGTAGTTGTAGCTCTAAGAGTAAATGAAATTGAGTGGGCATCTTTATTTATAGAAAAATATTCAGGCTATTTACAACCCAAATTCAGGCATAATGCGGTTCAATTCAGTCTTGCAAGAGTTGAAATGTACCGAAAGAACTATAAAAAGGTTCTGGATCATCTTATGGTAATTACTTTTGAAGATGTATGGTACAATCTAGGCGTTAAAACCATGCAACTGGCTGCATATTACGAACTGGAGGAGTATGATGCTCTTGAATCGTTGTTGAATGCCTTTAAAATGTTTATTAACAGGGAAAAGTCCTTAACTAAAGACAGAAAATCAACTTATTTATTGCTGATAAAATTTACCCAGAAGCTGATGCGATTGATGCCTGGAGAATCACAGAAGATTCAAAAATTGAAACAGGAAATATCTGAAACTAAAGGTGTTGTTTCGAAAGCATGGTTGCTTGAAAAAATTTCGGAATTTGAAAGGGTTAAAAGGTAGATCAGGAAATAGATTTCAAAATGTTTTTAGCTTTTTTACTTCCTTTCGACGCAGCATCTTTAATATCCTTTACATAACCACTTTTACCGGTCTTTAATTTGGCTATTCCCCGTTGTGCAATAATATCACTTTCTTTGATGCCGTCATTTATTTCCGTAAATGCTGCAGCCTTTTCAAGTGACTGCAAAGCATCTGCAAACAACTCCTGTTCCATTAAGATAACTCCATACATATAGTGAGCCCATCTTTGCCAATAACTATTTGGGTCCTGGCTATCAAATTTTCTGTTGGTATATAGTTTCAGATCGAACGCAGCTTTATCCCATTCTTTTTTAATCATGTGACATTCTGCTTTCAATTTTCTGGATTTCCAGTATAAAGTTTGCAACGCAATTGATTTTTTTAAGGCTTCTTCCAGGTTTTTTATTGCCTCATCATATTCCTCTCTGATCATATGAATTTTTGCTATACCATAATAAGCAGTAGGAATATTTGGATCAATGGTGATGCACTTTTTGTAGTCGCGGAGGGCGTCATGGTAGTTTTTCATCAGGAAATTTACTTTAGCCCTTCGCTCATATGCTTGAGCATGACGGTCAAATTTCTCTATAGCCAGGCTTAATGCCTGAATGGCTTCTTCTTCTTTGCCTTTGACTTTTACCAGCTTCCTGCCTTTAACAAACGACTGAACAGCACCTTTATCGCTGTCTGGTTCAAGGGTCTCGAAAGCTATAACTTCTCCTTCCCTGATCAACCAGGCCCTGACAGATCCTGCTACTGCAAATTGAGCGCAGTATCCCAGAAGTGAAGTGGTTACTCTAAATGCTTTATCTGTAATATGGTGCACATAACGGGGAATTTCAAGTGCAAATTCATCTTCCTTGAAAATATCTTCAAATTTAAACAGGACGTCAGTTTTGTAATAAGTCTCTATCCTTTGTAAAAACATTTTAGTTACTTTCTCATAACTCTTTTGATTGCCAAACTCCAATCTCCCCTGTATTATCGTCTTAAGTAACATGCTCTACCCCGTTATCTAATAAACTATAGAAAAAACTGTTCCAAATTGATCACTTTTCAAAAAAAAATAAAAAATAATTTTTTTATCCTGATCAACCATTGAATTCCTGTTATTCCTGATATGCTGAATTATCAAAAAGCAGGGCATTAAATATTCATTTTTATTAAATTCATTTTATCTGTTGATGTTCATTTTCAATCAAAGTGCGGAAAAATCTTTCTTTATTCTGATATGATTCAGGAAACTACAAATCAATAAATTAAATCCAAAACCTGCTCAAAAAGTTCCTTCGACATGTCAACAAAAAAATTGTACTTTTACCAATAGAAAAATCAGGGTTAAATTTCTATCAAAATGAGTATAAAAACTGAAGCCATTAAGCTTTTTGCCGCTCATACAAGGCGAAGTATTGATCGTTGGCGAAAGACTGCAGTGGAAGATCAGCTTCATATCATGAACCAATTAGTTGCAAAAGCTAAATATACCCGATTTGGCCAGGATCATGATTTCTCATCTATCAGAACATATGAAGATTTTAAAAATCAGGTGCCCATTCGCGATTATGAGGCAATACGTCCCTATATCAATAATATTCTTGATGGGGAAAAAAATGTGCTTTGGCCTGGCAGACCCAGATATTTTGCTAAAACCTCTGGTACTACAAGTGGTGTAAAATATATTCCACTTACCGATGACAGCATGCCCAATCACATTGTAACTGCCCGAAATGCTATGATGAACTATATCGATCTGGCAAAAAAAGCAGATATATTTAAAGGGAAAGTAATATTTTTATCCGGATCTCCTGAGCTGGAAATTAAATCAGGAATCCCCACAGGAAGACTTTCCGGCATTGTAAATCATGAGATTCCCTCCTGGGTGAAAACAAATCAATTACCATCTTATTCGACAAATATTATTGAGGATTGGGAAGAAAAACTCGAAAAAATTGTAGAGGAGACTTTACATCAGGATATGCGGTTAATCAGCGGAATTCCACCCTGGGTGCAGATGTATTATGAACGAATACTGGAGAAAAGTGGTAAAAACAATATCAGGGAGGTGTTTCCAAATTATAGCCTCTTTATGTATGGGGGTGTAAATTTCCAGCCATACAGGGCTACTTTGGAGAATTTAACCGGTGGTCCCGTTGATAGTATTGAAACTTTCCCGGCTTCGGAGGGATTTATTGCTTTTCAGGATAACCTTGATTCAAGTGGTTTGTTGCTCAATACCAGATCAGGGATATTTTTTGAATTCATACCTGTTGAGGAGATTGGGAACAAAAATCCGGCAAGATATTGTTTGTCGGAAGTAGAAACTGGTAAGGACTATGCATTGATTATCAATAATAATGCAGGTCTGTGGGGATATAGTATTGGCGATTGCGTAAGGTTTGTCACTGTCGACCCATATCGGTTGATTGTAAGTGGCAGAGTGAGTCATTATATTTCTGCTTTTGGGGAGCATGTAATCGGTAAAGAGGTTGAGGAAGCTCTTTTACAGACGATAAGCGGTACATCAATAAAAGTTGTAGAATTTACAGTCGCTCCTCAGGTAAATCCACCTCAGGGGGGGCAGCCATATCACGAGTGGTTTATTGAGTTTGATCAGGTGCCTGAACGTGTAGAAGATCTTGAAGATCAGCTTGATGCACAAATGTGCAGGCAGAATATTTATTATGAAGATCTTATTAGAGGTAATATTTTAAGGAAAATAAAGATAACGCCGCTTCAAAAAGATGCATTTCGCCAATACATGAAATCGTTAGGAAAACTTGGAGGTCAAAATAAAGTTCCGAGGTTGGCTAACGACAGAAAAATTGCGGACATCCTAACGGATTTTAGACTGGACTAATCAAAGAGGTTTTGAAATCTCTATCTGAAACCGGAGGGCTTCCGGTCTGCAAAATTCAGCAAATTTATCCGCTTGCTTCCAGAATACAAAAGGTAAATGTCTGAACAGATAATGTGACCTCAGTTTTAAAAGGAATTTATTCATAAATTTTTTCATTGTATATTCAGCACCATCAGGTATTAGATGAGGAATATTTTTTTCATGGAAGGAATGTAAATGCGCATGTCTAGGTGTAGCTTTGTTACAATGGATACAAAGTGAAAATTCAATTTTTTCATTATATGGTGTTGTGATAATAATTCTGCCTCCAGGCTTCAAGGCTTCGTAAAGCCGCTTGATAAATAGTGCAGGATCCACTACATGTTCCATGATTTCTGCAGCAATCACCGCATCAACACTATTTGGTCTGAATGGCAGAGCAAGACCATCTGCTACCAGCCCAAGATGGTTTGAATGACTATATTTTCTGACAGCTTTTAAAGGGTTTAGGATAGAAATATCCATTGAAATCACTACATGATTTTTTGGAATTAAGTTTTTTGCAACCCACCCATTTCCACATCCAACGTCCAGTATTATTTCTGCCTGAGGGGGTATTCGCCGCAAAATAGACTGGTGAAGCATATCTTGTTCAAAATTTGTAACAGCTTCCTCATATGACTTTGAATAATCGAAATATTCCGCATCTTTTTGGTAGTGGTCATGATACTTAAAATCCTGAAAAGTATCTGAAATATTGGGTTGAATTTGGGATTTTGTGGCTATAAGTAAAGGAATATCTTCATTAAAAATATATTGATGACCAGTTTTACTTATAATATATTCATTTTCCAAATTTAGCTTACTACCATCCACTGGATCTGCCAGTAAATGCATATATTTTCTCCACATTTGTTGATCTGAGTACAAAATTCAGTATGATATAAATTATTACAAAACTTTCAATATAATAACAAAGGTAAATTTGTCAATCGATAAATTCTAGACAATTTTTGATAAAGCAATTCTTGTCTTCGAAAAAGGCTTTAAATGATTACTTTTGTTTTTTAATTCCATAAAACTTCAGTTTCCAAATACATTATGAATCAGCAACTGGCGGCTTTTGTTACATCTTTTATAGTTACATTTGCGGTAATACCAGTTATTATATATTTAGCTTTTAAGTTTAATATTGTTGATCATCCCAGTGCAAGAAGTTCACATTCCAAAAGTACTCCATCCCTTGGAGGAATTGCCATTTTTGCAGGTATCGTTTTTTCCATAGTTTTATGGACTCCTGAAAATTTGTATGCCAATTTAAAATATTTACTTTTTTCATTATTCATCATCTTTCTGATTGGTGCCAAGGACGATATTGATCCTGTAAAGCCCTGGCTAAAGATAGTTGGAGAAATTATAGCATCTGCCGTAGTGGTTTTGCTGGCAGAAGTAAAGATTACGAGTTTTTACGAAGTCCTTGAAATAGGCAGCATTACTGAATTAAGCAGCATTTTGTTTTCTATATTTATTATCATTGCTGTAATTAACGCCTTCAATTTGATTGATGGCATTGATGGACTTTCAGGAGGATTGGGAGCAATAGCGTCTCTATTTTTCAGCATATATTTTTTTTATGTACAAGAGGAAGCCCTTGCGATTTTGTCAACTGCTATGTTTGGAGCCATGTTAGCATTCTTATATTATAACAAAACTCCCTCCCGGATTTTTATGGGAGACACCGGATCTTTGATACAGGGATTTATTTGTGCTGTTTTGAGTATTGAATTTATTCAAATTCAGGAAAGTCTTACAGTAACGACCTTTTGGACAGGTATTTCAGGACCCGCAGTAGCTATTGCGGTCCTCGGAGTGCCTTTGTTTGATATGCTTCGGGTCATTATACTCCGAATAATTAAACAGCAATCTATCATAAGACCAGATAGAAATCACATTCATCACCTTCTTGTAGATTTGGGTCTTAGTCACACCAGAGCATCTTTAACGCTTATATCTTTGCAAATCATAATGGTGATTGTAGCTTGTAGCCTGAAAATGCTTTCACCATCCATCCTGATATGGATTATCTTTGGGATAAATATGGTTTTTGTAGGAATAGTTTCCCTACTTGCTTCCAAATTCAAAACCGAGAAAACAGATAAAGAATAAATAAAAAGCAGATATGCTCAACAAAGGGAATGGTAATTATTTTGCGAATTCCATATGGCGTTGATAATCAGTCACTCAGAGAGTGACAAACTAAAATAAAAATATGAAATCTTGGTTTTTTGTTTTTATAGGTGGGGGTGCAGGCAGCTTATTGAGGTATGCAACAGCAAAAATTTTTGAGGATTTTAAATTACTTGGAGGATTTCCCCTTGCTACATTTCTGGCAAATATGCTAAGCAGTTTTATTATCGGCATTTTGCTTAGATATATGCATAAATCAGCACCTGATAATAGTCTATGGCTTTTTTTAGCAGTAGGATTTTGTGGAGGATTCAGCACATTTTCGACATTTAGTCTGGAATCTTTTAGAATGATTCAGAATGGCCAATGGCTGTTATTTAGTTCTTATATTCTATTAAGTATTATCTTTGGAATTATTATGATTTTTCTTGGATATCAAAAGATTTTATAAACATAATTCAAGATTTTTATGAGATATCTTTTTTCTTTATCGTGGTTAATTATCCTTCTTTCAGTAGGCGCAATGCACGCTCAGAATGAAATTTTTACTCCTGAAATGCTTTGGAAAATCAAACGCGTTTCTGCCATAGGTATTACTTCAGATGGCAAGAGTGTGGTGTATAAAATTTCTACACCCGATTTACAGCAAAATATTTTTTCGAGTAGTTATGCTATTATAGGTATTTGGGATAAGTTTAATGCTGAAAACTGGAAACCTTCCTTAATTGAAGATTACAAAAAATTAGTTCCGGATAAAAATATTTCTCCCGATGGTAAATATATTTTGTCTCATAAGGAGGTCAAACTCAGGAAAATCCATGGTAAAGATTTTTATCCTGACCTGGATAAATCAACTGCACAAATATATGATGCGCTGGATTACAGGCACTGGGACACCTGGACAGAAGGGGTGTTTCAGCATGTTGTATTTAAGGCCATGGCTACAGGCACCGACATGCTAACCGATATTATGGAAAGCCAGCCGTTTCATTGCCCACAAAAGCCATTTGGGGGAGACGAAGATTATATTTGGAGCCCAGACGGTAAGCGAATCGTATATGTCAGTAAAAAGCTCGAAGGGACAGCCTATGTCCAGAGTACAAACACTGATCTTTACAGTTATGATCTGGCTACTGGCAAAACGGATAATCTAACTGAGGAAAACAAGGGATATGATACTCATCCTTTGTACAATAAGCAAGGTGATCTCGCTTTTTTACGCATGAAAACAGATGGTTATGAGGCAGATAAGCAGGACTTAATGGTTTTAAGATCAGGTAAAGCTATAAACCTTACGGCGCAATGGGATGGAACTGTTCAAAGTTTTATCTGGTCTGCCTCAGGAGACAAAATTTATTTTTCTGCACCTGTTGGGGGTACTATACAATTGTTTTCTGTTTCTCTGAACGAAAAAGCAATCAATAGTCCAGACGTAAAGCAATTAACACAAGGTGATTTTGATGTACAGACGCTGGTAGGCGAAAGGGATGGTTTAATTGTAATGACACGAACAAGCATGAATCATGCTGCGGAGATATTTACATATGATACCAATACAGCAAACTGGAATCAATTGACTTTTATCAATCATGATATATACAAGAGCATTTCAAAAAGCAAAATTGAAAAGCGATTGGTCACTACATCAGATAATCAAAAGATGGTTACCTGGGTAGTTTACCCTCCGGACTTTGATAAAAGTAAAAAATATCCGGTACTTTTATATTGTCAGGGAGGGCCTCAATCTGCCTTAAGCCAGTTTTATTCTTTCAGATGGAACTTTCAGCTGATGGCTGCACAGGGTTACATTGTCGTCGCTCCAAACAGGAGGGGTATGCCAGGACACGGAGTAGCGTGGAATGAACAAATCAGCAAAGACTGGGGCGGTCAAAATATTCGCGATTACTTATCAGCCGCAGATGATTTGGCCAAAGAATCTTATGTAGACAAAGAAAGAATGGCCGCAGTAGGTGCAAGTTATGGGGGATATTCAGTTTTTTATCTTGCAGGTGTCCATGAAGGCAGATTCAAAAGCTTTATTGCTCATGATGGAGTCTTCAATACTCAAAGTATGTACGGAACAACGGAAGAAATGTTTTTTGTAAACTACGATTTTGGCGGTCCCTACTGGGATCCAAAATTCAAAAAAGCATATCAGGAATTCAATCCTGCAAGTAAGGTGCATTTATGGGATACTCCAATTTTGATTATACAGGGAGAAAAGGACTACAGGGTTCCAATAGGACAAGGCCAGGAGGCTTTTACAGCTGCCCAGATAAGAGGTATAAAAAGCAGACTGCTCTATCTTCCAGATGAGCATCACTGGGTGATTAAGCCACAAAACAGTATGGTGTGGCAAAGAGAGTTTTTCAGATGGTTAAAGGAAACCCTTTAATCATTTACCTGGTTAAGATTAAGGATTTAAAACCATTTCATGATGGGGAATGCCGTCAAGAAGGTATTCCTTTCCTATTGGGTTAAAGCCAAAATTCTGATAAAATCTCAGGAGATATGACTGTGCTTCAATTTGAATTGGTATTGCCGGATATAATTCCAGTGTTTTTCTGATGGCTTCATCCACCATTTTTTTGCCCAGTCCTGTACCTCTGGTCTCGGGTGCTGTAATAATCCGTCCGAGAGATGATGATTTTTCAAAACTTATTCCCGGCGCCAGGATGCGGCAGTAACACAGTAAATCACCCTGTATGCTCCATCCAGACATATGCAAGGCATCATGGTCCTTGTAATCCGTATCCAGATAAATACATTGCTGTTCTACAACAAATACCTTATTTCTAAGGTCGAGAATCTGGTACAACGCCTGCGCAGATAGCGCTTCAAATGGCTGAAATAAAAATGTCATTGTTAGAAATTTATCTAATTACAGCAACAGAAAATCTGGTAGAAAAATGGTCTCCTTCAGCATGGAAGCAATTAATAAGTAAAACATATATACCCGTTGTTACTGGCTGTATATTCTCATCCATACCATCCCATTTTAAAAATCCTTGAGTTCCCATTAATTCATTTTTAACAGGATTACAAACAGGTCCCCCGTCACTGTCAAATACGAATACAGTGGCAAGATAACCAGATTTTTCCATTGAATAGTTGATTTTTAAAAGCTCAAGGGATTCATCTGACACGGGGATAAAGCTATCCGAAGAAAGCCATATTGATTTATTTTGTTCTTGTGTTGAGGCTTGATATACGGAATTAAGATATCCCGGGGTGGCAAAATTTGTACTTTTTGAGGCAGAATGCCAGTTGAGGGAATTGTTTGACGGTCCTGATGGATTGATTCGTTCAATGCTGATTCCCCGGGTGTTTAAGAGGAGAGGGTGATGCCAGGATTTTTTATAATATACAGAATCAATAAATGCATTCATCTTTTCGGTATTTGAGATACCCACATAGGCATCGCTGATATTCAAAGCGGGAAGATCTGCCTGGCAAAAACGGGCCTGTGCAGGGACTGAATATGTTTCTTTGAGTTTAAGGGTATCCTCAGAAATAGCAAGAAATTGTTTTGGAGGTATTATTGTCCCTTCCGGAATTAACACAAATTCTTCTTTAGTAATATTGTAAAGAGATAAAGAAGAAAGGTTTAAATAACTTCCGGTTGTGTTACACACTTCAATAAAATCTCCATTTTCATCATAGGGATCCGTTAGAATTTCATTTATGACAATATCACCCGGATTTGGTTTTTGTGCATATATAAATGACATGGCAGAAAAGCCAATATTGCCACGTAGATCACTTAAATTAATGCATTCAATTATTTGTATAATGGAAGAATCAAAAGGCTTTTTGAATACCAATTTTACCTGAAACGGATACTCATCCTCAAAGAAAATGGAATCAGGAAAGTCATTTTGTTCTGTAATAAGGTAATTGGATTTTTCGGTAGCCTCTTTTCTCCTCAATATTTCAGAAAATATAAGTTGAAGGCTAATACTATCAAGTACGTTGACTTCTAAAAGCTGAGGTGCAATGGAATCATTTAAAGGTTTAATTATTTTTATATCGTCCATATAAAATGCATCCAGCCTGGAGGATGTATATTTCAATTGGATACTAAATATGCCACTATCCGGTAAGTATGGCTGGTTGTCCTGCAATAAAATTTCATTCCTGAAATATTGGTTTCCGGTATAGTCCGTTTCAATTTTCCATAGTCCACTTTGGTACATTGTCGAGCGAATTCTAATGATTACCGGATCTTTTGCTATACCTCCAATTTTACCTGCACCGAGAAGCCTGATATTGCCATCAGTAATTTTATAAAGTTTAATCTGATCCTGAGTGCCATTTTCGCCCATTCTCAGGAAATAGCCATTTTTTGCATTCAGTGGCTGGTCGTCTGCCCAAAGATAAATTTTAGAAAAATTATTGTCACTGGGATCGAAAGTCATTTTTAGATAAAATTCTACCTGGATGCTGTCCTCAGGTACATCAAATATTGTAAAAATTGTAGATTCGCCGGAATGAAGGGCGTTAAGCTGGAGTTGCCCATCTTCATTAACCACAAAATGGTGAAGATCTCCCTTCCATTTGGGATATTGCAAATTATTTCCTTCATTAAAATTTTCAGTAAACTGTGCATAAAGAGGTAATAATGCCCAAGTTGTGCAAAGGAAAAACAGAATAATTCGGTGCATTTTTTTCATTAGTAGTTTTTTGAAATTGTATCTTTGCAGCCCTGGGTTTTAAAGAAATAACCCTGGAATGCAAAAAAAAGAGTAATTTAGGGAAGGAGCTTTTTTAGGATAGTTTTTTTCCCAAACTTTCTCCAAATGTAGGATAAAAAATCTTATATGATTTTTTTTGCCTATTAATATAAAGTTAAAGTTGTCTAGTCTCAATTGTAGCTCATGAAATTAGCTGTTGTTGGTGTTACAGGACTTGTAGGGGGTGTGATACTTGAAGTGCTGGAATCATATTCCATTCCGGTAACCGAGCTTATACCAGTTGCATCGGCAAAATCTGCAGGAAGACAGATTGCCTTCAGGGGGCAAAGCTATGAGGTATTAACTTTAGATGAAGCATTAAAGCGACGTCCTGATTTAGCTATATTTTCGGCAGGTGGTGGTGTATCACTTGAATGGGCGCCCAAATTTGCGGAACTAGGCTGTACGGTCATTGATAATTCTTCTGCTTGGCGAATGGACATTGGCAAGAAACTTGTAGTACCTGAAATCAATGGCCATTTGTTGGACCGAACCGATAAGATTATTGCAAATCCTAATTGTTCGACTATACAAATGGTTATGGCACTTGCGCCACTGCACAGGAAGTATAGGCTGAAAAGGCTAGTCATTTCTACCTATCAGTCCTTTACCGGTACAGGAGCCAAAGCCGTTAAGCAGTACAATGCTGAAAAAAATAATCAGCCATTGCCAAAAGAGGAGATGGCTTATCACTATCCTATTTTTGAGAATTGTATTCCGCAATGCGACATATTTCTCGAGAATGGGTATACTAAAGAAGAGATGAAACTCGTTCATGAAACGAGGAAAATACTGAATGACGATACCATCAATATTACAGCAACTGCGGTGCGGGTGCCAGTCCATGGCGGTCATTCAGAGTCCGTTAATGCGGAGTTTCATCAACCTGTTGACCTGCCCGAAGTAAGAGAAATTATAGCTCATACGGAGGGAGTTACCTTATTGGATGATCCGGATCATTTCATTTATCCTATGCCATTAATAGCTAAAGGTAAAAATGATGTTTACGTTGGCAGACTTCGAATAGACGATTCTGTCGAAAATGGAATCAACCTATGGATTGTTGCTGATAACTTAAGAAAGGGTGCAGCAACGAATGCGATACAGATTGCAGCATATTTGATTAAAAATGACCTATTGTAATTACAGTTTGTTTACTTTGATGACACTTAATACCGAGAGATAATATGAGACGTAAAATTGTACTTTGGGGTGCCAATAAAAAGGATGAGAGAATACTTGTGGCCCTGGAATTAATGGAAAAAGATAATGTTGTAGACATTTATACTTTTCCTGAAGCGATCGCCACAGAATCCTTTTATAAGGAAATGACTGAACGCTGGAAGGAGGATAAAGAGGTTGAATTCCCTTCCGGGTATACAAAAATTGAGCGAAAATTGTCTGTTTCCGATAGCTTATTACCAGATGAAATAAAGGTTGAACGTCCTGACATTATCACCAGGGCTCAGGCAGAATGGCATTTTGTGGTACTTTCATCTAAATTGTACGGTTTATACAAATCTGAACTCGAGGAGTTTAAAGATAAAATAGATGCACTCAAAGCTTATGACAGTAAGATCTGGGAAGAACTAAAGACTTTCTGGAATAAGGTGCAGAATCAAATGAATGAAAAAAATCTTTTCAGAGAGCACGGCGCATCACTCAGAGAGCGCACAAATCTGCTTTTCGAAAAAATGAAAGATCAAAAGAAAATCCTGGATCAGGAACTCGAAGGTCGTTCAAAGGAGTTTTTTGAACAGGTAAATAAGGAAATCATTGAAATAGAGGAGAAAATAGAAAAAGGTCTGGGATTACAGCCTTTGTTTGATGATTTGCGCAAATTACAGGATAAAGTCCGGTCAATAAAATTTACGAGAGAGCATAGAAACGAAGTGGCCGATAAAATTGATGTTGCATTTAAGAAAATCAAAGCCAAAAGAAATTCAGGAGAACAGCTGGTACAGCAGACAAACAGGCTGGAAAGCAGATATAATGGGTTACTTGCGGCTATACAGAAAATGGAAAAATCCATTCAGCTTGATCAGAGAGATCTTGATTTTCAATCCAAAAAAATTGAGGATAGCGACGGACAGTTGGAATCACAGTTGCGTCAGGCTAAAATCAGAATGATACAGGAAAGAATATCATCCAAGAGCGAAAAGCTTGATGATATGTACAAGACCAAATCAGAACTGGAATCTAAACTTGAAAAAGAGAAAAAAAGACTCCAGAAACTGGACAAACAGGAAAAGGTTGATGAAGCAAAAGAGGTTATTAAAAAGAAAATAGCTGAAACAATAAATGAAGCCAGGGAAGAGATGGATAAAATGTCTGATAAGCTTTCCAGGGCAGCGGCAGAAATTGGCAGCAAGAAGAGTGTCAAAAAAGCAAAGGATAAAATCCAGGAAGGCATGGTGGCTGGAGAGCATATGATTGAAGATATAGTGGATTCAGTCAAAGCAGCAGCTGAAGTTGCGGAGGAAAAGGTAGAAGAACTTTCTGCAAAAGCAAAACTTAAATATGATGAAACCGCTGACGCCGTAAAAAAGACTGCTGATAATGTGGAGCAAAGTGCTGAAGAAATTAAGGAAGCGGCTGAGCATTTTGTTGATAATTTATTGGTTAATATAAAGGCAGCAGCTGAACTTGCCGAAGAAAAGATTGAAGAACTGATTGAGTCCACCGAGAAAAAGAAAAGCGATAAGCAAGAAGAAAGCGACGAGAATTGAGCATGTGGCGACCACACAAAACAGGATGATTATTTCTCAAGTGAATTTCATATGGCATTGATAAACAGTCACGCAGAGCGTGACAAACTAAAATTAACATATGAAAGAATAATTTTCTTGCGGGGTTTTGCTTTAAGACCAGCAGACTTTTCAGGATTCAATGTCAGAAATTATGAATACTCAACAAATTACAGGAATAGTTGGTGCAGGAACTATGGGTTCAGGTATAGCTCTTACAGCTGCTGCTTCAGGCGAATCTGTAATAGTATTTGATAGTCTTGATACTGCGCTCCAACGCAGTGATGTGATGATAAAATCTACCTTAAAGCAGTGGGTAGAAAAATCAAAAATTACTTCAGAGCAATCAGATGAAATATTTAAAAAAGTTCATTTCACCTCAGATTTAAATGATCTGAGTTCGTGTACACTTGTTATTGAGGCAATAACAGAGCAAATTCAAATTAAATCTGATCTTTTTAAAAAACTGGAAGATGTTGTTGCTGCAGAAACTATTCTGGCAACAAACACTTCTTCACTTTCTATTACTCTGCTGGCATCTGGTTTGAAATGTCCCGGACGATTTTTAGGACTTCATTTTTTCAACCCGGCTCATATTATGCCTTTAGTGGAAGTTGTGAGTGCTATACAGACACAAACAGGCATTGCTGAATCAGCTCGTAGGAGGGTGGAAACCTGGAAGAAAATCTGTGTGAATGCCAAGGATACTCCGGGATTTATTGTCAACAAGGTAGCCCGACCGTATTACAGCGAGGCGCTAAGAATCTTTGAAGAAAACTTAGCCAATATTCCGACGATTGATTTTGTTATGACCACTGTCGGTGGTTTCAAAATGGGCCCTTTTCAGCTAATGGATTTTATAGGTCACGATGTCAACTTTACAGTAACTGAGACTGTTTGGAAATCATTTTTTTATGATAGCCGTTACAGGCCTTCACTTGCTCAGCAGAAACTTGTCGAGGCAGGATTTTTAGGTAAAAAGTCGGGTAGAGGATTTTATGACAGTCAGATTTCAGCGTCGACGTACGAGTCACAGATTAACCACACTAAGGATCTTCACATTATGATATTTAACAGAATCTTTGCTATGCTGGTCAATGAAGCCGCAGATACGGTATACCGAACAATTTGTTCAAGGGAAGATCTTGAGCTTGCTGTTACAAAAGGCGTAAACTATCCAAACGGACTGTTTGAATGGGGAGAGGTCTTTGGTTATGGAAAAATTATTGATATCCTGGATACCCTGCAGGAAAGATATCGGGAAGAAAGGTACCGGGTTTGTCCCTTATTAAGGGATTTAGCAAAAGTTTAACAGGTTTTTTGGAATTATTTTACAGTGTTTATTGTTTAAAACGGGTTAATCCTTAACAATGAAAACATTCAAATTTATACTGCTGGCCTTATTGCTGTCATTATTTTTCTGGATTGGATATCAGTTTCCTAAAGATTGGTTCGGGAGTGGGGAAGAATCTGTTGAAGAGGTCTTGGATAACGCTGGACATACAAACAGTCCGGACAGCACATCCCGCCTCCGAAAGGTAGACCCTGTAAAATATTATACCAATGAGGAAGAAGCCACAATAAGTCTTTTTGAAGCATCAGCTCCTTCTGTGTGCTTTATTACCACAACTACCATGAGCCAGGGATTCTGGGAACGAAATATTATGGAAATTCCATCAGGTACCGGATCAGGCTTTATCTGGGACAAGCAAGGGCACATTATAACTAATTTTCATGTAATTCAGAGGGCTTCAAAAGTAAAAGTCACGCTGTCTGACCGAAGTGTATGGGATGCAGAACTCGTTGGTTATGAAGACAATAAAGATTTAGCAGTTTTAAAAATTAAAGCACCTGAAGAAAAACTCAAGCCTATACCAATTGGAAAATCATCAGAATTGCGGGTAGGTCAGTCCGTATTTGCGATAGGAAATCCTTTTGGCCTGGACCAAACATTGACAACTGGTGTTATCAGTGCTTTAGGCAGAGAAATAACTTCACTTACCGGCAGGCCTATCAGGGATGTAATTCAGACGGATGCAGCTATTAATCCAGGTAATTCTGGTGGTCCTCTACTTGATAGTTCCGGTCGCCTTATTGGTGTAAATACAATGATTTACAGTCCGTCAGGGGCATCTGCAGGAATTGGGTTTTCAATTCCGGTAGACGAGGTCAACTGGGTGGTTTCAGACCTTATCAAGTATGGTGAATTGAAGCGTCCGATTTTAGGAATCCAGCTTTTACCTCAGCAGTATGCAGAAAACTGGGGTGTTGAAGGCGTAATGATCTATGGTATAGAGCCCGGTAGCCCTGCGGATAAAGCAGGTTTAAAAGGTATTTCAAGGGATGTATTTGGAGAGATTACAGCTGGTGATATCATTGTAAAGATTAATGAACTTGAAATACGCAATCCTGACGATCTTTTTCTGGCTCTTGAAAAGTTTAGTCCAGGGGATAAAGTAAAATTAACGTATATACGTAACGAGAAGAAATCTTCGGTTAATCTGGTGCTTGCATCTTCGCTGGATTAACGTAAACCTACGCCCCTGCAAGCGCTCTGACGTTGACCATCACAGCTTCGGCTAATTTATTGGCTTTTTCCAGAATGTTTTGTGCTTGACTCAGTGCGTTTTCCCTAAAGGCTTCATCTTCAAAGCCCTTACAATTAATACAAACATTCAGATAGGCACCTTCAACGGCTGTCCGTGCGCATAGAATACCTACGCCTGCATCCGTGACAGAATTTGGATTACCTCTTTCTGCCATTTTTGATATCATTTCCATGGATTGCCAGGAAGTCGCCATGACCTCTAATGGTATGTTGATGGCATGTTTGGTAGCAGAAGCGATGGCTTCTTTTCTAATTAGCTTTTCTGCATCATTATTTTTAGGTAACCTAAAAGCATCCATAATGCCATCAAAAGCCCTTGTATCTTCATCAACCAATTTTAGTAGTTTATCTTTAAGTATCTGACCTTGTACTGCAACTTCTGAAAAATAATGGAGTTGATCTTCCCATCCCTGTTTTTGCGCGCTCAAATTAGCGACCATAGTTCCAAGTGCAACTCCCAGCGCTCCGACATATGCCGAAATACTTCCTCCTCCTGGGGCAGGGCTTTCTGATGCTGTTTCATCTGCAAAACCAATCAGATTTTTATGTATCAGTGGTGAAGCACTTTTATCTTCCAGTAAATATTCAATAATTTTTTTCTTTGGTTCAAATGGGCCAAGTTCATCAAGCCCTAAACTTTTTACTGCAATGTGGATTATATCATCTTCAGATATACCTGCAGATCTTTTTTGTTTTTGCAGGAAGTATTTTCCCGCATCTATAAGTACCTGTTTTGGGACAAGCCCGACAAGTTCTGATCCGGTTACTCTCATACCCCTTGTGCTTGCACTGTTGCAGCAGGCTTCAAAAGCCTCATGGAGAGCAGTTTCACGTATATTGGTCAGATTCATTGAGATCTGGGCAATACCATATTCCTGGATAAACCATCCGATGGCCTTTACGGATTTGCAGGTTCCGGGAATACGCTCCGGCATTCCGTCAATACCGATAACAGGTTTTCCGGATGTTTCGTCCTTTTTAACTCTTCCGTTTTCCCGCACATCAAAGGCGATAGAATTGGCTCTCCTGACTGAGGTAGTATTAATATTTACATTGTAGGCAACCAGAAAATCTCTGGCTCCAATAACGGTAGCCCCGGATTTTTTATGGAACATTGCAGGGCCATAGTCCGGTTTCCAGTTGCTGTCCTGCAATTTGGCCTGTAATCCCTCATACTCCCCTGAACGGATAATAGCTAAATTTTTGCGTTCCGGGCTAGTTGCAGCTGCCTCATACATATATACAGGAATATGTAATTGATCCCCTACCATTTTACCTAGTTTATGGGCATATGCAGCAGTTTCTTCCATGCTGATTCCGGAAACCGGTATGAGCGGACAAACGTCGGTCGCACCCATACGTGGGTGTTCTCCTTTATGTGCGCTCATGTCTATCAGCTCTGATGCTTTTTTTATGGCTTCAAAAGCCGCTTTTACCACTGCATCCGGAGTGCCTACAAAGGTAACTACAGTTCTGTTAGTGGCTTTGCCCGGATCTACATCCAGCAGCTTTACACCTTCTGTTTTCTCAATTTCGTCCGTAATCTGTTTAATGATATGCAAATCTACGCCTTCACTAAAGTTGGGAACACATTCTATCAAAGGTTGCAAAGTCATAGCTTTAATTTTTGGCAAATTTACACATAATCAGCAGGAGTCGGGGAATCAACCTTGAATAAAGAATTTTAATTTTTGGAATTAATATGCTGCCAGGCGTTTGAAAAATGGAAATGTGAAGGAAAACAGAATAATAATCGCTGTTAATTTATTTTTAAATTGCCGGATTTTATATTTGCAAAAAGATTGAGAACCCAGCCTGATTTAGTACGGATCATTTATTTTTTAAAAATGGTTATAAATGTTGATTTACAGAATTTGGCGAAAAGGATATGAAATGAGCATGAGGCGATCACGCAAAACAGGATGATTATTTCTCATGCGAATTCCATTTGGCCTTGATAATCAGTCACTCAGAGAGTGACAAAATAAAAATAAACATATGAAATGAGCATGAGGCGGTCTCACAAAACAGGATGATTATTTTTCAATCGAATTCCATATGGCCTTGATAATCAGTTACTCGGAGAGTAACAAACTAAAAGTAAACAGATGAAACGCTCACGTCTTGGTGTGGGCTTTGCTTTATTTTGTTGTACGGGACTTCGACTCCCTCAGGCACAAGTAATTGCAAAGTTCCACGCTTTTTTTATAGTTCAAAAATGATAACAAAAAATGTTCATTAAATAGTTTTAAATTCTAATAAATTTTATATTTTTATGTCTTAATGTATTTACTACTTATATTATATGAAACGAAAACTACGCATATCCGGAAAGCATAAAATATTCATAATATGAATAAAAGTCACTATACCCTCTGACGTGAAAAACTGCAATGATTACGGCTTGAATCAGAGTTAAAATCTATTATGTATTAATCCCGTCTTAATTGATACTTTAAATTTTTGTGAGCATGGTTTTATGCTCTTTTAGATATAGTACTGAATGATGTATTTTTACCTTAAAAACAATGCAGGAAGTCATCAGCTATATCGACAAATCACCCTGGAGGGAAGAACTTCTTCTACTCCGTGAAATCATCCTTGAAACCGGACTAACCGAAACCATCAAGTGGGGAGCTCCTTGCTATATGCTGGGCAAGGATAATGTGGTTGGCCTTGCCTCATTTAAATCATACGCCGGGTTGTGGTTTTTCCAGGGGGGATTACTGAAAGACGAGGGAGGCTATCTAATGAATGCACAGGAGGGGAAGACTAAAGCCATGCGACAGTGGCGATTTTACCATACAGATGCAATCCGCGAAGCCCCGGTAAAGGAATATATTCAGGAGTCAATCGTTTACTTTAGTCAGCATATCAAAATTGCGCCCGATAGGTCAAAAGTGGATGTTGCTCTGCCAGATGAGTTGCGAAATGCCCTTGAACAAGATGGAAAATTAATGGAAAACTGGGAAAAACTTTCGCCAGGTTGCAAAAGGGAGTATGCCGGCTACATTGCCGAGGCCAGAAAAACTGAAACTAGGGTAGCCCGGGTATTAAAAATAATACCATTGATTTTGGAATTGAAGACCTTGAATGAACGATATAAAAAATAAGGGAGCCAAAAATGAGCATAAGCCGGTCACACAAAACATGATGATTATTTCCCATGCGAAT
>Ga0169931_10003443_pt1 | contig 25089 bp, 24 predicted proteins | sample Kivu_15m_20L_FD_129675 | JGI IMG/M metagenome (GOLD analysis project Ga0169931, IMG submission 129675) | Freshwater microbial communities from Lake Kivu, Western Province, Rwanda to study Microbial Dark Matter (Phase II) - Kivu_15m_20L... | ecosystem: Environmental > Aquatic > Freshwater > Lake...
GATTGTCGGCGACGTCCGCGAAGAGCAGGGCAGGCGCCGCCGGGTCTTCGCCGGCCGCGCGCGCGCGCGCCGCGGCATCCTCGAGCGACACGAGCCGCGGCACGAAGCGTGCGCGCTGCGCCCAGGCATGCGCGGCGACCTCGCGCGCGACGCGGCGCGCCTTCGCCGAGTCGTCCGCCGCGACGATCACCGACATGCCGTTCTTGGGCGTGTCGCCGCTGGTGAAGCCCGAGCAGACCGAGACGTCGACCACGCCGTCGCGCACCTGCGCCTGGCCGAAGGCGATGATGTCGCCATAGGGCGAGCCGGGCGTCGTTCCCTGGGTCACCGAGGGCGGCGCCAGCGGCAGCTTCTCGAGCGCCGAATGCAGCCTGAGCCCGCCCAGCATCGCGCGCAGGTGCCGCGCGCAATCCCCGCCGCGCGCGCGCATGTCGACATGCGGGTTGGTGCGATAGGCGACGAGGACGTCGGCGTTGCGCACCATCGCCTCGCCGAGATTGGCATGGAGGTCGAGCGTCGCGACCACGGGCACGCCCGGCCCGACCAGCGCGCGCACGCGGGAGAGGATCGTGCCGTCGGGATCCACGTCGCCGGTGGCGTCGGCTGCGCCATGGAGCGAGAGGAAGACGCCGTCGAGCGGCATGGCGGCGCGCAACCGCGCGAGCAGGTCCTCGAGGAACCAGTCGAGGAAGCCCTGCTCGCAGGAGCCGCTCGCCCCGACCGCGGCGAGGATCGCCGGCAGCCTGGTCCAGGGGCCGCTCGCGTCCATGGCGCGCACGAAGCCGGTGATCGTGCCGGGGCTGCGCGGCGTCGCCGCGTCGAGGTCGCCTGCGAGCGCGTCGCCCGCAAGCAGGACATTGGCCTCGAACTCCGCGCGGGTCGCGACCGGGGCGTGCGAGTTCGATTCGAGCATGAACCCGCCGACGGCGATGCGCGGACATGGGGCGGGACTGCTCATGCGGCTGCGACTCCTGCGTCTGGCGCGGCGGAGCCTAGCATCCGGCGCGCTGTTCGCATGCATCCCCGAGGCGCTACGATCAAGGCGTTGGCGCGAACGAAGGAGCCATGGCGATGCGATCCCGACCCCTCGTGCGTTGCGATCGCGGGTAGACGTGCGGCGAGAGCGGTTCGACGCGGTGATCCTCGGCGCCGGCGCGGCAGGCATGATGTGCGCCATGGCCGCGGGCCGCCGCGGCCGGCGCGTGCTCCTGATCGACCATGCCGCGGAGCCCGGGCGCAAGATCCTCATCTCCGGCGGCGGGCGCTGCAACTTCACCAACCTCGACGCGCGGCCCGAGCGCTTCTTCTCGGCCAACCCGCATTTCTGCCGCTCCGCGCTGGCGCGCTACACCCAGGCCGACTTCGTCGCGCTGGTCGATCGCCACGGCATCGCGTGGCACGAGAAGACGCTGGGGCAGCTGTTCTGCGACGGATCGGCGCGGCAGGTCGTCGACATGCTGGCGCGCGAATGCGCGGACGCCGGCGTCGCGCTGCGCCTCGGCCAGCGCGTCGCCGGCGTGACTCGCGACGATGGCTTCGTCGTGGCGCTGGAGGCGGGCGAGGTCGCCGCGCCCGCGCTCGTGCTCGCGACCGGCGGCCTGTCGATCCCCAGGATGGGGGCGACCGGCCTTGCCCACGACATCGCGCGCGCGATGGGCCTTGCCGTCACGCCGCTGCGCCCGGCGCTGGTGCCGCTCGTCTTCTCCGACGCCGACCTCGGCTTCATGCGCGCGCTGAGCGGCCTCTCCGCGGAGGTGGAGGCGTCATGCAACGGCGTCGCCTTCCGCGAGAACCTGCTCTTCACCCATCGCGGCCTGTCCGGCCCCGCGATCCTCCAGGTCTCGTCCTGCTGGCGCGAGGGCGACGCGCTCTCGATCGACCTGCTGCCCGGGCTCGACGCGGCCGCGTCGCTGCGGTCGCGCAAGCGCGAGCGCCCGCGCGCGGCGCTCAAGACGATCCTCGGCGAGATGCTGCCGCAGCGCCTCGCCCAGGCGCTTGCCCCGGAGGCGCTGCGCGACCGGCCCGTCGCGGAGCTCGCCGATCGCGACCTCGACATGCTGGGCGAGGCGCTCGACGCCTGGCGCGTCGTGCCGGCGGGCTCGGAGGGCTACGCCAAGGCCGAGGTGACGCTGGGCGGCATCGACACGCGCGGCCTGTCCTCGAAGACGATGGAGGCGCGCGACGTCCCCGGCCTCTACGCGATCGGCGAGGCCGTCGACGTCACGGGCTGGCTGGGCGGCTACAATTTCCAGTGGGCCTGGTCGAGCGGCTGGTGCGCCGGCCAGGCCCTGTGAGCGCCGCTCAGCGGCGCGCGTAGGTCTCCGCGCGGGGCTCGAAGCGCGTGTCGGGCTCGAGCGGGTAGACAGGCCGCGCGCAGATCGTGTGCCCGAGGCTGCGCAGGTTGGCCGAGGTCGCGCCCGGCGCGTCGACGTTGAAGTTGCGCGCGGCCCAGTCGACGAACATGTGCTTCTCGCAATGCGGCGACTTGACCACCACGAGGTCGAAGCGCCTGGGCTCGCGGCCGGCCGCGTAGAAGATCGAGCGGTCGAAGAGGTTGGCGGGCTTGCTCATCGCGACGATCGTGTAGTTGGCGTGCAGCAGCACCGCCATGTCGCCGGCGTCGTTGAGCATGCCGCTGGTCTCGTGCGCGGCCTGGCCGCGCGAGAGCAAGTCGACCTCGACGTCGAGCTCGAGCGGGGCGAAGCGCTTGTCGAAGGCGCCGCCGACGCGCGCGCGGAACCTCCCGCCGAGCCCCGCGCGCTTCGCGGCCTCGACCGCCGCGGGATCGACGATCGGCGCGAGCACGCGGCCGGCATAGCCGGCGTCGAGCAGCCCGCGCAGGATCGCGTTGGAATCGCCGCTGGCGCCGGAGCTCGTGGCGTCGGCCGCGTCGGTGAAGATCGCCGTGCCCTCGAGCGTCATCGCGCGCGCGATCGCGTCGTCGAGCGCCACCAGCCTTCCCTGCATCAGCGCGCGGTCAGGCCAGAAGCTCTCCGCCAGGCGGATCGCCTCGCGCTGCGCGGTGGCCGCGTCGCCCTCGGCCACGATGATCGCCTGGCTGCAGAGCTCGGGCACGTCGGTGAAGGGGTTGCCGATCATGAAGCCGGCGGCGAGCGCGGTGCCGTCGCGCTCCAGCTTCTGCGCCTGGCGGATGACCTGGCCATAGACCCCCGTCTCGGTGACCAGCTCGTCGCCGCGCACCAGCGCCGGCACCACCACGCGCGCGATCGTCGTGCGCGCCCCGCCGAGGATGCGTAGCAGCAGGCGCGCCGCGCGCGCGCCGGTGTCCGCGAAGTCGACATGCGGATAGGTGTGGTAGATCGTGACGCCATCGACCTGGCGCAGCATGCGCTGCGTGAGGATGCCGTGCAGGTCGAGCGAGATGACGATCGGCACCTCCTGCCCCAGGATCGCGCGCACCTGCTCGAGCAGGTACCCCTCGGGGTCGAGCTCGCCCACCGCGCCCATGGCGCCATGCATCGAGAAATAGACCGCGTCGATCCCCGCCGCGCGGTCGCGGACATGGTCGAGCAACTCGCTCGAGAGCCTGGCGAAGCCGTCGCGCGACAGGATCCCCGCGCTGAAGGGCCGCGCGCTGTAGGCGGGCACGAGCTCGATGCCCGGCGTCGCCTCCAGCACCTCGAGCGCGCCGCCGATCGAGGTGTTCATGCCGCGCTGGAGGTCGAACACCTCGCGGCCGCGCTGGACGACGAACTGCTCGTAGCGGCTCTCCACCGGGTTGAAGGAGGAGATCTCCTGCATGCATTCGACGACGAGGATGCGCGGCATGTCCTTCCCCTGGTTCGCGGATGGCGCGCGGGCCCGCAGGCGCTGCCTCGCCGCCGCCCGGCGGACGGGCCGCGGCGCTTCCGGGAGACGGGCCTGGCGCGGAGCGCTGGAGCGGGTGAAGGGAATCGAACCCTCGTCGTGAGCTTGGGAAGCTCCTGCTCTACCATTGAGCTACACCCGCGGCGCGACCGCGATTGTATAGGCAAGCGCCGGGGGCCGGGCAAGGGAGCCATGCCGCCAGCCGGGACGCGGCGGCTGGAGGCCCCGCGGTCTCCGCGCCGCCGTCTCGGTCGCGGCTGAAGCCTCTCCGCCCCCGGCATCTCACGGTTCCGTCACCGAAGCGGTCCAGAAAGCGCACCGCAAGGCGGGAGCGGTTCGGATGCAGGCGGTTTCCTCGAGCAGGGTGCTCGTGTCGGATGGGCGAATCGTGCCGGCCACGGTGGCCTGGGACGGAGCGTCCATCGTCCATGTCGAGGAGGGTGCGCACGCCGCGCTCGACGCCGGCGACATGCTCGTCCTTCCCGGCATGGTGGACCTGCATGGCGACGCTTTCGAGCGGCAGGTGATGCCGCGTCCGGGGGTGGCGTTCGACATGGACGTCGCGCTCGCGGAGACCGATCGCCAGCTGGTGGCCAATGGCATCACCACGGCATTCCACGCCGTCACCTTCTCGTTCGAGCCCGGCCTTCGCGGTGGCGATGCGGTCCGCGACTTCATGGCCGCCATGTCGAGGCTGCGCGGCCGCCTGGCCTGCGATACCCGCGTCCATCTCCGACACGAGGCCTACAACATCGATGCCGTCGACGAGATCCTTGGCTGGATCGCCGATGGTGCCGTCGATCTCCTGGCGTTCAACGACCATACCCCGCCCCTCGTCGAGAAGGCGCGTACCGGAAAGTCGCTGCTGCGCTTTGTCGAGCGCACCGGGCTCGACCCGGCTGCGTTCGCCGCGCTGCTGCTCTCGGTCGGCGAGCGCGCCGGCGAGGTGGAGGGCGCCAATGCGCGGCTCGCCGAGGCTGCCCGGCGGGCCGGGCTGCCCATGGCCTCCCACGACGACGAGACGCCGGAGATGCGGGCGGCGTTCCGCGAGCTCGGCAGCTCGATCTGCGAATTCCCGAAGACCACGGCGACCGCGGCGGCCGCGCGCGCATGCTCGGAGGCCTCCGTGCTTGGGGCCCCCAACGTGGTGCGAGGCGGCAGCCAGTCCGGCGCGATCGATGCGCTTCGCGCGATCCGCGCCGGGCTCTGCGATGTCCTTGCCTCCGACTACTACTACCCGGCGCTGCTGCTGGCGCCGTTCCGCGTCGCGGCGGAGGCCGGGCTCGACTTTGCGCGGTGCTGGGACCTCGTGTCCGCCAATCCAGCGTCGGCCGTGGGCCTCCGCGATCGCGGCAGCCTCGCCGCTGGAAAGCGCGCCGATATCCTCGTCGTCGACGACCGCGACGCCAGGATGCCTCGCGTCGCCGCGGTCGTCGCCGCCGGCCGCCCCGCGATGGTCGATCTTTCGGTGATGCGCTCGCGCCGCTGACTCTGGGCGGGGCTCACATCGCGCGGCGCCGCAGCCAGGCGCTGCACTGCTCGACCACGACGACGAGCGCGAGGATGGCGAGGATGATGGTGATCGCCTCGTCGTAGCGGAACATGTCCATCGACACCTGGAGCTCGATGCCGATGCCGCCGGCGCCGACGAGCCCGAGGACGACCGAGGAGCGCGTGGCCTTCTCCAGCGAGAAAAGCGCCGCGTTGATGAGCCCCGGCGTCGCCGCAGGCAGGACCGCGCCAAGGATGATGGCCGGCCTGCCGGCGCCCAGCGCCCGCAGCGCCTCCTGCGGCTTGCGATCGGCCTCTTCCATCGCCTCGGCGAAGAAGCGCCCGCAGAAGCCGATCTTGTCGACCGCGATGGCGAGCACGCCGGCGAAGGGCCCGAGGCCGACGATCGCCACGAAGAGCAGCGCCCAGACGAGGTCCGGCACCGTCCTGCAGATGGCGACGACCACGCGCGTCGCATGGTGGAGCACGGGGTGCGGGCTCAGGTGGCGGGTCGCAAGCACCGCCAGCGGCAGGCTGAGGGCGCAGCCGATTGCCGTCCCCGCGACCGCCATCTGGAAGGTCTGGAGCAGGGACCCGGCGACGGGCCCGAGCCGGTCGAGGCTGGGCGGGAACATCTCGCCGAGGATGCGCAGCGCGCTGGGGCCGCCGCGCACCAGCTCGGGGAGCGAGACATCCGTCGCGCGGAACGCGGACACCAGGAAGGCGAACGCCGCCACGCCAAGGGCGAACGCCAGGGCCCCGGGCGGCTCGAATCGCGCCGGCGCGGCCGGGCCCGCGGCGTCAGGAGTAGAGCGCATGGACGGTCCCGGCTTCGATCGAACCCGTTGGTGCGTCGAGCACGATCCGGCCCGCACGCAGGCCGACGATGCGATCCGAGTAGCCCAGCGCGTGGGAGACGTGGTGGGAGGTGAAGACGACGGTCATTCCCTCCTCGCGCGCAAGTGCGCGGAAGACGCCCATGACCTCCTCGCCGGCCGAGGGGTCGAGGCTCGCGGCAGGCTCGTCGGCGAGCAGCAGGGCGGGGCGCTGCATGAGCGCGCGGGCGATCGCCACGCGCTGCGACTGGCCGCCCGACAGGCGGTCCGCGCGCTGTGCCGCGACATGCGGCAGGCCGACGCGGGAGAGGCATGCCATGGCCTCCCCGCGCAACGCGGCTGGAGCCACGCCCTGCGTGAAGGCGCGCCACCATGCGACCCGGCCGAGGGCGCCATGGACCACGTTCGTGAGCGTGCTCGCGCGACCGACGAGATAGTGGTGCTGGAAGACGAAGCCGGTGCGCCGCCGCAGGTCGCGCAGGGCGGTCGTCGAGGCACCGACCGCGTCGATCCCATGGATCCTGATGCGGCCCGCATCCGGCTCCACCAGCCGCACCAGCAGGCGAAGCAGGGTCGACTTCCCTGCCCCGTTCGCCCCGACGAGCGCCACGCATTCGCCGGGCGAGGCCACGAAGGCGACGTCGTCGACGACGCGCCGCCCGCCCAGTTCCTTGACCAGCCCGGATGCCTCGATGACCGCAGCCGCCCGTGCCACGTCAATTGCCGACGAATTCGGCGAACTGTGGCTGCCCGATCGTTGCGTACATGCGGCGGACGTAGTTGAAGTCCTCGTCGCGGATCGTGGTGATCCAGTGCATTCCCTTGAACTTCTGGTTCTCGTCGCCGCCGGACAGGATCGCGTCGATGAGCTTGGTGCCGTGGTCGCGGAAGGCGGCGCGGAGCGCATCGACATTGCGCTTATCGACATGCGGGCCTGCGAGGATGAGGTCCATCGGCAGGTCGCGGCCACGTGCGATCACGCGGAATGCGATGTCGGGGTTGCGCTCGCGCAGCCGGAGGAAGTCGTTGTTGTTCATGCCGCCGGCAGCGACGTCGCCGCGCTTCACCGCCTCGAGGAGGACGCTGGTGGCCAGGTGGACGATCTGCATGTCGGCGCGCGGGTTCAGGCCCTGGTCGGCGAGAACCTGCACCGGCCCCAGGTGGCGGGAGGTCGAGCCGATCGCGCCGAGGCCCAGCTTCTGGCCTTTCAGGTCGGCGGGCAGGTTGAAAGCCGAATCGGCGCGCACGACGATGTTGGAGAAGTAGTCGACCCGCGTCAGCCCGACGACAGGCTCGGCATTGGTGCGGACGCGGAAGACCACGTACTCGGCGGGGCCGGTCAGCACCATGTCCACGCGCCTCGCGTTCAGCGCCTCGACGGCAGCCGTCCGGTTCGGGACCGGGAAGAAGCGGAAATCGATGCCGGTGCTGTCCTTGAGCGCCTTCTGGAAGGGCCCCCACTCGCGCTGGAGGTTCTCGAGCCCGACGATGTCGGTCACGGCGAAGCGCAGTTCGGTCGACTGCGCGCGCGAGGGCTCTGCCGATGCCACGAGGGCGGAGGCGGCCACGCCGAGGGCGAGGCCGCGACGGGGTACGTCGATCATTCGAAGGTCTCCATGCATTGCAATTCCACGGATCAGGGTCAGCCCCGTGGTTTGCCAGGGCGTGACGCTTCCGGGTCGGGGCCGTGATCGCGTCGCGGTTGACACCTGCCGCCGTCGCTCGCTACATCGCTTCCCACGTGGCGATTTGGGCCGGCCGGCTTGCGGGCCACGTTAAACAATCCGCTAAAAAGGCCGGAGGTGTTCCCCCGAAGGATGCCCCGGCCGAAGGCCGGGGCGTCTTCGTCTGCGAGGAACACATGGTCAAGGAAAGCGGAAACGGATCGCGCGGCTGGGGCAGCCGCACGCGCGCGGTGCGTGGCGGGCTCGACAGGTCGGGCCACCACGAGACGGCCGAGGCGATGTACCTCACCTCGGGCTTCGTCTACGGCAGCGCGGCGGAGGCCGAGGAGGCCTTCGCGTCGAAGAAGAGCACGCGCTACGTCTATTCGCGCTTCGGCAACCCGACCGTCGCGATGTTCGAGGAACGCCTGCGCCAGCTCGAGGGCGCCGGCGCCTGCCGCGCCGTGGCGAGCGGCATGGCCGCGGTCTCGGCGAGCCTGCTCTGCCAGGTCCGCGCGGGCGACCGCGTCGTCGCCAGCCGCGCGCTCTTCGGCTCCTGCCAGTACATCGTCGGCGAGTTGCTGCCGCGCTACGGCGTCGAGGCGGTGTTCGTCGACGGCACCGACGAGGCGCAATGGCGCGCCGCGCTCACGCGGCCCGCGAAGGCGGTGTTCCTCGAGACGCCGTCCAACCCGATGCTCGAGGTGATCGACCTGCGGATGGTCGCGGCGCTGGCGCGCCAGGCCGGCGCGCGCGTGGTCGTCGACAACGTCTTCGCCACGCCGCTGCTGCAGAAGCCGCTCGAGCTCGGCGCCGACATCGTCGTCTACTCCGCCACCAAGCACATCGACGGCCAGGGGCGCTGCCTCGGCGGCGCGGTGCTCGGCTCGGCCGAGTGGGTGGAGGCGGAGCTCGTGCCCTTCCTGCGCCATACCGGGCCGGCGCTCTCGCCCTTCAACGCCTGGACCCTCGCCAAGGGCCTGGAGACGCTCGACCTGCGCGTCGCGGCGTCCTGCGCAAGCGCGCTGGCGCTCGCGCGCCGCTTCGAGGGCCACCCGAAGCTGGCGCGGCTGCGCTACCCGTTCCTCGAATCGCATCCGCAGCACGCGCTCGCGCGCGCGCAGATGTCGGCCGGCGGCACGATCGTCACGCTCGGCTTCCGCGGCGGCAAGGAGGCGGCATTCCGCTTCCTGGACGCGCTCGAGATCGTCGACATCTCGAACAACCTCGGCGATTCGAAGAGCCTGACCTGCCATCCCGCGACCACGACGCACCAGCGGCTGACCGAGGCCGAGCGCACCCATCTCGGCATCGACGCCGGGACGGTCCGGCTCGCGGTCGGGCTGGAGGACCTCGCGGACCTCGAGGCCGACCTCGCGCAGGCCCTCGACGCGGCGTGAGGAGGCCGGGGGGGTGGCTGGACAAGGGGCGCGCGGCACATAGAATCGCTGCCCCCCACCCGCCGGCCGAGAAGGGCGACGCCCGCATGTACAGCGAGACCACGCACGGCATCACGGTCACCGTGCGGCCCGTGTTCCTGGACGAGCAGTCCGCCCCGGCGGAGAACCGCTATGTCTGGGCCTATTTCGTGCGCATCGAGAACGGCAGCGACCGCGCGGTGACGCTGCGCAGCCGTTGGTGGCACATCACCGACGCGCGCGGCCGGGTGCAGGAGGTGCGCGGCGCCGGCGTGGTCGGCGAGCAGCCGAGGCTGCCGCCGGGCGGCAGCTACGAGTACAATTCCGGCACGCCGCTCTCGACGCCCTCGGGCATCATGCGCGGCGCCTACCAGATGGAGGGCGAGGACGGCGCGCGCCTCGAGGTGCGCATTCCAGCCTTCTCGCTCGATTCCCCACACCAGGCGGTGCGGCTGAACTGAAGCCGCGCCGCAGAACAGGAGCCCACCCGTGAAGCGCAAGAGCCCGACGCCGCCTGCGGCCGCGCGCCCGACGCGCGCGCAGGCAGAGGAGGCCGTGCGCACCCTGCTGCGCTGGGCCGGCGACGATCCCGCGCGCGAAGGCCTGCTCGGCACGCCCGACCGCGTCGTGCGCGCCTACGAGGAATGGTTCGCGGGCTACAACGAGGACCCGGTGGCGATCCTCGAGCGCACCTTCGAGGAGACCGCGGGCTACGACGAGATGGTCGTGCTGCGCGACATCCGCTTAGAATCCTACTGCGAGCACCATGTCGCGCCGATCATCGGCGTGGCGCATTGCGCCTACCTGCCCGACCGCCGCGTCGTCGGCATCTCGAAGATCGCGCGGGTGATCGAGCTCTACGCCAAGCGCCTGCAGATCCAGGAGAAGATGACGGCGCAGATCGCCAACGCGATCCAGGACGTGCTGCGCCCGCGCGGCGTCGCCGTGGTGGTCGACGCCACGCACCAGTGCATGACCACGCGTGGCATCCGCAAGCCGGGCGTGCGCATGATCACCAGCCAGATGCTCGGCGCCTTCCGCGACGACGCGGCGACGCGCCGCGAGTTCCTGGCGGTGATCGGCACCGCGCCAGGCCCGCGCGGCGGGGTCTGAGGCGGCGGCGGAGCCCGCGCCATGCCCGACGCGAGGCCCGTCGCCTTCGTCAACGGCGTGATGCTGGCCATGCTGGCCGCCGTCATGCTCCTGCCGGCCCTCGCCGACATGGCCTCGGGCGGGCCCGACGCGAGGGTCTTCAAGGCCTGCGCCGGCTTCACCGCCTTCGTTGGAGTCGGCCTGATGCTCGCCGCGCGCGCGCCGCGCATGGGCTTCAACCTGCGCCAGGCCTTCCTGCTGACCACGACGTCCTGGATCGTGGTCGCGGCCTTCGGCGCGCTGCCCTTCGTCCACGGCTCGACCGCGCTGCCCTACGCCGACGCCTATTTCGAGGCCATGTCCGGCCTGACGACGACGGGCTCGACCGTGATCGTCGGCCTCGATCGCACCGGCGCCGGCATCCTGCTCTGGCGCTCGCTCCTGCACCTGCTCGGCGGCGTCGGCATCATCGTGCTGGCGGTCGCGATCCTGCCGATGCTGCGCGTCGGCGGGATGCAGCTCTTCCGCCTCGAATCCTCGGACAAGTCGGAGAAGGTGCTGCCGCGCGCGACGCAGATCGCCACGGGGATCATGATCGTCTACGCCAGCCTGACCTCCCTGTGCGCCATCGCCTTCTGGCTGGGGGGCATGTCCGGCTTCGACGCCCTCAACCACGCCATCTCGGCGATGGCCACCGCCGGCTTCTCGACGTCCGATTCATCCTTCGCCCGTTTCGATTCCGCGTTCCTCGAGGCGACCTGCACCGCATTCATGCTGTGCGGCGGCCTTACCATGACGCTCTTCCTGCGCTGCTGGCAGGGAGACCCGCGATCCTTCCTGCGGGATCGCCAGCTGCGCGCATATCTTGGCGTCTTCGTCGCGTTCTCGATCACCATCAGCGCGTGGCTGGTGCTGGTGGAGGGCCGCGAACTCGCCTACGCGCTGCGCCATGCGACGTTCACGGTCGCCTCGCTGGTCACGACCACTGGCTTCTCCTCGACCGACTGGGGAGCATGGGGGGCGTTCCCCCTCGTCCTCGTCTTCATGCTGACCTTCGTCGGCGGCTGCTCCGGCTCGACCGCGGGCGGGATCAAGATCTTCCGCTTCCAGGTCCTGTTCGAGGTCGGGCGCGCGCAGATGCGCCATGCGCTCGTGCCCTCGGGCGTGTTCGTCGCGAAGTACAACGGCAAGCCAATCACCGATGCGATCGCCCAGTCGGTGCTCGCCTTCGTGGCGCTCTTCGGCTTCTCCTGGGGGGCGACGGCCGCGGCGCTCGCGCTCTGCGGCCTCGACCTCGTCACCGCGCTCACCGGCGCGGCGACGGCGCTCGCGAATGTCGGGCCCGGCCTCGGCGAGGTGATCGGGCCATCCGGCAGCTTCGCGCCGCTGCCGCAGTCGGCGAAATGGATCCTCTCGGCCGCGATGCTGCTGGGCCGGCTCGAGCTGATCACCGTCCTCGTGCTTTTCAGCCTGCGCTTCTGGCGCGACTGACGCGGCGCCGGGGACCGCGCCTCAGCGCAGGAATGGCGCCAGATGCGCGCGGACCTGTCGCTCGAGCTCGGCGTCGAGCGTCTCCATCACCTGCTCGGTCAGCCCGTACCAGGCGCGCTCGCGCGCCGCGAGCGCGATGCCCTCGGCGACGGAGCGCGAGCCCGCGGCGCGCGCGTCGCAGCTCGCGACCACGACGCCGCTGCGCGAATCGCGGACCTCGATCGTGGCCGCGAGGACGAGGTCGTAGCGCATGTCCTGCTGGGTGGTCATCGTCGCGCGAAGCCCGGTCTCCTTCCTGAGCTCGGTCTCCGTCATCGCCGCCTCGCGGACGATGAAGACCGCGGCATGGCCGGTGTCGCCGTTCGCGGCGAGGCGATCCGATCCCCAGCGCCGGACGGTCTCCACCGGCGACACCGGCAGCTCGTGCTCGATGTTCGGCCTGCGCATCGGCGGCGCGTAGGTGCTGCGCAGCTCGACGCGCTCGACCGCGAGGCGCAGCACGCCCTTGTGCGAGAAGGTGATCGCCGGGAAGACCGGCGCGGGCGGCGTCTGGGTGCATGCCGCGAGGCCGGCGACGGCGATGCCGCCGGCGAGGAACTGGCGCCGCGCGGCGCCCTGGCTGGTGTTCATGGGCTGGCCTCCATCCCGGGTAGCGCCTGGAGCGCCGCGAGCGCGGCGTCGTCGAAATCGTAATGCGCGCTGCAGAACTCGCAAGTGACGCGCACCACGCCGTCCTGCTCCATGTCCGCGAGCTCCGCGCCGGGCAGGCACGCGAGCACGCCCTCGACGCGCGCGCGCGAGCAGCGGCAGGCATGGCGCAGCCTGGAGGGGCGGTAGATTCGCACGCCCTCGGCGAGGAAGAGCCGGTCGACGAGCTTCCAGCCCGGCAGGGCCGGATCGACGAGCTCGGCGTCGCGCGCGCTGCTCATCAGCACGAGCATGCGCCGCCAGAGGTCCTCGGCGTCCTCGTCGCCGGCGCCGAGCGGCAGGTCGATGTCGCGCCCCTCGGCCGAGCCCTGGGCGTCGCCCGGCGGCAGCGCCTGCACCATCAGCGCGCCGGCGCGCCAGGCGCCGCCCGCATCGCGCCGCGCCGCGACCTTGAGCCCGGCGCGGAACTGCTCGGACTGGTGGAAGTAGTGGTGCGCGCACTCGGCCAGCGTCGCGCCGGCGAGCTCCACGATGCCCTGGTAGCGTTCCATCTCCGCGCCCTGGTCGACCGTGAAGGCGAGGTAGCCGGCGCCGAAGAGGCGCGGCACCGAAGGCGCCGCGCCGCCCAGCGCCTCCACGCGCGCCGCGTCGAACTGGGCGTAGCCGCGCAGCGCGCCGCCCGTCGTCACGTCGGCGACCATCAGCCGCACGGGCCCGTCGCCCTTGACCTGGATCGTGAACACGCCCTCGTACTTGAGGGTCAGCGCCAGCGCCGCGCCGAGCGCGACGAGTTCCGCGAGCGCCTGGCCGACGACCGGCGGATAGGCGTGGCGGCCGACGATCTCGTCGACGGCGGGGCCGAGCCGCACCAGCCGCCCACGCACCGCGTCGACCTGGAAGGGCAGGACGATGTCGTCGCCCGGCAAGTCCGCGAGCGCGGTGCCCGCGATGGCCGCCTCGCGCGGCCGCGCGGCCTCAGGCATCGAGGTTCACGACCTTGAGGGCGTTCTCCTGGATGAAGTCGCGTCGCGGCTCCACGACCTCTCCCATCAGCGTCGCGAAGATGCCGTCGGCGTCCTCGACATGCGAGATGCGGACCTGCAGCAGGCGCCGCGCGGACGGATCGAGCGTGGTCTCCCAGAGCTGGTCCGGGTTCATCTCGCCGAGGCCCTTGTAGCGCTGGATGGAGACGCCCTTGCGGCCCATCTCCGCCACCGCGTCGAAGAGGCGCGTGGGTCCGGTCACGTGGATCGGCGCGGGCGGCTCGCCGCGCTCCGGCCGCGGCGGGTGGAGCTTCGCGAAGCGCCCGTAGACCTCCTGGAACTCGCCGGCCATCTCGACGAGGCGCCGCGCCTCGAGCGAGCCGGCGGACTGCATGTCGATCGTCGCGCGGTCGGTCTCGCCGCGCAGGCGGCGCTCGAAGACGAGGCTGCCGTCGCGTGCCTCGCCGGTCCAGCCGCGGTCGGTCTCCGGCGACAGCGCGTCGAGGCGGCGCGCGACCACGCGCGCGACCTCGCCGCCCTGGCGCGCGTCGCCCAGGATCGCCGGGTCGAGCGCGCCGAGGATCGCCGCCTGCTCGACCGCGTCGCGGTTGCCGGCGCGCCGCGCGAGCGGCGTGATCAGCGCGCGCGCCGCGCGCGCCTTCTCGACGATGCCGCGCAGGTCCGCGCCGGCGCGCTGCGCGCCGTCGCTGCCGACCAGCGTCGCGCCGTCGATGCCGCCGGCGATCAGGTGGTCCTCCAGCGCGCGCTCGTCCTTCAGGTAGACGGCCGACTTGCCGCGCGCCGCCTTGAACAGCGGCGGCTGGGCTATGTAGAGGAAGCCGCGCTCGATCAGCGGCCGCATCTGGCGGAAGAAGAACGTCAGCAGCAGCGTGCGGATATGCGAGCCGTCTACGTCCGCGTCGGTCATGATGATGATCTTGTGGTAGCGCGCCTTCTCGGGGTTGAAGTCCTCCCCGATGCTCGTGCCCAGCGCGGTGATCAGCGTGCCTATCTCGGCCGAGGACAGCATCTTGTCCTGGCGCGCGCGCTCGACGTTCAGGATCTTGCCCTTGATCGGCAGGATCGCCTGGAAGGCGCGGTTGCGGCCCTGCTTCGCCGAGCCGCCCGCGGAATCGCCCTCGACGATGAAGATCTCGGCCTTGCCCGCGTCGCGCTCCTGGCAGTCGGCGAGCTTGCCGGGCAGCGAGGCGAGGTCGAGCGCGCCCTTGCGCCGCGTGAGGTCGCGGGCCTTGCGCGCCGCCTCGCGCGCCACCGCCGCGTCGATCACCTTCTGCACGACCCGGCCCGCCTCCGCGGGGTGGCGCGCGAACCATTCCTCGAGCTGCTCGTTGCAGATGTTCTCGACGACGGGACGCACCTCGGAGGAGACCAGCTTGTCCTTCGTCTGCGACGAGAACTTGGGGTCCGGCACCTTGCAGGACAGCACGCAGGTCAGGCCCTCGCGCGCATCCTCGCCGGAGATGGCGAGCTTCTCCTTGCGCTTGGACTGGTGCTCGTCGGCGAGCCGGTTGACCTGGCGCGTCAGCGCCGCGCGGAAGCCGGCGAGGTGCGTGCCGCCGTCGCGCTGCGGGATGTTGTTGGTGAAGCACAGCATCGTCTCGTGGAACGCGTCGGTCCACTCCATCGCGACCTCGACGGTGATGCCGTCGCGCGCGCCGGAGATCGCGATCGCCGGCTCGTGCAGCGGCTTGCGCGAGGCGTCGAGGTGCCGGACGAAGGCCGCGATGCCGCCCTCGTAGCGCATCTCGACCGTCTGCGGCTCGACGCTGCGCGCGTCGACGAGGACGAGGCGCACGCCGGAGTTCAGGAAGGCGAGCTCGCGCAGCCGGTGCTCGAGGGTGCGGAAGTCGAACTCCACGCGCGTGAAGGTCCCGCGCGACGGCTTGAAGCGCACGCGCGTGCCGCGGCGCCCGCCCGACTCGCCGACGACGGCGAGCGGCGCCTCGGGCTCGCCGTGGCGGAAGCGCATGAAGTGCTCGCGGCCCTCGCGCCAGATCGTCAGGTCGAGCGTCTCGGAGAGCGCGTTGACGACCGACACGCCGACGCCGTGCAGGCCGCCGGAGACCTTGTACGAGTTCTGGTCGAACTTACCGCCGGCATGGAGCTGGGTCATGATGACCTGCGCCGCCGACACGCCCTCCTCGCGGTGGATGTCGGTGGGGATGCCGCGCCCGTCGTCGGCGACCGAGACCGAGCCGTCGGGCTCGAGCCGCACCTCGATGTCGCGGCAATGCCCGGCCAGCGCCTCGTCGATCGCGTTGTCGACGACCTCGTAGACCATGTGGTGCAGGCCGGTGCCGTCGTCGGTGTCGCCGATGTACATGCCCGGGCGCTTGCGTACAGCGTCGAGGCCGCGCAGCACCTTGATGGATTCCGCGCCGTACTCGGCCGCGGCGTCGCTCGCCTGGATCGGATCGGTCATGCCCTTGCCACGCTGGAATCGAGGATGCGGAGGAACTGCGCGCGCCCGCGCAGCCCCTGGAACAGGTCTTCGTCGGTGCCGGTGAGCCAGGCCTGCGCGCCGAGCGCGAGGACCTCGTCGGCGAAGGCCGCGCGCCGCGCGCGGTCGAGATGCGCGACGACCTCGTCGAGCAGCAGGACCGGGGGCCGGCCGCGCTCGGCCGCCAGCGCGCGCGCGTTGGCGAGCACGATCGACAGCACGAGCGCCTTCTGCTCGCCGGTCGAGCCCTCCGCCGCGGCCATGTCCTTCTGCGCGAAGCGCACGCACAGGTCGCTGCGATGCGGGCCGTGGGAGGCACCGCCATGCGCGGCGTCGGCGCTGCGCGCGGCGGCGAGCGCGGCGCGCAGCCGCTCCTCGGCGTCGAGCGCGGGCATCGCGCGCAGCATGCGGTCGCTGTCGCCCTCGAGGGCGAGGCGCGCTGCAGGGAAGGGGCCGCCGCCCGCGGCGGCCGCGGCGTCGAGCCGCGCGGCGATCGCCGCGCGCGTCGCGGCGACTGCGATGCCGTGGCGCGCCATGCCGTCCTCGAGCGCGGCGAGCCAGGAATCGTCGGCCTTGCCCTCGGCCAGCAGCCGCGCGCGCTCGCGCAGGCAATGCTCGTAGGCGGCGAGCTCGGCGGCGTGGCCCGGCGCGAAGCCGAGCACGAGCCGGTCGAGGAAGCGGCGCCGGCCGGACGGGCCGTCGAGGAAGAGCCGGTCCTGATCGGGCGTCGCCCAGGCGATGGCGAGGCGCTCGGCCAGGGCCTTCTGCCCGCGCGCCGGGCGCCCGTCGATGCGCACGACGCGCCGCTCGCCACCCTCGGGGTCCTGGCCGGTGCCGATGTCCATCGTGCCGTCGGCGCACGCGACCTGCGCGGCGATCGACCATGGGCGCGTGGCGGCGCCGTCGCGCGGCCGCCGCGCCAATTCCGCCGGCGCGGCGCGGCGCAGGCCGCGGCCAGGCGCCAGCATCGAGACCGCCTCGAGCAGCGCGGTCTTGCCCGCGCCATTGGGGCCGCAGAGCACGACCGGGCCGGCCTCTGGATCGACGCGCAGCCGGTCGTAGCAGCGGAACGCGTCGAGCGTCAGCCGCAGCACGGCGTCCGCCGGGCGCGCACCCGGCTTCGCCTCCTCCGTCGCGCGCGCGACAGCGGCCATCAGCCTCACACGCGCATCGGCATGAGGACGTAGAGCGCGCTCTGGTCGGCGATGTCCTCCACCAGGGTCGGGGCGGCGGCGTCGGCCATGCGGAAGCGCGCGCCCTCGCCCTCGATCTGCTCGGCGATGTCGAGGAGGTAGCGCGCGTTGAAGCCGATCTCGATCGCCGCGCCGGAATAGCGCACCGCGATCTCCTCCTCGGCGGCGCCGGCATCGGGGCTCGACGCGGTGAGCGTGAGGAGGTTGCGGCCGAGCGAGAGCTTCACCGCGCGCGACTTGTCGGTCGAGATCGTCGCAACGCGGTCGACGGCGGCGGTGAACTCGGCGCGGTCGACCTCCATCACCTTGTCGTTCCCGGTCGGGATGACGCGCTCGTAGTCGGGGAAGGTGCCGTCGATCAGCTTCGAGGTGAGCGTCACGTCGCCGACGGCGAAGCGCACCTTCGAGGAGGACAGCGACACCTGCACCGGCGCGTCGGTCTCCGCGATCAGCTTGTGCAGCTCGATCACCGTCTTGCGCGGCAGGATGACGCCGGGGATCTCCTCGGCGCCCGCCGGCAGCGCCATCTCGACGCGCGCGAGGCGATGGCCGTCGGTCGCCACCGCGCGCAGCACGCGGATGCCGCCGGCCTGGCCGGCATGCAGGTAGATGCCGTTGAGGTAGTAGCGCGTCTCCTCGGTGGAGATCGCGAAGCGCGTGCGGTCGATCAGGCCCTTGAGCTCCGCGGAGGCGAGCTCGAACTGGTGCGGCAGCTCGCCGCCGGTCATGCGCGGGAAGTCGTCGGCGGGCAGGCTCGCGAGCGCGAAGCTCGAGCGTCCCGCGCGCAGGCTCACCTGGCCCTTGTCGCCGATCGTCTCGAGGCCGACCTGGCTGCCCTCGGGCAGCTTGCGCACGATCTCGTAGAGCGTGTGCGCGGGCACGGTGACCGTGCCGCCCTTCGCGACATCCGCGGGGACGTTCTCGACGATCGCGATGTCCATGTCCGTCGCCGCCAGCGACAGGCGGGGCTTCTGCGCGTCGAGCAGGACATTGGCGAGGATGGGGATCGTGTTGCGGCGCTCGACGACGCTCTGCACATGGGCGAGCGCCTTGAGCAGCGCGCTGCGTTCGATCGTGAGCTTCATGGGGCGGCTGCCACCCTGGTTGCGGCGTCCTGCGCGGGCGCGCCGGCGAGGAACCGCCATGGGTCCGCCGGCGCCTTCCGGCGCGCCCGGGACGGGCCTGGCGCGCCTCCTTGCCGGGCGGCGGCAGGACGCCGATCCGCTGCCCGACCGCAAGGACGACCACTATACCAGAAGCAATTGAAGCCTAGAGAAGAATACCCCGTCCGGCGCGCCGGGACCCGGCCCGGTCAGCCGTCACGCCCGGCCTCGGCCAGGGTGGCCTCCACGGCGACCTCGATGGCCCGGACCTGGAGGTCGAGGGGCATGGAGGCGAGGCCGGGGTCGCGGCCGGAGACCCGGCCCCCGGCCCGCGCGATCCGCCGCGCCACCTGGCCGGGCAGGGGCGGCAGGTGGACGAAGCCGCAGGGCAGCCCGGCCGGCAGGCGGCCGAGCAGCCGGTACATCGCCGCGTTGCAGAGATAGAGCCCGGCCGTCTCGGACAGCCGCGCCGGGATGCCGCCGGCCAGCAGCGCGGCCAGGATCGCCTCCAGCGGCAGGCGGCTGAGCCGCGCATCCGGCCCGCCGGGCTCGAGCGGCAGGTTGCGGGCCAGCGCGCCAACGTTGTCGGGGATCCGGAAGTCCGCGACGTTGAGCGCCACGCGCTCGAGGCGGATCACTGCCTCGCCGGCGGCGAGGCCGAGCGCGAGCACGGCGCGCGGCGGGACCGGCAGCGCGCCCAGCGCGGCGTCGAGCGCGGCGTCGAGGCAGTCGAGCGAGACCGGCAGGATGCGGCACGCGACCTCGGCGCCGGCGATGCGCCGCCCACCGAGGGCCCGGGCGACGAGGGCGCTGGGGTTCTCCTCGTCGCCGTCGAAGGGCTCGAAGCCGGTGACGAGGACGGTCGGCGCGGAAGCCATCCGGGCGGGCGGGGCGGCGCCCGCCTCAGGACTCGAGCATGCGCCGGAGGAGGTCGATGTCCTCGGCGAAGCCGTGGTCGGAGGCGCGCAGCTCCTCGATCTTGCGCACGGCGTGCATGACGGTCGTGTGGTCGCGGCCGCCGAACTTGCGCCCGATCTCCGGCAGCGAGCGCGAGGTCAGCTGCTTGGAGAGGTACATGGCCACCTGGCGCGGCCGCGCCACGGCGCGCGCGCGCCGCGGGCTGTGCATGTCGGCGAGCCTGATCGCGAAATGCTCGGCCACGCGCTTCTGGATCTCCTCGATCGTCACGCGCCGGTCGTTGGCGCGGATGAGGTCGTGGAGGACCTCCTGCGAGCTGTCGATCGTGATCGGGCGGCCGATCAGCGTCGCGTGCGCGGTGATGCGGTTGAGCGCGCCCTCGAGCTCGCGGATGTTCTGCGTGATCTTGTGGGCGAGGAACTCGAGCACCTTGAGCGGCACCGCGACGCCCGCGCGCTCGGCCTTGGCCTGCAGGATGCCGAGGCGCAGCTCGTAGGTCGTCGGGTGGATGTCCGCGACGAGGCCCCAGCCGAGGCGCGACTTCACGCGCTCCTCGACGCCCTCGAGGTCGGAGGGGCTCTTGTCCGCGGACAGGACGATCTGCTTGTTCTGGTCCACCAGCGCGTTGAAGGTGTGGAAGAACTCCTCCTGCGTGGCGTCCTTGCCGGCGATGAACTGCACGTCGTCGATCATCAGCACGTCGACCGAGCGGAACTGCTCCTTGAAGGACATCGTGTCCTTCGAGCGCATCGCGCGGATGAACTGGAACATGAACTTCTCGGCCGAGAGGTACATGACCCGGCGCTGCGCGTGGCGCCGGCGGATATGCCAGGCGATCGCGGTCATCAGGTGGGTCTTGCCCAGGCCGACGCCGCCATAGAGGAAGAGCGGGTTGATCGACGCCTTGGTGTCCTCGGCCACGCGGCGCGCGGCGGCGGTGGCGAACTCGTTCGACTTGCCGACGACCCAGGTGTCGAAGGTGAAGCGCGCGTCGAGCGCGGCGCCGAATTCCTCCGGCGCGTCGGGCGCGTGCGCCGCGGCCGGCTCGACCGTGCGCAGCAGCTGCATCGCCGGGCGCGGCGGCTCGGCGCGCGCGAGGTCCTCGCTGCGCGCCACGGTGGTCGCGGCCTGCACGGCGATGTCGACCGCGGCGATCTCGCGGTTCTCGCTCGCCCAGATCGTGCGGATCAGGTCGGCGTGGTGCGAGCGCACCCAGTCACGCACGAAGCGCGTCGTCGCGCCGAGCCTCGCCTCGCCATTCTCCACGCCCAAGAGCGTCAGCGGGCGGATCCAGCTGCGATAGGCAGTGTCGCCGAGCTCCTTGCGCAGCTTCGCGCGCACGCGCGCCCACTGCCCCTCGACGGACGGATCCCTGTCGGTGCCCATGCCGCTCCCCCGCCCCTCAGTCCTGCGTCCAGGGGAGGCCCGAGGCCTTCCACCCGTCCACGCGGCCGCGATGGCGCTCGCCGTCATGCACGCCCTCGAAGCCACCGGAAAGATTATGCGCCCGCGCGTAGCCGAGCCCGGTCGCCAGGATGGCGGCGGCGCGCGAGCGCGCGCCCGAGCGGCAGATGAAGACGACCAGGGCGTCGCGCGACGGCACGGCCGCGGCGAGTTCATCGGCGAAGGCCGCGTTCGGCGCCATCACCGCGCCCTGCGCGCCCGGCGTCCAATGCTGCCAGGCGACGAGCACGGGGCGCTTGGAGATCGAGGCGAGGTCAGGCACTCCGACGAAGCTCCATTCCGGGCGCGAGCGCACGTCGACGAGGACCGCGCCGCGCTCGCGCGCCAGCAGTTCCCACGCCTCGCGCGGCGTGAGGTCGCCCGCGTAGCCCTGTGCAGTGTCGCTCGTCGCCGTCATCTCGACCCAGGTCGCCTTTCGCCGTCGCCTCGCGCGGCCGCGCGACGGCGCGATCCGCAATCCGGAACCCGTTCGCGGGCACCGGGCCGCCCCGCCTCGCGCATCCCGCGCGGGACGATGCCCGCACACGCGCCGATGCGGGCGCCCATCGCCCGATGCTTCCTCTTCGCCTTGCGCCTCGCGCGCCGGAGCGCGTTCCGCCCGTCCCTGTTCCACGTGTCGCGCGCCTCGGTTCTTGCGACCGTTCACGCGTGACAACGGCCGGACTCTAAGCACCGGCTTCGCGGGGCGGCAACATGCGCGCCCGGAGGCGCGGAAAATTTTTTCCTCGACTCCCGCGCCGCGCGGCGTTCTCGCGCGGCACGGTCGGATGGTCGAACTTGCGCGCGCGGCCTTGCGCGTCGCGCGCCGCGAGTCAAGCCTTCAGTGACTTGATGCGCTTCGACAGGCGAGACATCTTGCGCGCGACGGCGTTGCGGTGGACGACGCCCTTGCGCGCGCCGCGCATCAGCTCGGTCTGCATCGCCTTGAACGCGTCGGCGGCGGCGGCCTTGTCGCCGGAGGCGATCGCCGCCTCGGACTTCTTCACGCTCGACTTCATGCGCGAGCGGCGCGCGTCGTTCACGGCCTTGCGCTTCAGCGACTGGCGGGCAGCCTTCGCTGCGGATTTCGTGTTGGCCATTGCGATCTTCCGTGGATGAGGGATTGGGTGCGAAAAGGCGGCGGGTTATAGCCCCGGCCCGCCGCGAGCGTCAACCGCAGGGGGTCGCGCGCGCACGGGCCCGGCGCGCGCGCGAAGGCCCGTCCCTCAGCGGTTCCTGAACTGCGGCTGGCGCTTCTCGACGAAGGCCGCCATGCCTTCCTTCTGGTCCTCGGTCGAGAAGGTGGAGTGGAAGAGGCGGCGCTCGAAGCGGATCCCCTCGGCCAGCGTCGTCTCGTAGGAACGATTGACCGATTCCTTGACCATCATCGCGATCGGCCGCGACATCGAGCCGATCTTCTCCGCGGTCTTCACCGCCTCGGCGACCAGCTCGCCGACCGGCACGACGCGGCTCGCCAGCCCGCTGCGCTCCGCCTCGGCGGCGTCCATGATCCGCCCGGTCAGGCACATCTCCATCGCCTTCGACTTGCCGACATAGCGCGTCAGGCGCTGCGTGCCGCCGGCGCCGGGGATGGTGCCGATGCTGATCTCCGGCTGGCCGAAGCGCGCGTTGTCGGCGGCGATGATGAAGTCGCACATCATCGCGACCTCGCAGCCGCCGCCCAGCGCGTGGCCCGCGACCGCGGCGATGATCGGCTTGCGGCAGGTCGTGATGCGCTCCCAGCCGCGGGTGATGAAGTCCTCGAGGTAGACGTCCATGTAGCCCTTGGACGCCATCTCCTTGATGTCGGCGCCGGCGGCGAAGGCGCGCTCGGAGCCGGTGACGACGATCGCGCCGACCTCGGCATTCGCCTCGAAGGCGTCGAGCGCATGGCCCAGGTCCGCGATCAGCGCGGCGTTGAGCGCGTTGAGCGCCTTCGGGCGGTTGAGGGTGATCAGGCCGACGCGACCGCGCGTCTCGACCAGGATGTTCTCGTAGGCCATGGTATCCTCTTCGGGTCTGCTGGGGGTTGCGCGGGGCTGGCTTCAGCCCGGCGTGATCAGGATGCGCAGGAGCAGCGTGCCCGCGTCCTCCGGCGGGCTGGAGAATTCGAGGCCGAGGCGCTCGCCGCCGCGCGCATAGCCGCCGTCGCGCTGGGGCTGCCAGCCGAGCTGCGGCAGGGTCTGCGCGTAGAAGGCCGCGACCGCCTCGCGGCTCGCGCGCCCGGCGGCGCCGCGCGCCTCGATGCGCCCGGCGACGGTCTCGAAGCTCGTGCGTTCGCCCGGCCGCTCGACCAGGCCCGGCGCCAGCGGCAGGTCGTCGATGCCCGCGAAATAGGACTCGCCCTGGACGGTCGCGGCGGGCGCGGGGCCGGGCGCCGGCGCGGCGCAGGCCGACAGCGTGGCGGCGAGCGCGGCCGCCGCGAGGCGGAGGGCGATCGGGGCGCCGATGCGGGGCAGGTCCATCGCGCGGGGCCTTACCTCAGCGCTGGCGGCGCGCGCAATAGAAGGTGGAGCGCCCGGCCTGCACGACGCGCCTGACGCCGCCGCCGCAGTCGCAGCCCGGGCAGGGCTGGCCCTCGCGGTCGTAGACCGCCCAGGAATGCTGGAACCATCCGGCTTCGCCGGAGCTCTGCACGTAGTCGCGCGCCGAGGAGCCGCCCGCGGCGATGGCACGGGCCAGCACGTCCTTCACCGCCGCGACCAGCCGCGCCAGCCTCTCGGGCGAGACCGAGCCGGCGCGCCGGCTCGGCGAGATGCCGGCGAGGAAGAGCGCCTCGCAGGCATAGATGTTGCCGATGCCCGCGACGCGATGCTGGTCGAGCAGGGCCGCCTTGATCGAGGTGCGGCTGCCCTCCAGCGCCGCGGCGAGCGCCTCGGTGGTGAAGGCGTCGGAGAGCGGCTCGGGCCCGAGCGGCGCGAAGCGCCTGTCCTCGCCGAGCCGCGCGGTCTCGACGAGGTCGAGCACGCCGAAGCGCCGCGGGTCGGAGAAGCGGATCTCCATGCCGCGGTCGGTGGAGAAGGCGACGTGCTCGTGGCGCCCCGGTGGCGTGCCGTCCGCGGCGCGCACGACCAGCCGGCCGCTCATGCCCAGGTGGACGATCATCGTCTCCGCCGGGTCGGCGCCGCGCGGCGCTAGGTCGACCAGCACGTATTTCGCGCGCCGCCGCACCGCCGCCACGCGCCGGCCCGCGACGCGCTCGGCCAGCCGCTCGGGCAGGCGCGTGCGCAGGTCGGCGCGCCGCGCGACGAACTGGACGATGCGCGCGCCTTCGAGATGCGGGGCGATGCCCCTGCGGACGGTCTCGACCTCCGGCAGCTCGGGCATGCGCGCGACGCCCGTTCAGTCGATTGCCGCGAGGTCCGGCAGGCCGCGCCACTTCTTGGCGTGGTCGAGCCCGTAGCCGACGACGAAGCGGTCCTCGACCTCGAAGCCGACATGCTCGGCCCGGATGTCGAGGACGCGCCGCGAGGGCTTGTCGAGAAAGGTGCAGAGCTGTACCGGCGACGCGCCCAGCCCGGCCAGCAGCGCGCGCGCGAAATGCATCGTGCGGCCGGTGTCGAGGATGTCATCGACCAGCAGAACGGCGCGGCCGTCGAGGCGCTCGGGCAGCGTGCCGAGGACGCGCACCTGGCCGGCGCTCTCGGTGGCGTCGCCGTAGCTCTTGAGGTTGATGAACTCCATCGTAGGGTGGCGCCCCGCCCGCGCCAGCGCGCGGGAGAGGTCGGCGGCGAACATGAAGGCGCCGTTGAGGATCACGACCATCACGAAGTCCTCGGGCATGGTCGCGGCGATGCGCCCGGCGAGCGCGTCGATGCGCGCGCCGATGGTGGCGGAATCGATCAGGGTGCGGGGCGTGGCCATGGCGTCGTCATCTAGCCTGCCCGCGCACGCGGCGCCAGAGCGCCCGGGCGCGCCGCCGCAGAGGTGGCTAGGGCGGGGTTCCGGCGCTATTTTGCCCGCCCCATGACCGACACGGCCTCATTCGGCTTCCGCACCGTGCCCGCAGGCGACAAGGCGCCGCTCGTGCGCCGCGTCTTCGACTCGGTCGCCGACCGCTACGACCTGATGAACGACCTGATGTCGGCGGGCGTCCACCGGATCTGGAAGGCGGAGCTGGTCGCGCAGCTGGCGCCGCGCGCGGGCGAGCTCGTGCTCGACGTCGCGGGCGGCACGGGCGACGTCGCGCGCGCCATCGTCGCCGCCGCGCCGGGCTGCCGCGCCATCGTCTGCGACATCAACGCCGCGATGGTCGCGCGCGGGCGCGACCGCCTGCTCGATGGCGGCGAGATCCCCGGCATCGACGGCTGCGCCATCGGCCTCGCGGTCGGCGACGCCGAGCGCGTGCCGCTGCCTGACCGCAGCGTCGACGCCTACACGATCGCCTTCGGCCTGCGGAACGTCACGCGCATCGACCAGGCGCTGGCCGAGGCGCGTCGCGTGCTGAAGCCGGGCGGGCGCTTCCTGTGCCTCGAGTTCAGCCATGTCGTCGTGCCCGGCCTCGACCGGCTCTACGACGC
>Ga0169931_10003445_pt1 | contig 25086 bp, 8 predicted proteins | sample Kivu_15m_20L_FD_129675 | JGI IMG/M metagenome (GOLD analysis project Ga0169931, IMG submission 129675) | Freshwater microbial communities from Lake Kivu, Western Province, Rwanda to study Microbial Dark Matter (Phase II) - Kivu_15m_20L... | ecosystem: Environmental > Aquatic > Freshwater > Lake ...
ATCCTCAGGAAAAAAAAGCAGAAAAGCATAGAATTCATACGCAAAAAATATCAATTAAAAGCCTAAATCTATACATAATAGTGCTGCTAAGAATATTCCCCTTTCTACAAGCATTGTAAAGTCAGTTTTTACAAATGATCTGCCTAACAAAATAAGTTCTCTGAATTTTCCTAAAAAAATCATAAAAGAGATACATAAAACTGAACTTTAGCAAGAAAGAAACAATTAAATACGATAAAATCAATCTAAAAATGATAAAAATTCAATCTCTGAGAGCGAATTAAGCTAGGCAGGTCAATCATAAGGGAGTCCTTTGGCACTAATTGAGCGAAATTTGTAAATGATTTCTTCTTTAAAATAAATAGAGGATTGTAAAAAATACTATCCGAGAGTCTATGTCAAGCCGAATCAATTTTTTTCAAAGGAAGAGTAAGAAACATACTGGAAAAAAGTTTTAGTCGCTAACACTTTCTGTGAACGCGGGCACAATATAATCGATCTCGAGGAAGAAATGATCTCAAGAGGAGTCGATCTCGATATGTAAATTTATGTATATATAGTACGCATTCAAAATATCGATCATATCTTGAAGGCATAGCTATCGATGCTTACCGATAGCTATAAAAATACATTTTTTACGAAGTCAAACTATCAATAGTACCAGTGCCTCGAAGTGAAGTCAAACGAATAAGAGGCGTACTTTTTAACTGTAGAACAACATACACTCAGTAAGAATGCGTCACTTACTTTAACTTTATTCGTATTATTTTCGGATTGAGTGATGCTTGTATCGTTAAAAGTCTTGCAATCAAACTTTATAAAAGCGTACTTCTTTCTATGAAATATCGCATCACGCAGATGGGCACATAATACCTTAAAAAACCATAAAAAAATCCTAAAAAATTGGTACCCAAAAACTACTTTTAAGCTAACTATTCTGACCGCTTGCTAGTTGTGTGGAACTCTACCTACTAAAAAGAATTGCTGTAAAATTTCGTGAAATTTCGTAATTTTGCTTTAGTTCGTGATTTTTTTAAAAATAAGTATCCACAACATGCAAAAGTATTCACTCGTTTAGGTCTAATGAATAGATTTCATCACATCTTAAGATTATCTTTAAAGAAACTGAAAAAAATAGTGGAACAAAGATACTCAGATACGTTATATATGGGTCATATATAGGATAGGATAGTGAAGAAAATGCTTAGATCGACCCCAACTGATTAACTAAGACTGGGTCTAATTGAAATCTACATGAACGATAACATGCCTTATGATCGTATTGTTAAACTAATGTCTGTGCTGATGCAGTTTGTCGATTAGATGCATAAAATGATCCAATAATATGGAGATCTGAATCAACGGGCAAGAAACGCCTAAGCTAAAAGGATTAATCAAAGATAAAGAATGAGTTAAAAGGTAGATAGAAGTAGCTCTAAAAAGAAAAGAAACCAGAAAAGTTCATCAGATTCTAGTGAAAATAGTGAAAATCGTGAAAATTTAAATGATTTATAGGTAGGATAAGAATATCTTGAAATGCTGACTTAGGAAAACAACGAAGATGCCTCATCACATGCGCTTTCTCTAGAAGATTAATAATAGATCAAAGAATAATGATTTGAGTACTTTGTAATATGTCTGCACTCAAAAAGTTAATATTTTTCTATTGAACATTATTTTCTTTTTAGATAGCCTGCCATTTTAATAAATTTATGAGCCGACCATTTATAAGCAGAAAAAAGATGCTTTCTCTTCAGTCTCCTACCAACCACTATCATCTGCCAAATACCAATAGATACTTCTCTAAAGTTCTGAACAGATAAACAGTAATCGAAAATCCTCAGTCCTTTAGATCCTCCTCGCTTCATCTCGAGTCTCTTAATCATGTCCAGAGAAGCTCCTCTCTTTTGTTATCTGAGAAAAATCTATTAGTCAAGAAAGATTCTTTGAATATGAGTCAAAAGCTTCCAAATATTTCAAAAATTTCTTTAGCGAATCATAAATTTTATAGAGTGTAGCCTCAGGAGATCGTAGCATCTAAATTGGGGTATTTAAACTTCTTTGAAATTGGCAAAAAATACTAACGTGAGGTTGAAAAAAATTAAAAGTAATTAAGACTTCGTAAGATGGAATCATTGGTTTCAGAATCCGAAGGGCTTGGCTAGTCTAATAACGAATAAGAAGAGGTCTCTTAGAAATAGCTTTAGTATGAGTACTATCACAAGCTTCTTTTATAGAGCTAATCGTCTCTGTTTGACAGCAAAAGAAGCCATACTTTCAGACGAAAAATATGACCTATATATTTTTTTGAATGATACTTTTGTATTTTCGTTCTTAATTGTATATTTATGCTCATAATACTGCCATATCTTTAAAGAATTACCTTTGAATTCGTTATGTAAATACCGCCATTAATATCTTCTACTATATTTAGAATTTCAAAACAATAATATCGTTATTATTATTATAGTTCTAAGAAATAAGAAATGTCGACCTACCATCGCCTTTTCGGAGCCAGCGACTAACGAAGCAACACAAGCCACCAAAGAGTCACACTCAAGAACTACTCGTTCAGCCCTCTAGACAAAATAGGAAAGGGCTTTTCGGCCACAGTCTACAAGGGCATCAACGAGCTCACAAGTAAGATGAAATCCATTCAGAGTAGACAGTTGCCGTCAAGGCAGTCGACATGAAAGGCATCAAGGACAAGGCCAGCCGTTAGATGCTTTAGTTCGAAATAGAAGCACTCAAGAGCATTGACCATCGAAATGTCCTACGCTGCTTCGACGTGATCCGTTAAACCTCGCATTGCTACATAATCACCTAGTACTGCAACTAAGGAGATCTTCTTTCGATTTTGAGGAAGAAAAGAAGCATGACATAAAGTGAAGTTTCACCTATCATCAAAGATATTGTCGAAGGCTTTATATAAATAGGATAGAACAAATTTTTACATAGGGATTTGAAACTTGCAAATATCTTTGTTAGAGATGGAGTCGCGAAAATTGCAGATTTCGGGTTCGCTAAAAAATCACAGTAAACTTTTTACTATTTAGCTCGCTATACGAAAAGGAAAGATACAATGTAGGAAGTCCCCTTTACATGTCGCCTGAAGCTCTCAAGAAAAATATTTATACTTAAAAAAATGATATTTGGTCTATTGGAATCATGGTGTATGAGCTGTTGCATGGTGATACTCCTTGGAAATGCAGCACTTAAAGCGAGCTTATGGACAAAATGGTGAGAATTCCAGTGAGTTTCAAAGTAAAAGTATCGGAAGAAATACAAAGTTTCATTAAAAAATGCTTAGAAGTTGACGAACAAAAGAGAATGAGTTTTAGTGATTTGAAAGAATGGAGTGCCAGAAGATCCAAAGGAACTTCTCAGGATCTCACTTAGAAACATAGGCAAGCTTTCACATAGAGGTCTAAGGTTGAAGTTTTAAGACCTTTAAACGATGCTACTAACCATATATCTACAGGCGGCTAGAAAGGATCTAAATGGAACACTAGCATGCAATAAAAGCAAAAATAGAACATCAAACCTAGTTCTATTAAACTAGAAAAGTAAGTGATTGACAAAAACAACAGTTTAATTCTCACAGAAATCAACAGATTCCGACTGATTTTCAAAATCTATGAAAAACTTAAGATAGTAGCTCCTGAAGAAAAAGGACTTATGTAAGCTTTGGGCAGCGAAATAACAAAAAAAGTTGCAAATGTCAGCAATATTCTTCTTGAAAAAAATGAAAAAACTAAAAGTACTGCTTAGACACTAGGTCTCAAGGAAATCACTTTGTATGTAAACGAAGAGGCTAATTCAAGTCTTCAAAAATACAGAAAAGTAATGCTCGAATATAAGAAAAAGTATTCATCAGAAGTCTCTCATCAGAGCTCAGCTAATTACTGCTTGAAAACTCTTGTAAAAAAGTACATGAATAATGACAGATTATCTCGAAATTTAAACGAAAATGAGCATCTATTGTTGCACTGGATGGGCCACAGTCTAGAGCTGACTCCTTCGACGACAAAATCAGACCTTGACAAGATAATTGAAGCCAAGTAAAAGTTGTCTCAATCTCGTTTATTAAGAATCGTTGATTTTCACGCTTGATTTGCATAATCTTGATTTTTGCCTTGAATATTTTGATAAAAACTTATAAATAGCTTCATATCATCATTTCTGTTAAGGTCTTTATAATGAGATCGTTGGGAGTTTCTCTCAGATCTTAGGGGTTTTTGCTGCCGATAATGACTTCCAGATCACTGATTTTCATGACTTTTCCTTTTAAAAGAGCAAGCCTGACCTCCTTTAATATATCGAGTATAGTGTCATTTAGAACGATATGGTAGTTTTTGACCTCGTAGAGATAACTGATGAACTTGTTTACTTGCTACTTGCTTATCTCTAGTCTATGATCCAACTTTTTATTCATTACTTTCCTCAGCTGAAACTGCTTAGAAGGACTTAGATCGTTAAAGGTGTTTTCAGATTAGTAAAAAACTTATTTTTAATGTAGTATTGAGTCTCTATTCTGATATGAATTTTTGAGTAAACCAGTGAGTTCATACTATTTTCTCTCTTTTTCCTTGTTAAGCTTGTTCATTTCGAAAAGAAGAATGCTCGCATTTGTAAGTTTCAACTTTCGATTGCCATCACTATATGAAAACGTTCTGACTCCGTTAAGTCTTTGTTGCTTTTTGGGTTTCTTATTATCTCTGAAGAAAAATGGTAAATTTCTTACAGCATCTTCAGAATTGGCTGAACTTTATCCAGGTGCTTTGCCTTCCATTTATCGTTTTTATCGATACAGTTTATCTTGTAGATTTTTGCTCATTCTGAGTCTCTTTTCGATCAGATCATCGATTTAGTACTCTTCTTATCCTGCGTTAAAAGTTGTCATTTTGTGCTTTTAATAGTGCTCTTCATCAGGTTTGGTATATGCAAAACTCATCGATTTGAACTTGCATATGCCCCTCTATAGCACATTCATCATTTAGCCCAGTCTATTTCTCAAAGTCAGGTTCTCATATGCCATTATCTCTTTAGCTTGATTCTTGAAAAGATCTTCCACTCTTGGAATGTGAATTTCTTTGCTGTTTTTATCGACATCTTCTATCTGCTCCATATGAAAACTCATCGATTTGAGTCGACTGCTGCCTATCTGCTATTCAGGAGCAATTATTCTCTCAAGTCTAAGACAGCGAAGACTGCATAAACAAAAGCTTACTTTCTTTCTTGCTAAATCACATATTTCTTTAAACTTTAGCTGGCTTTTGAATTTTAAACTGATTGTCTGACTGAAGTCTCGGCCCGATAGTTTTTAAGCTAGAGGGGCAGTGGATCTATCACCTATATTTCCAGCTATCTTTTTCGAGATACAGGATTAAGTCTTCTTTAGCGCATTTGTTTTTTCCTCAGCAATTACTTTTACTTTATCGCTTTTATGGGGGATTCAGTAACGACAAATAGAGCTGAATGCTGGCATTTTTACGGTCTTTGTTGAGTTCAATAAGCATTAATAGTCAATAAAATTATGTAAAAATTGATAGTTATATATTCATACCAGGATAGAAAGTGTGGCTCGAATAAATGTCGAACCTCCAAAGCAAACAACTCGATGTTAATATAAACAAATCATAATTTGTTATTTATTTCGAGCTCTTTATTTTGATCTTCACAGCTGCTGTATGTCTCTACGCTGAAAAATTACTATGATTATACGTTTTCATCGCTATTTTTTTATTATTCTTTTGACTGTAGAGATGTGGAGTCACTTTTTTTGTTTATACTTATTTTTTGATGCTTTTAATTCACATCTTCGAGGCTTAACTAACTCATAGTTGCCTTCAGATGCAATACATTTTTTTATATCTAAAGAGTTTAGATGCTGTTTTGAGACTGGATCTAAGTATTTTGCATAATCGGCATATACCAAAAACAAGTCGCTGATTTTAGTTTATTTATTGTTATTTTCTTAGTCTTAGCCATTGAGTTCATAAAATGTTCGTTTCTAAGTAGTGTAAGAGTTACTTCAGGTCGCTCATGGTCTGAATTAAAAACTAAAAGATCTCTTCACTGGCTAAAACTATTCTAACTTTTCTGCTTTAAGAAACTGAAGAACACTATAAGTTTTTTAATGTTTTCAATTTGTGTCTAAAGAAGCCCATCATCTTTTGAGCCATCTATGGATTTTTTGCCTCAACGCCCGTCCATAACCCGCAATCATTTTTGATGTATCCAAGTTTCGAACTGATTGCGAGCTCATCGTTTTGTTTAATTCTGTATTATTGAAATTATTTGAGCCATCTTTCTATGGCAGATTTTTCTATTCCTGCGATCATGATCAATAGCTATTAATTTCCATATCTAATACTAACAGATTCTTCGATTTCGATGCCTCTGTTTCGTTGTACTATACTTAAAAAAGATGTTTATTGAATAGCTTGTCTTACGATATGCATTTTCTGCTCTTCATTGCTAATCAACTTTATTATGCTTTCGAGTCGAATACTCATTCTGGGTGTCAGGAAGCCCATAAGCTTGAAATTTTGACAGATTTGATCCAAGGAGAGAAGATGACAAATTTATGATTTGTATTTCTTCTTAAGCTACATTTATGTTTTACCAATATTCATGATTAAAATATATTAACTATAAATGTACTAATCACTAAATACTTTACTGAATCTTTATTTAATATGATAAGGTTCAGTAAAATCTTATCTGTAAAATACAAAATCAACTTAAATTTATATTTTTTATAAATGTCAAAGTTAAAAAGACTAGTGAAGTCATTTTTAAAAAAGTATCTTGGCGATGATTAGTTAAAGCAATAGTTGCTTACAACAGTGCACTTCGTTATGCGCATCAAAAAGTATAAAAAAATACACAATTGCTCAAAAAAAAAGCATGCAATATAACTGAAGTACATCCAGAATGGACTAAGAGTAACTGTCAGGATAAATATACAAATCGCAGCCTAACGAAGAATAATAATTCGTTAACTTTGATTTTGACGAACTTGAAGATTATCCAGACCCTAGTTTTAACTAAGACTTCAATAGCAACAAGCAATCATCTTTCAAGCACAAATCAAGTCTAGTCAAAAATCGATTTCAGCCTATCTATGACAATGAATAGGAATAATAGTAGCTCAGTGATCCTACTTTACCTGCTCGAACCCAAAAAGCTACCCAAAAAAGTAACACTAATTTTGCAGAAGATCATTCTCAATATTCCTTCAAAAATCATAACCTGGACTAGTAGGAGTAGCTAAGTGACTGTAGAGACAGATCAGACTAGTAAGTATCGCAGTATCAGGCAACTTTGTTTGCCGAAATGCGCAGTCACGCAGACGTCAAATCGATAGTTTCTTTTCCGTCTTAGAAACAAAACAGCAGCAATTATATGTAAAAATTTCCAGAAACTGTCAAACAAAGTGATGCAACTAACGATGATTTAACCAAAAAAGACTCAAAAAAATAAATGCTTCTGGCTAGATTCAAGAAATAAAAAAAATAAAAATTTCTTGAAGATTCCTCAACTATTTGGGCAGGCGACAAGGCACAAGGCGCAGGTAGGCGATAAAAAGTTGAAAATAAAAAGAGATTTAGCAAAAAGCAGCTATAATTAGTTTCGAGAAAATTTGCAGACTATTATGCTTACTAGACTAAAAAATAGTATCAAGGAGAAAAAATAACATTGAGAAGCATAGGACAAGCTTTTTAGTTGGGTCATGCAACTGTTCACAAGCTCTACGCAGAGTGGATGGATGACCCTTATTTTTACTAGAGGATCAAACGCTATGATAAGTACAGAAAACAAACAAAAAATCCATAACGAAGACTCACATTAGACAGGCTTTAGCATATCACAAGATTGATAAAGGAAAATCCCTTCTTGACTCAACATTAACTTTGTGTATAACTCAACAAAATAGAGGAACTGAAGATCATCAAAGGTGGCTAGAGACAGAACATGACTCGCACTATTGTAGGAAAACTTTTGAAAATGGGGAAATTCAGTAAAAAAAGAGTGAAGTGTATCCCTAAATAAAAAAATACAAGCAAATCGCTGTAAAAGCGGTACTAGTACTGCTTAAAATATAAGGAAATCTTGGAAAGAGGAGCAAAAGTTTACTTTCTAGACGAATCAGGCTTCAACTTATACATGACTAGAGACAAAGCTTGGTCAAGACCTAACTAATAAATCACAGTAAACTGTCCTATTTCTAAAGGAAAAAGGTTTTCATTGATTGCCATGATTGGTGAAGACGGACTGGCTCACTGGCGCTTTATTTAAGGCAATTACAGAAAGTTTTAGTATTTGGATTTTATTCGTGAGATGTTCCAAAAACTAATAGATGTGAGCAAGCTATAAGAAGAATAAGAGTAGTAAAGATGGATCGTCATGGATAATTGTGCGATACACGACAAGTAGCAAACTATCAACTTAGCTAAGGAACATGGTGTTAATGTACTGTATCTGCCTTCTTATTCGCCTCAGCTCAATCCGATTGAAAATTGGTTCCATGAGATCAAGTGTAAGCTCAAAAAAATCAACTATTCTGGCTAAAAACAGCTTTTTACGATCATGTAAAATTTTTTGAAGCAATATGAGAAGCATTCATTTACAGCGTATTATCATGGAAGCTTACGATTCGTGGAGAAAGGCCTTAAAAAAGAAAAATTCTGATCATATGTAATTGTCTTAAGCAAAATGTCGATTTTTAAGTGTATTTCATCACAACAATTTTTAAAGATTTTTTGATAAACATTCACTTGTTGTGTTCGTTTCGAAGCTTTTTTGAGGTTTGATAAAGATTGATTACAGCATTTAGGTTAGATTGGTCAGGTTATAGAATTCTGCATTTTTGTTGGGTTTGCGCGTAAGTGGCTGTTCAAAAAATGTGGCAAAATTTGAAATTATAATACTTCAAGAAGATGCAGAAAAATAATATTTCTCCCTTAAATCTTTACAATTTTAAAACTAAATGCTCAGAAAATGCTTAAAAAGACCTCGGAAAGTTATTTTTCACTTAAAATCATCCTCATTGTCAAAATAATTAATGTTGTATAGGTTTTTCTTAGGCAACCAACTCTTGCTCCAGAGGGCTATTTCCTGTATAGTCTGATCAAAAGCAACCTTAGTTTATTAGCTTGATACAATCTTTCTAAGAATTTGATCTCAATAGCTCTCTTGAGCCCTCCTCTAATAGACAATCAGAGGATCTAAGAAAACACTGGAAAAGTCTCGTACCCAAGGAACTATCAACAAATCTCAGCTAATCTTATTAGCTATTGATGAAAGTCGCAGCATTGATTGATGGCAGGCTTTACTTGATGAAGAGATGTGGCTTTAGATAGTCTTTTTAGAATCTAAAAATTATTCTCAGATAAAAAATAGACCACGAACTGGAGATAACACAAATAAAACAAATAAATTATCTGATTCCAGGTTATTATTAATTCTGTCAGGATCCTTTGGGAAATATTGCTCTGGGACTTTGCAAAGAAAAAGGCACCAAAACTCAAAGAAAAAGAAAATTGAGATTCGAGTTTTATAGGTTTGCCTCTAAGTTAAAAAACAATTTTGCTATAGAGTAGATTGACTAACAAATACCCTAAGAAAAGATTTAGCTAACAAAAATATAAGCTTTCTTTCCACAAACTTTAAAACAAAAAAAGCAATTTCAATTGATAGATTCGACTTTTTAATTTTTACAAAAAAGCAAAAATTAGTTAAAAGAACGACAAAGCAAGATGTTTGATTAAAAAATTTTAAAATAAGATACAAAAATACTTTTTTTGTCTGACTTCGAAATATTCAGCGTATAAATAATAAGACTGTTTGAACACCATGAAGTCAGCAACATGTACAAAGTAGACATTATTAGCTGGTTCCAAAGACACGGCAGAAGTTCAAACCAGACTCTGAAGCTATTGAATTTCCTACTGAGTACTCAAGTTTTCTTGCGGGCTTACGATCGAGACAGCTTGACGATTATTTAACTGCAAGTTTCTGAAAAGAAAAGGGCACTTTAAATAATAGAAAACGTGCTTAAAAACTAATTATAAGTTGAAAAATGATGTTGATAATGCTTAAATATCTTATTAAAAATATCTATGCCACTATCAGTTAATTTGATTCTGCTTAGTTAGGTATTGTTTTGTTAAGAAATATTTATCTTTAGAAATTACATAATTTCGATATGCGTAGACAAAACAGTTCTCCCAAGCTCCACAAATCTAACAAAAAAAAACCAAGATACTCGGTAGACCAGATTGATAAGAGCACCCGAGACATTCACATACCCAAACACCAAAGAAGAACCACAAACTTGGACAATCCTACCACTATGCTGAGAAAAAGCCTGGCTCCTCAGATGTTAAGAGCTTCTCTTACATCTACTGTGACTCCTGTGGCCTGTAGCGCTGCAGGAACCCAGGTACACACTCCTCGCTTTAATCCTAACAAGCATTTTAAGTACTTTTATCAGATCGGTTTCGGATCTTTAGGGAGAGTCTGGAAGGTAAGATAGCAGTCTACAGGCGAGTAATACGCCCTAAAAGAGATGCTCAAAAGCAAGTATTCAGTAGTATATTTAGAGTGATCGATAAGGGCACAGTATAGGCAGTTCTTAGTTAAAAAAATATCCTGAGTCGACTTAAACACCCTTTTCTCATCAACATGCATCGATCTTTCCAGAACTCTCATCATCTCTATCTGCAGCTCGACTACCTAAGAGGTGCTGATCTGCGCTATCACATTTGCTACAGATAACGCTTCAGCTAGCAATAAATAAGTAAATTTGTTTTAATATAGTATTTATCATAGCTTGTGTGATCACTGCACTGCTATATATGCATTCCTAAGGTGTTGTCCACAGAGATATTAAACCTTAGAATATAGTATTTTAAGAAACAGGATATGCAAGATTAACTGATTTTGGAATAGCTTAGGCGATTTCTTCAAAAAAGAGAAAAGATGGATAGATAAGCGGAACTCCTGTCTACATGGCTCCCGAAATACTTTTTGGCTCAAAGTATTCATAAACTTCGGATTTTTACTCTCTGGGCATCATCATTTTCGAGTTAGTGATGGGTCACCGACCCTACAAAGGAAAGTCACGAAATTAGGTAAGATAGTAACTGACTGGAAGAGAAATTTGTCTTGTTGATTACTAAATGCCCCAAAACTATTCGTCAGCTCTCTGTTCATTCATCAACGGATTGCTCAAGAAAAATTCGAACGAAAGACTGGGCTCTCGAGGAGGCAACTAGTTGAAGCAGCATCCGCTGTTTCGAGGCTTGAGATGGGATAAGCTATAAAACAAGTAGCTGAAGCCTCCTTTCGTGCCTCACGTGATAAGTTAGACCCAAAATTACCTCAACGAAATACAATTATTTAATCAGATGAACCCTCCTGAAGACACAACTGAACAGTTCATAGATTCATAGCACGATGCCGTGTTCGGAGCCTACGATTGCGACCTCAAAAGTGGAGCGTTACTTGCAAAAAAGAAAAAGTTGACGACTAAAAAGAAAAGAGGTTCACAACTTCATTTTCGCATAAGCTGATGTTGATATGTAGTTTTCATTATTGCCGTATGCATACTGGCTATTTTGCTATGAATGGGCTGCATTTAGATAATAATATAGAGTATGCTCAGTAGAATAAGTCCAGCGCCCAATCAAAGCTAACTGGAACTATAAGATCTCTCAAAACGTCTCAAGGACAAGATCCGCAAGGCCAGAGAACTTGCAAACTCAGGCAGAAAAGATTTGCAGCCCAGCTCGCAATAGTAGCTGACTCTGCAATTCGATCAAACCTTAGCGAATCTCTAGTAATTGTAGCCACCTGAGTTTGACCCTAAGCTCAACTACTTCGAATAGTATTGGAAAATGTACCTGCAGAACGAAATCAATTTCAACCTCATCAAGGATATAGAACTTCGCACAGCACATCTACACTAACTAGTCAACCAAATCGACGTACAATTAACCTTATTCAGACTCTTCAAGACGAACACTATAGACTGAATCGACTGATAAATCGCAAGAAAAATCGACGTTTGGCTTGCTAGATCTAGAAAAGTTACATGTGTCCCTACTAGAAGTGCAACCGGATATACGGTTCTGACGTTTCTTTGAATCTGCACATAAAGCTCAAACACAACGGGGGCAACAAGACCGATCGATAGAAACTGGCTGTAAGACTGATTTTATGTAGTAAAAAATATGCCAGGCGGAATAGAATGGATGGGAAATGCCGTTTCTTAATCTGAATCTACCACCGGGATACTTGAGAGAATATCGCAAATTGTACTTCCAGAAGGATTTTCAAGAATAACAGCTTACCTTCGAGGTCAAGCGCTAAGAAAATTAGTCATCTTCGTGATTGAGGGCTTAATTAAGACTGTCAAACAGTCATAAACATTATCATCAATAACAACAGTATACGATTCAGCAGCTTACAGCTCAATCAATATTAAAATTGTCAATAAATTTTCGCTTTTAAACAATTTTGGCATTTTTCTTAATCTTTTTATTTTTACAAATAAATCATCAAAATTTTATTAAACAAAACAATCATGCTCGTTACTATAATCCGCCAGTCCTGGCTCTTGCTATGTCTCTTACACACAGCATCTGGCAAGCACTTGAGCTTTTGCTCATGGCTACATTTTCCTTGCCTTATTTATTTTCCTTTATTTTTTTTATTCGGCGGACCGTAGAAGTTACATGTGCTATCTTGTTTTTAATCAGTTCAGTCGTGTCACTCTCCAGAACTATCTACCATCGTTCCTCTGTTCTTTTCCAAAAACGAACTCCCTCTGCCATTATGTCAGTTCCATCTTTGAATCTAGCATGGAAATTTTTGTTGCTCAGACTGAAAATAGTGCACTGAGGAGTCACAAAATAAGATACTACGTAAACTGAATCAGAAATTTTGTCGTCTTTTTTGTTACTCATTCTATCTTCCTTTTTCGCGTTAAGCTCAGAATTAATCGCAGAAGAAGATTCTCTTTATCTTTCGAAATGAGAAATTATTTTCATTTTTTTCTGTAAATTTTCATTCTATTATCCAAGGCCAAAAATCTAAACTTGTTCTTTTCCCGTTCCGAATGCTACATACTTAAACTTATTGAAATTTTTGTTAGCCACAAGACAAGATTTATCGTTGAATCTCATGCCAGTTGCCTAGTTGCTCAATCTATAAAAAAGTCCATATTTTTGATGCTATTAGAACTATTTTACCCATATTTTTGAGGTTTTCGATTCAATTTGTACGCTCATCCCCTTTCTTCTTATTAGTGCAGCTGTTGAAGAATGCCTCAAAAGGCTTCTTTATGTTTTTTATGGTTTTTGTTAAGCATTTTGGCGTTTGACTGATTAGAGCCTGCCGGTAGACTGAAATTGCATTTTATTATTGGTCCTAGATGCTCTCTCAGATAGCATGCCTTCAGATATATCTCTCAATCTTTATGTCTTTACTTCTTATTCTCTTTGGGTTCGGATCTATTAAAGAAAAGCTTGACTAGGAGGACATGCCAGTGAAGATATAGGCAATTTCTTAGGAATTGCTTCAAAAGTCAAAAAAGAGCAACTAAGAAGTTATTTGAGAGTTGCTCTGTTTGCTGGATTCACGCATAGCATCATCTTGATAAAATCTTTTGCAGATTCTGATACCATTCTAGAAGTAGGGAAGGTGTAGCTACCTATTTTTATTTTTTAGTAGGTAGTTTTGACCTAATTTGTTTAAAAGGGCGGCCGGCCAAATAAAAGCGCATAGGCCATGACTCCTAGACTCCAAATATCTACCTCGTATGAGTGACCTCTCTTGCTCTATAGAATTTAAGGAGCTATGTAGTTAGGCGTCCCACATACAGTTTTCTTTCTCTCTCCGTCATAAGCGACCGAAGTGGCCAACCCGAAATCTCCCACTTTTATCTGCAATTCTTGATTCAAAAATATATTAGCCAGCTTTAAATCTCGATGAATGACTTTGCGATGATGAATATATTTAACCGCTTATATGGCCTGAAGCATATAGTATTTCACTTCTATTTCAGTCAAAGCTTTCCTTCTCTTAAGCAACTCGCTCATAGTCTATTTTAGATAAAAATAACGTTATTTGAGCATATTTATAGCAAAATGTAGACATTTTCGTAATCTTCGAAGTAGTGTTCAAATTTTACGATATTTTTATGTTTCATTCCTTTGTGAAAAATTATCTAAGACTACAATTTGTCTCGCGCTTTGCTTTTTTATAGTGTTTCTTTGTTAATTATTTTGGCAGCATATCGTTTGCCTGTCTACTCGGAAATGAGCTAAACACATTACGCAAATCCTCCCTAAATCATATCAGAATGTACTTTCCCGAGCAATCTGCCTTTTATATAGCGCTTTATCTCTCCGTTTCCCATGAGTTAGCTTATGATTTATTGTGGATCTGCTTGGGTCATGCCGCTTTCTTATTTTTTGAACATGCTAACGTTAATTATAAAGCAAACAAAATGATCGTAGAATATCAAAGATGATCAATAATATGTCATATTTTAGATAAGATGAGTATATCAAAATTAGACGCCAATTGACAGAGATCGATCGCTGCTTTAGGCCGGTACGTAGTAGTCATAGTGAAGTGAAAGCTCCTTTATCAAACTTTAAGCTATATCTAAGTCTTTTCTATCTATTATTTTTTCTTCTTTTTACTTATTTTTGACTTCGATATATGAATTCTTATTCTAATTGATGATATTTTTGTTTATTTTTTCATCTTTGACAATATTGAAGCTCGTTGAACTCGCAGAATCCTCAAGAAGATAGTCTCCGCTGTTGTTTTTCGAGTGAAAATAACGAATAGACTTGACAGTAGGATACTATTTTTTTTAATTTTGGACGTATTTTTATTGCAAATAAGTGGCTTTTTGATCTGTAAAGGGCATATGAACTTACGATTCATTATCAGATTTTGTCAGCTCTCGACTAGTGCCCTGACCTTGATCGATTTATTTTCTAAAAATTCCGCTTTCTCTGAGCCCCTTATCAAGCAAAATAGTGACTGGTGTTGACTGTAGCTCTGGAGATTCTTTCTGCGACTGTTTTTTATCGATAATACACCTGCTACTTTTGACTTTATTCATTCTTAGTATTTTCGGTTGAACAGGTGTCTACTGGTCATTCATCACCCTTACTGGATTTCGGGGCGACACACTTCCAAACTCAATTACCTCAGTTCTTAGAGGTGCTTAGTTGACTCCAATATGCGGAAAGTGGTCGTATTTAAATTTTTTAGTGCTGAAGCGTCCTTCGCTGCTGTTATTCTTGCGCAGCGAGGGCGGACTCTGATAAGAAAAAGTAAAATTCGATTTATGTAGCTATCTTTCTTGTGAAGATCTGGGGACTCTGGTAGACAGAAACGACCTGAGAGATTGCTGGGCTAGCCAGTCTGAGAGAGAACTGTTTTGTTGTGGTTGTTTGTGGAGATACAGATTAGATACGGTAGGCTGATGAGTACGTGCAAACATGTTTAGTTTCTGAATAGAGTGTCTGGGTTGCTGACTGGTGGCACTGGGTCTTGTTCTGCGGTCATCGAACATGTTATAGGTTGGTTTAATCGGAATCATTATAGCAAAAACAATATTCACAGAAGATCAGTGGTGTCTGGGGACCAGCGGAACAACTAAGGACACTATATAGATTTACTGGTCTTGGTTGGTTCAGTCTATCTCTTTTAGGACAATGAGTGTCTTCTTCTTTTGTTATTTTTGCGCAATGAGCTAAGGATATACCCAACTTCCTTGAGTTCTCTTAGCTCTCCATTATTTAACAGCTTAGTAAGGTAGTACTATAGTTCTCTTATACGGTCTTGGATCTGTGACGGAGTTTTGTTGGTTCGCTTGATCAATCCGAATGATTTAGTCTTAGGGTATTCGGGAAGGTGAAGCTTGGAATTTTTGACCATACTATCGTGAAGTTTTTTCAAGGAGCTGAATCTAAAGAATAGATAAGATGTCACTGCAAAAGCTGCGTCGAACACGTGGGCCTCGTATATGACGTACTTGTCTTACTTGTGATAATCAGGAATGGTGACTTTGTAGCGCTAGCCGTTGTTGAGGACGTAATCGGAGCTTAGACTCATAGTTTTATTTATTATAGCATCATTTTAACTAATCAAAAATGTAAATAAAAGACCCTTTTGCTTTATTTATTAAAAATTGTTTTCAAGATAGTTTTAGATATAATGGCGTGTTGAACTTATATAAATATAATAATATGCAAGCAGCGAATCCTTTCGAGGCCAAGTACAAGCAACTGAACCTGCTCGGAAAAGGAAATTACGGTATTTTTTGACTTTACTCAGGCAAAGTATACAAAGTCAAGCTCAATGATGGCTCCTAGGGCAAAAATGCCAAATATTTCGTGGCAAAAAGAATGGCTCTCGAGGGCCTATCTTAGTAATAAATCCAGTCTGCCTTCGGATAAGTAACACAACAATGACATAGATCGCTATTCTCTAGAAAATAAATTCTGAGATTTCGAAGTGCTAGATACCTTTTGTAGTATCGTACTAGTAATTCTTCAGAATCGACAACGAACTCATCATCATAATGGAGTATTGTTAGTGTAGTCTTGTGCTTAGCTAGGTGGCGATCTTTCGACTTTGCTTAAAAATATGAAGAAAAATAGCGAAAGACTGAGTTAAAAAATCATCGCTTATTGGCTGATTCAAATTTTGTTTGGAATGAAGGCCCTACATAGCAAAAATATTCTTCATAGAGATCTCAAATCAGCTAATATATTTCTTACGCAGAATTATTGCTTAAAAATTGGAGATTTTGGTATATCTAAGGTTCTTGAGCAATCTTCAGCCATCACTTGTATAGGAACTCCTCTTTATTTGTCGCCTTAAGTGTGCAATAATCAGCCCTATAGCTATAGCTCAGATATGTGGGCTCTTGGCTGCATTCTCTATGAAATGTGCTCGCTCAGAGTATGAATACGCTTATCTTAGTATCCTTTCTAGGCATCAAACATGATTGTGCTTGCCAAAAAAATAGTCATGGATGAAGTAGCAGACATCCCTGCTCATTACTCCTCGGAACTTAACTCAATCGTCAAGTAACGGTTTATTTACTCAGAAAAATGTTAGTAAAAGACAGCAAAAAGAGACTCACAGCTCACTAATTTCTGACCCAGGACTATATAAAAGAAAATATGAAAAATTTCATCAAAGATCAAGGAAGACTGCAATAGCTAGCCACGCCTATTTCCTTGAATCCTTCAGCATCTACTCAGGCTGAAGAAAAATCAGAAGTCACTTCATAAGAATAGTAAACAATGAAAACAATTAAATCAGTGGTTGAGAGAACAGGTAAAGGCGCAGCCCAGCCATCGGGAACTTTATAGTATTCCAAGTCATTGACTCCCAAGTAAAAAATGATGTTGCGAAAAGAATAGTAAACAAGAAGAAGGATGTAGGAGCTGAATCAAGCTGCAAAGGATAACATAGGGATGAGATAGATGGCCAAACACTAAAAAGCTAAAAATCTTTCCCATACCTCGAAGGCTCCATCTTCACGCAACTAATTGTACAAAAAACAGATCGAAATGACGATGGCTCATGACAACCGAGTAGTCTCTTAAATTAAAAAAGCAAGATAGATGTAAAAGATTCAAACTATCAATCTAGCTGAACTAGCTGATCAGTTGTAGAAAATTCAAGATATGGAAAGTGATGAATAATTCGAAGAGGTACCCTTACCGAGCACTTCATAACATATTGCGCTTCCAATCAACAAGACTATCAAGCAATCGCCTACTTATGTGCCTACATAAACTATGAGATCGTAAATCAAAGAATAAATAAATGAGTATGATGAAGAACTTGATTAATATTTCGACTAGTAGTTCGAAAAATATTAAGAAGACTACAACATCACTATCAAGAAAAACGAAAATATTCTGGCTTACTTTGAGAGCGCAATAGATGACAAAACTATGTCTCCTTCAAAGCGATAAAAAGTTAATGCTGCTTTTAGACCAGTAGTAATCGGAGACGCTAAATCTCGAATTAGCTCAAAAGTTCAAGAATGCCATAAAATGGTCGGATAGAAGCGATACGACTAGTTAGTTCGATTGTTCAAGCAAGGCAAAATATAATTCAATAAAAATTTCAAGAAGGCATACACACCCCAATAACAGAATGTTATCTTTCGCATATAAGAGATCATTTTTGAAGAAGGACAATGATAGTACACTCATGCAAACATACATACTCTTATCTATCAGTTTCAGCCTTGGTTTGCTTTTTTTGATTTCGACTATATCACTCGCTTTATGGACTCGTAGTCGCGGTTTATGTCGTATTTGCGTTATTTTTTGGTAAACTATTTTGCGTCTCCGAAAAGTTATATTCCTTACTTTTTGAGCTCACGCATCTCGTCCAGCGAAGGACCCACATTATTGTAGCACTATCCATATCCGTCGTCTTAATCTTAGTTGAGCTTTCTGCGCTTGCGCAAAAAATCGAATTTATCTACTATTTTTGGAGCTTATTATGCTTCTTGTACTGCTTACTTGTAGGTTGGTCTGGCAAAAATATCGTTGTCATTAACATTTAGATCGAGTTTGTTGCCTATTTTGATTTTGATTTTAGGAGATTCGCTATTTTCAGATGCTCCGAAAATGCTAAATAGATATATAAGTACTCATCTGAGTCGCTTTCTGACTGATTTTCGTTATGTTATACAAGAATTTTGTTAACTTTATTGCTTTTTTCCTTGGCCCTGAGCTTGTTCCTATCATCTTCTTCCTGAAGCTACAAAAATTTATTGATTTATTCTTCGCTATGATTGATATAAAGCGGTTCTGAGTGCATTTTTCCAAAACGTCTTGTGATAACTTCAGGCTCTAAAGGTGCAAAGTTCATCTAAGTGGGAAAAAGATAGAAAGTATTTTGTGAGATACTGGGTTTTATTGAAGATGCCATCATTATGTTTTTTGTCAAGGAATCGTTCTAGTATGTAAGTTTATGAGTGTTTGTGGTCGTTTCGAGAGGCATTTTGAAGTTATAGCTTTGTAGCTTGTCTTTAATGCTGCTTAAAAAATCTTTTTTCTTGTCTTTGATAGTGTTTTGCTTGAGAAGACTGAAATCAAGACCAGCTAACTTGACTTTTTCGCCCTAAACTTACCCATATTCTGGTAAGGGTTCTGCGATCATGGCACCTTATTATGGTTCATCTTAGTATTACATATTTATCTATTATAAACAGAATATATTTGGTCAACAATGGACGTTCTAACTTTTCATTCTGACTTCTGCTCAGTCTGCGGGGCCCTGATAGAGCTATAATCAATTTCTGACGTAATCCACTGTCAGTTGTGTGGAACCCAGCTTTCTTTCGCATAATTCGCAGGTACTCTGGCTGATAGCTAGGCAAAAAGATGAAGACGTAGCTGGTCATCCGGCAAGATAAATAATGGCTGCACAAGTATGATACGAGTAGACGCATGATCTAGAGAAAAGGCAAAAGTCGAATGGTGGCTAAATAGCAGTGTCCCAAGTGCGGACATCCTTAAATGTTTTATTACACAGCTCAGCTCAGAAGTGCAGATTAAGGTAGTACTGTGTTCTACGAGTGTCCCAACTGCGGCCATACACATTCCGTAAACAACTGATCAGATTGATTTTATAAGCTATTCTATTGAAAAAAACATATGCTTTATAATAACTATTCTTTGATATAATGTAAGGGGACAAGCAGCTCACAATCATCACTTTCACTGGAAAAACTTACAAGCTAGACTACATACCCATAATGACTACTGGAGAACTCAAGTACAATTTGCTGCAAATCGACAGTACAGTGCCAGATTTCGATTTTTTGTATGCAGGGAGAATGATCAGATCAAACGATAAAGTTTTGGGTTAGTTCATTAAGGAATAAAATTTGACGCTTTATACGAATGCAAAAGGGGTTCATGGAGGTTGTGCGATGCCACCATGCAACTGATTTACATTAAAAGCTAATTTTGTAAGAATTTTCATAGTTTTAGCATTTTGATGATTGATAAAGACAGTAGATTTCAAATGAAAAAATAATTAATTAGATGATTATATGGCATAAATCACTATTGTCCATCAAAATTTATGCTGACCTATTTTTTTATATTTTTGAATTTATCCGCAGCTACTTGTTTTTCAATTTTGATTGATCGTAGATTAACCATTCGGGCGAAATCGTATGACTAAATATTTTGGAAATCGACTTATAACTATTCAAGAGATGCTGGGAGCTAAAGAGCTTGAATTTTATGACTATTTTTGAGCACATTTAAACGAGTGAGGGTTGAAATGTTTGCGAGTTTCAATGAAGAAAGATTATTTTCTGAAATATAGAGGTATTTAAGAGCAACTAATTGACCTAAATCTATTGATTAAAGTTTGTTTTTGTCAAGTTTTAATAGATAAAGAGCTTCCAGCTTACTTACTTTTATTTTAGTGAGTTGATTTTCTTGCAATTAAATAACTCTTAATGAATTCATGTTAGTCAGCTAACAAACAGAAAGTTGATTGCTGCTCAGATAAAGCTATTATAATTTCGGGAGATGATTGTATTTGAACTAGACTAGTTTGTTATTTTACAGATGTAAATTTTCTAGATTATTTAGGTCATTTAGTTAAATCGAAGATAACTAGTTATTATTGAGATCCAGTCTTTCTAGGGCTGGCAGTTGTTTTAATGAAATTCGAGTTAATTTGATGCTTTGTAAATTAAGTCGTTTTATTTTTTAAATTTAAGATATTTCAAGCTGTAAATGTTATTAATTGTTTGATAAATCTACTTACTAAAGAGCTGATAGATTTTTTAATATTCCTTTAGAAAGCTTATTTTAGCTCAAATTTAAATTAGTAAGACAAGTCATGTCTAAAATTTATATTTAAGCAAGATTTTCGTTTTTGCTCAAGGAAATAAACTCAAGAGTCGGATGGTTTTGTGCCTTGAATTTAGATAGTTTATTGTTATTTAATTGCAGCGTTTTAAGACTATTTTCAGTTGACAACTAGAATGATTTAAGATGATTGTTGCCTAGATTAAGGGACTTAAGAGCTGGAGTATTAGATGATTTAAATAATCCTATCTAATTGGATGATAAATCTATGCTTTCTAGACAAGGCAAGTTGGACAATTCAAATGTTTAATTTAGTTTGTTGTTGTTAAGCGTTACTTGTTTGAGAACTGCAAAGTTTCTTAGTTTGAACTACTTCAGTTTGTTTTGTTGAAGATGAAGAGTTTATAAGTAATCCATCTTTGATAAATTGACTGAAGTAAGCTGGTTTCTTCTGAGATCCAGTGATCTTAAACTTGCAAAATCATTAAGTTATATCTGGGTAAACAAATTACTGTCGAGATCCATGCTTTATACAGCAGAAAGCCCCGATAACTATACACTAGTAAGTCTGCTTTCATATAGATTGAGGGATTTAAGAGCTGGAAGATTTTTTATTTTTGCTTTGGTTAATTTATTCTAGCGAAGGTTCAAAGTATGTAGACATTTCAAGTCGCACAACTATACCTATCTGAGATCTTTGTTATTGTTTAAACTTAAAGTCTGAAGACTCGGATGATTATTTAGCTTGAATTAAGTGAAATTGTTGTAATGCAAGCTCAGAGATTATAAGCGATCAGCCCCAGTTAGCTAATACGAAGTAAGCTAGTTACTGTTTAAAGTTAGTTCCTTAAGAGCTGGAAGATTATTCAATTTGAATTACTTTAGCTCGTTTTGATGAAGATAAATCTTTTATAAGCAATCGACTTTAGATAAATTAACTGAAGTAAGCTTGTTTCTTCGAAGATCAATCGATATCAATTTGGGAAGTTCCGTAACCTACACTTGGGTTAGCTGATTACTGTCGAGATCTACGCTTTAAAGGGCTGATAATTTCGATAGCTACACATTAGTAAGACTGTTTTCATATAAGAAAAGCGATTTAAGAGCTGGAAGTTTTTCAAATTTTACTTGTTATAGTTGATTATGAGATAAGTACAAATCTTATAGGCCTTTTAAATTGACAAACTCTCCTTTTTTCAGACCATTATTGTTAAAATTAAGAACTTTTATCAAAGGTAAATTATTTAGTATCGCATGCTGCAGTGTCTTTTAAGTAGGCTCTAATTTAGTCAAGGAATTCAAATTCATCAACTAAACATGAGCCAAATTATAGTTTCGCCTTAGTAGCAGCTAAGTCAGGGCTTTCAAATCAGTAAGTGTCAAAGTTGTCAGTTAATTATCAGAAAGGTTTACTTCAGTCAAACTTTTCATATCACTAAGCTTGACTTCAGTATTTTTACTACATTAAAGGTTTAGTTTTGTTAACTAATTCCAATTATTAAGTTCAATCTTCGGCATTAGATTACTTGCGAAATTGAAAGTTTTAAGATTCGGCATTTCTGAACGTGAACCTAGCTATATAACTTTTGATGCTTGCAGTCCTTAGGCTTATATTTTTTTAATATTTTTAAGAGTCATTTTATGCACTTTTTTATATTTTACTTTCTCGAAATTAGGTGTCTTATTTTTGTTGTTGATGATTTCATCGACAATTGAGTTGAATGCTTACTACATCTACTTACTTTCACTCAGATCCAGGACATCATTGTTTCTTTTGATAGATTTAATAAGCTTTTTTTGTCTGCGAAAAGTTAAAAAATGCAAAATATTTTCTTAGATTTTTGTTTATATTTAACTACCTTCATCTATTTATAGCAATTATCTAAGTGTTTATGAAGCATCTTTAGGTTCCCATTGATACATTAATCCTTCAAAAAATTTATCTTTTTTTATAGCAGAAGTGATATTTATATAGTTAAATTTCGTATAGTCAAAATTATTTTGTTGCATTTACAAAATGAATTTATAATTGGAACGTAATTTAAACGTCGCCCGTTCATCTTTACTGAAAACAGTTATACCAAAGTCTATTTAACCAGTGTTTCGATTCATTATAGCCAAATATACAATTCTATTACTTTTATCTTTGAGTTATCCGTAACTTTTGATTCTTGTTAATTTTTTATCATCTACTAAACTAGACAACTTATTTCTGATTTAGGTATCTTTTATAAACTTTTCAGGGTTATCTTGTTTCAGTATACAAGTTTAACACGTCCTTTTGTGTTCGATTTCATTCATGAAAACAGTATCTACTTCATTAATTATTAGCTGTTTGCACAAGGAACATTCGTAAACATTGATTTCGTCAGCTACTTTGTTCGGTTTATCGAAGTTGAACTGATATTATTTCTTGTTTTAAGTTTTTTCTTGATAGTATCTTCCACCTTTCTGAGCAACTATCATGTTATCGAGTTGAGATACCATGATAGCGCATTATGCGATGCTTCCGAACTTACCTCTTGTAAGCTAGTACACAAAATGACTGAAAGTGTAATATTTTTTTTGTTTGGCCTAGGGTTGTTGAATCGATATTTGCATTTCGCAAAGAATGGTGTCCATAAATAAGTAATTGACCATTATGTCATTGGCGTTAGTATCTAATCTGTTTTTTATTCTGACTATCTTGAATTTTCCTTACATTTTTCGACTCTAATCAAGGATATACATCGTGTCTAATAAATTTGAAAATTAGTTTTATTTGCACTGTATTTTGCTTCGAAGTAGGTCACTGACTCTAAAAGAGATGAAATTGAGCTCATCGTTTTAAGATTTGTCTGTTTTTATATTGCTTCCCGCAATCAAAAGATGATGAATCAGAATCGAAGTGTACTGAATCGTCAGTTCCGTAAGAACAGAATTTATTTTTGAACAAGCTTCTCTTGTTGCAGAATACCTGCTAACACTTGAAAGATCATTAATCATAGAAAGAATCTAGTCCATTCCTGAGCTATTAGTTTTTTTGATTTAATAATTTCCCAAAATATCACCTAGAATCTTGTAGCTGTTTTCTTTAAGCTAATTAAATCTATTTTTGACTATCATGTTTTCTCTTATAAGATTTTATACTAAAATATCTTTATCGCTTCTATTTTTCAAAATAACTTACTCACCTTTTATGTTTTTAAAACGATAGCTTCTCTCATATATATGCTGAGAAGGGTTCTATAAAAAATCTTACATGTATTCAGTCCATTTACACCTAACGACAATTGAGTTAGTCATAAAGTGACAATTTTTTTATTCGTATACTGACGACGCCAAGTCGCAAGTGACAATTTTCAAGTCGTATTAGACAATTTATAATAAAAAATAGTCGTAATATATAATTTTTTTCATTTTTTTTTCGCTTTTTTCTTCTTTTTTTAGTCAAAAATAATTGCTTTTTCTTCATATTAAATCTTTAAATGACATTTTATAAATTACAACAGGCAATTTTCTGAAAAATGATAGTTTTTTGTTTAGTTATAAATATCAAAATCACATAATTATTTTATATGGATTTCTTAGTTAAAAGTGATGATTTTACAAGATTACAAACTTTGGCTAACTTAAAAATCTATTTTTATGCAAATCATATCTGATAACTATAAATTAAAAATATCTGACTATATTTATAGATTATCTATATTATATGTATTTTGAATTTTTTCTAGAAAAATCATAAAATTGACGAATCATAATCTGTCAATTCTTACTTGAATTTATAATAAGACTTAGAAGTAATCATTTACTACTTGAATTTTATTTTTCCCGACTAAATTTTCTTAAAATTTCATGAGATGCGACTAAGGAATTGTCACTTGCGACTTGATTTTTGTCAGTATATGAATATAAAAATTGTCACTCGCGACTATCTCAATTGTCGTTAGGTGTAGTAAGAATACGGAGAATAGAAGAATGTTTTTTTCCGATTTTTTTGCTTTAAATTTATTGGATTGTAAAGGATTTAACGTAGTTTGGAATTTTCTGATTTAATCCGAAATTTTTATTCATTTTTATATAAGAAATACCTTTTTAGGACTCGTCTAAGAATTACTTGAAGTTTTTATCACCTGGATTAGTGAATTTATTCTTTATGTTTTATTTATTATACTTCTTAACTTCAACTTTCTTTTATTTA